>ENA-ORDP01000580-ORDP01000580.1-marine-sediment-metagenome-genome-assembly--contig:-NODE-580-length-23264-cov-9.373347_pt1 | contig 23264 bp, 20 predicted proteins | sample MGYA00248627_ERZ508539 | MGnify/ENA primary metagenome ERZ508539 (study PRJEB26208, sample SAMN05571518) | marine sediment metagenome | biome: deep sea; feature: Hydrothermal vent; material... | reverse complement strand
AGAAATCTTTCACTTTTGTTGAGAAAAGATTTCTTCCGTTAGCTAACGGATCGAAGAATGTATGTTTAAAAATAGAACCGATATCCTTGCTGCAAAATTGCAAAAAAGCAATTTATGATTATTTTAGGGAAAAAAAATAACACAAACAGTCAAGGATATCAAGATGAAAAATACTGAATTAAACTTTAGCGGACAAAAACTTTATGTTGGTATAGACGTACATAAAAAGTCTTGGGATATAACAATAAGATTAAATGGGATGCGGGTAAAGAAATTATCAATGGACCCATCACCAGAAGAGTTAAATAAATATTTACGGAAGCATTATCCGGGAGGTACTTATTATACAGTTTATGAGGCAGGCTTTAGTGGCTTTTGGGCAAATAGAGAGTTGGAAAACTTAGGGATACACAACATAATAGTCAATCCGGCAGATGTACCAACGCGAAGTAAAGAAAGGCGAAACAAGACAGACAGAATAGATTCGGGGAAATTAGCAAGGGAATTAAGCGTAGGACATTTGGAAGGTATTTATATACCGAGCGAATCAGCAGAATCAATAAGGACGTTAGTACGATTAAGGAGACAATTTGTGACAGATCAAACGAGGCAAAAAAACAGAATCAAATCCTTGCTTATGTTCTTGGGAAAAACAGTACCTGAAGATGTAGAAGAGAAACATTGGTCAAAAAATTATATTACAGCGTTACGCAAAATGGAGATAAAGCAACCCGAAGCAAAACAAACGTTAGAACAACTATTGAATAATTTGGAATCAATACGCAAACAAATAGCAACAGTAGTAAAACAATTAAGAGAATATGTTTCTTCAAACGAAGAAGTAAAAAAAATAATAAAGTTATTACTCAGTATTCCGGGAGTAGGCTTTATTGTTGCCATAACACTATACTCAGAAATAATAGATATAAATCGTTTTAAGAGGCTGGATGAATTAGCAACTTATATTGGTTTTTCCCCAGCGGTTCGTTCATCCGGCGATAGGGAAAGAACGCTGGGATTAAGCAAACAAAGAAACAAATATTTAAGAAACTTGCTAATAGAATCATCTTGGACGGCAATAAGGAATGATCCCGCATTACAAATGGCTTATGGGAAATTATGTAAAAGGATGTTGGGTAAAAAAGCAATAATAAGAATAAGCAAAAAATTATTAAACAGAATACGTTATGTTTGGAGCAATAATCAACCATATGTAATCTCTGTTGTAAAATAATCATTCAAAATAATTGTTCTTTCAATAATACTGTTTTTCGTGTCGACCGTTGTTTGTCATTGCAAGCCAAGGCTTTGTTTTTCGAAGTATGCGGCGGCACTTTATAATTTAATATCAATCTTGCAGCGCCTTAAATAAAACGAGGAAGACTGTTCATAACAGTATGAGATAATATTATTTGAGAGAATAAAGAATATAGAGTTACTATACAAATGTAAATGAAACCTTGAAATATCGCAGCAGGTTATCTAGTCATTAATTCATTACTATATTAATTACTTGATTTTTAACATAACAATGACACTGGCGATAGTTCTGCAACAGACCCTACCGGCAAGGCAGGAATGACTTGGCATAATAACATAAGCAAGAATATCAAAATTATATTTCTTTTGATAATGTTTGATATTTGATATGAGTACCTCGCAGCATTTTGTGTCTTTGAAAACATTTACAAAGTCAACCACTGTAGTTGTTACAAAGAAAAATGATTCTTCTGTAAGATTTGTTCTTCCTCTAAGGGGCATAATAAATTTATTTTTAACTGTTAACTAGTAAATTAAAATTCAAGTTGTATCTGCCACCGAGTGGTCGGTGGCAGCAGTGAAAATAATATAAACTTTTTTTTAGAGGTTAAAGAATATTTGGAGTGAATAAAACCTCCAGGTTATTTATACGTAATAATTTATTATATATTTCTGGTAGAATACAAAGGGAAAAGTTAAACTAAAATTATTATTTCTGCTTTAATTTTAGGACAACTCTTTTATCTTCTTTATCGAGCATATACTTTTTAAGTGATTCGGAGGATTTAAATATGTCAAGCAAATGCACCTGTGCTTTTAATGATTTCTCTAAAGCTTCTTCGCCCGTTTTGGTTTTTGCTTGTTTACTATTTATAAGGTCGCTTAAAGATTTAGCCCCTTTAACTTCGCTTGTTAGTGCACTCGGGATGGTAACATCAGGTTTTATTTCTTCTTCACTTGTTGAAGTTAATACATTCTTCCCTTCATCATCAACTATTTCTTTGGTAAGTGTTCTGCCGTAATTTAATTTTTTAACTTGATGAAAATCATAATGCTTATCTTCTGCAATATCGTGAGAAATTATTTTTACACCTTTATTTACTACAAATATATCTTTTACTTTTTTATTAGAAATTTTTTCTAAAATCTTCTCAGGTTTCTTTATAGTCTGTTTGGGTTTGTTTTTAAAGTCGTCATCAATAGTAAAAGTGAAAAGTGCATCGGCAAAGACTTTATCATTTTGAAATTTAGCTTCTGTTGCTTCAAGATCAATGCTGTAAATCTCTGCATAATTCGGAAGGTTATTTTTTCTGTTTAATGTAGTTAAACCAACCTGTTGAATACGGAATCGTATTTCCGGTAATTCTCCCTCTTTAAATAAACCCTCTAATTCTTTAACAGCAAAAACGGGATCAAAATATATTAGTTCCTTTACTCCGTTTATATAAATTAAAAACCCGTATTTAACATTATCCAATGTTAAATTACGCATATTGGTCAGCAATCTGTATACTATTAAATTTTTCGGGGCAAATTCATTTAATTGTCGGCAAACATCGGAATAACTAATTTTGTAAGCCTTTTTATCAGGTTTGTCTTTAAAAATAATCCTAAAATTCTTTTCTAAGTTGAAAATATTTTGGGAATAAATGATGATATCATTCTTTTTAATATCTAAAGTTTCTAATAACATAAAACCTACTTAATCTTATTAATGTAAAATACAAAAAATGAATCTTATATTTTAATAAATAATAATCTTATTCAATTCGTTTTAAAATAAAAAATTAATTTAAGCTTTTTTCTAATAAGATATTGTTATAGTTTTTTAATGCGTGAATATAGTACTTGTTAAAATATTCCGTTACCATTCTGTCGGTGTTAAAAAACCAGCTCAATTCTGAAATTGAATTTTTAACTTTCTCAATCCACAAATTGGGTAGTTCCTGTTCGTTTCTATTAAAATATAATGGAATTATTTCATTCTCCAAAACATTGTATAAATCGTGAATATCTTTTTCATCATTAAAATCAGAATTAAAAGAATTTTCCCTGTCACCAATTTTCCAACCTAAATTAGGAGTGTAGGCTTCGTCCCACCATCCATCTAAAATACTAAAATTCAATCCTCCGTTAGTTACTACTTTCATCCCTGAGGTTCCGCTTGCTTCTAAAGGACGGCGCGGGTTATTAAGCCATAAGTCACAACCACTAACAAGATATCTTGCAACTTCAAGATTATAATTTTCCAAAAAGACAATTCTATTTTTAAATCTTTCATCCAAACTGATTTTATAAATAGCTTGAATAAATTCTTTACCGGCATGGTCTTGCGGATGAGCTTTACCCGCAAAAATAATCTGAACAGGATGATCTTGATTGTTCAAAATTTTGTCCAATTTTTCCAAATCACTAAAAATTAGAGTAGCTCTTTTGTAGGTTGCAAATCTTCTGGCAAATCCAATTGTTAAAGCATCAGGGTTTAATATATTTTCTAAATCAATATTATTTATATCTATACCTTTATTCATAGATTGTTTAATAACACTTTGCCTGGTGAAATTTATAAGTTTATTTTTATTTTCATTGTGCACTTCCCAAAGTTCATTATCGGGTAAATCAGTAAGTGAATTCCATGTATCTTTTTTATATAAATCATTTCCCCAAAAATCAGGTAAAAATTTTGCAAATAATTTTTGCATATTTGAAGCAGTGTGAGTTTTAAGATGAACACCGTTGGTTATTGAACCTATTGGGATATCATCCTTTTCTATCCCGTTAAATCTATCTGCCCAAAGTTCTCTTGATACTATACTGTGTAATTTACTGACACCATTTACATACATAGAACTATTCATAGCTAAGTGAGCCATATTAAATGAACTCAGTTCTAAACCGTTAGGTAAATTTCCCAAAGTCATAAATTCATCTTCAGATAATTTTAGTTCTTCTCTATAATATTCCTTCATACATTTATTAATTAATTCCCTTGTAAATACGTCTATGCCTGCCGGTACCGGCGTATGAGTTGTAAAAATATTACTCTGAAGACATAAACTTTTAGCTTCGTTAAAACTTAGTCCATACTTTTCCATCCCCATTTTTGTTCTTTCTAATGAAAGGAATGCAGAATGTCCTTCATTCATATGACAAACATTAGGTGTAATATTTAAAGCGTCTAACGCTCTAATACCGCCAATTCCCATTACAATTTCTTGCCTTATCCTGGTTTCAATATCTCCGCCGTAAAGTGTCTCTGTAATTTCTCTATTTTGTTTTGAATTAATTTCAATATCAGTATCAAGTAAATAAAGAAAGGTTCTTCCAAGATTGATTTTCCAAATCTGGATAAAAACATTTTCACCTGCTATTCTTACTTTAACTTTTAAAGGTTCATTATTTTCGTCCCTCTGAAGTTCAATCGGTAGCTTGTGAAAATCTTCTATTATATAATATTCTTTCTGCCATCCTTCTTTATCTAACGCTTGTTGGAAATATCCTTTGCTGTAAAGTAGCCCGATTCCAATTAATGGGATTCCTAAATCACTTGCTGATTTTATATGATCACCTGAAAGTACGCCTAACCCACCTGAATATATTCTTACACATTCTGTCAGCCCAAATTCAGCTGAGAAATAAGCGATTGTTAATTTGTTTTCATTAGGATAATTTGTTTTGTACCAGGTGTTGCCATTTAGATAATTTTGAACTCCCCTGCTTACATTTAAGAAAAGATGTAAAAATTCATCATCTTCAAATAGATTTTTAAACCTTTCATCATCTATTGCATCCAATAACTTTATAGGATTATGACCAACTTTATCCCATATATCTAAATCGATTTTTTCAAATAAGTTTCTTGTTTCCGAGTCCCAAGACCAAAATAAATTATTTGCAATTTTGTACAATGTTTCTTTTTTGTCTGAAATATTTTCCATAAAAGTAGAGTAAAATTTAAGTGATTATATATTATTATTATTTTAAAAAAAGCTTTAAAACATTCTAAGTTTTAAAGCTTTTTAATTATCTGAGTTTAAATTACAAAATTATTTTTTATATGTTTCTAAAATATATTTAGCCACTGCCTTCGCCTCATTTGGTTTGAGTCCCGGGTTAGGCATTGGAGGGTAATTAGGTTCAATTTTTTTAGGGTTCATAATAAATCCAACCAATTTATTCGTATTACCTTCATATTTTTTTAAAACTTCATTATAGGGAGGACCAACGATCTTACGATCAAATGAATGACAAGCAGAACACCTCGTCTGAAATACATCTTTACCGTTTATTACCGGAAGTTTATTTGTCTCACCTTTTAGGCTTGCAAATAATACATCATATTTTTTATTAAGTCTAAGTGTTTGCAGCTTTGTAGCATTGTCCATAGATACCTGGTCTATTACTAATGAAAAACCTAATGAGATAATCAATAGACCAAACAAAATGCCGCTATAATTTGACTTTTCATCCTTAGTCATAGCATAGAGAAGATTATAACAAATAAATAAAACAAGTAGAACTAATCCCGAATAAATAAAAATTGATGAGGATAAAGCCGACTTGGGTAATGCTAATAAGTCTGAAGTTAAAAACAAAGGGATTAAAGCTGAGAAATAAAAAGCAGTTTTAACTCCTACATTTTTTGCTAATTTTTTATACTCCTCATCTATTCCTTTTAGTCCACCTTCCCAGAAAAGAAATCTAAATAAAATTGCTCCCCCCGTAATAGCCATTGCAAAAGAAAAGAAAAAGAGTAATCGTGAAATAACATCAAATGATAAAAGAACTGCAAATACATTTTGTGACCCTGTTTGTTCAGGATAAAGTGCTAAATTTAAGCCTCCTAAATAAAACCATATAGCAAAGACAAGTATAATTACACCATAATATCCGGCGCTAACACTTAGTCTTTTAGTTGCTTTACTAAACTTATTTATATCATCACTTATAATTTCATCACTTGGTTTAAAATTATCTAATGAATTAAAAATAAGATTAAAACTAATTGAATACCGGTATGTGTAAATAAATATCAGTGCTACAATAACCAATAAAAAAGCGATGAATAAATATGTAACAGCAAGGCTTGGTGTTGAACTCAGCAGTTGAACATAAATAATCATTAATGTAAGTAAAGGAACTATCCCTAAGATTATGCCCACATATTTATTTACAGTGGACATACTAATTAAATCTTTAGCAAAATAAAGTAGGTGTTTATTTGATTCAGTATTCCCTTTTTTTCTAAAGTAAAGAGAAAATAATGTAGTGCCAAAAATTATACTTATAAAAGGTATAAATATAAGAAGAACTAATGTTGCTAAATAATGAAGTAATTCTATGTGCACTAGTGATTGAGGTATGACAAATTTATCTAAAAAATCCATTTTTATTCTCACAATTTCATTAATATAAAACGAACAAATTATCTATTGAAACAAGAAAAACGACTAAAATTATAAATGTATTAATATTGTAAAAAGCAAATTTAAATTGCTTTGTTTCAAAGTTTGGTTTTAACAATTTAAATGCATCCCAAGTTAACCAAAATCCAGTTAATAAGAGAGCGATACTTATATAAGAAGATTTAACAAGCCCAAATATCGGTAAAAACAAACAAATAATTATTGTTGTTAAAATCCAAATAAAAGTAATTCTACCCAATTGATCAAGGTTAAATATCTTTGTTAATGACGGAAAACCTGCATTTTCATAATCTTTACCGAACATAAAAAGCAAAAGCCAAAAATGTGGTATTTGCCAGATAAAAAAGAAAAAAGAAACGAAAGCAATTCTAGGGTCTGATAAACTACCACCGCCTGCAATCCATCCAATAGCAGGAGGTATTGCGCCTACAAGTGAACCGGGAATAATTGCAAATGCTGTTTTCTTTTTTAATGGTGTGTAAATAACATTGTACCATATTAAGTTAAGAAGACCTAAACCTAATGCTACAAGTCCTGCTGATAATGATAAAAGAATTGAACCCAAAATCAGCAATACTATTGCAATAAAAAATGCTGTTATTGGTTTCACTTTACCGCTTGGTAGAGGTCGGTTTTTAGTTCTTTCCATCAAAGCATCTGTTTCTTTTTCCTGAACATGATTGATAACAGCTGCGCCGCAAGCTAAAAATAAAACACCAAGCGTCGGTAAAATAATTTTTTCATTAATAGAATTACTTGCTACAATAAAACCAAAAACTGTTGTAAGTGTAACAAAAGATGTGATTCTTATTTTCGTAAGTTCTAATAAAATATTTATTTTTTCTTTCAATGTCATTTTGAAAATTACTTGCTGCTTAACCAGTTATTAAATTTATCTTTAGTTACTACTTTAACTTCAGAACGCATTGTTGCATGATTTAAACCGCAATATTCTGCACAAAATAATGTATATGTTCCCAATTTTTCTGCATTAAACCATGTGGAATTATTAATGTTAGGCAAGGCATCTTTCTTTATTCTAAAAGCCGGTACATAAAATGAATGATTAACATCAGTAGAAATTAATTTAATCTTAATATCTTTGTTTACAGGTACATAAAGTGTATCGGCTTGCTTACCGTTTGGGTAAGTGAATTTCCATCGCCACATACTTGCTGTGGCTGTTATTACCATTGAATCTTTAGGAGGTGTTGCCAATACCTTATAATCAGTCCAACCCAACCAAAAAATATAGAGAACTATTAGCGTAGGAATAACCGTCCAAATAATTTCCAACTTAGTATTTCCGGGTATATTTGTTGCTTTGGGATTTCTTTTTTTACTATACTTTATTACAAAAGTTATTAATAATGTAGTTATTAGAACTAAAAAGAAAACACTAATTCCAACAATTATTAAAAAAGTATTATCTACGCTTTGAGCAAAATTAGTAGCTTGCGCTATCATATATATCTTACCTTAATAATTTGAATAATCAGAGAATAGTAGGGCAAATGTAACAATTAAAAAGAATATTGCAATAATTATAAAAACCTTTAAAGTATTATTTTCAAGTTTTAAGTGCATAAAAATTGTTAGTACGAGATACGTTTTAATAGATGCAATAATTAATGCAATTACAATTATAGCGTTACCGAAATCTATCCCTGCTACAGCCACAGTTATGGCAGTTAGAGTTATCAGAGCAAGCCAAGTAATAATGTATGCAGAGTAGCTATGATTATTTAACGATTGTTCTTCTTTATCTTCCATCAATGCCTCAAGAAATTAAATAAAACAATGGGAACAAGAAAATCCAAATTATGTCGACCAGGTGCCAGTACAACCCGGCTGCTTCAAGTTTAAAATTATCGTTACGATTTATAATATTTTTCATTGTGAACCTCATCATTACAGCAATGACAATCATACCAATGATTACGTGTAAAGCATGAAGTCCGGTCATTACATAGTACAAACCGTAGAATAAAATTTCACCTTGACTTTTACTTAATAAACTTTCAGATCCTGGAAAATTACCAATATTAATTTCATGGCTCCATTCAAAATATTTATTTAATAAAAATAAAAGACCAAAGAATATTGTGATACCTTGAAAAGACAATGAAAGGTTTTTATTCCCTTTACGTATTGCCGTAATAGACAGTGCCATTGTTAAACTACTGGTAAGTAAAATAGAGGTATTTAATGTACCGATAAAAGTGTTCAAACTTTTTGCAGCTATGTGAAACTCAGCTTGATGCGTAAACCTGTAAACGGCATACATTAAAAATAAACCGCCGAATAAGGTAAGCTCCGTTAGCAAAAACAACCACATTCCTAATTTAGAAGCTTTATCGTCTTTGTGAAGGTGTACAGCTGTGTTTTCTTCTAAGCTCAATTTACTCCCTCCGGTTCTAATTCGTTTTGCTTATATTCGTATGGTCCGCCGGTTACAATTGGTATTTCATAAAAATTTTCGTGAATAGGCGGTGTTTCAACTTTCCATTCCAAAGTTTCTCCACCACAATAATTCTTTTCGGTAGTTCTTTCTCCGGATCTTAATGCTTTAATAAAACTATACACTATTAATATTAAACCTAATATTAAAATCCAAGAACCTACTGTTGAAATAACTTGATACGATTGATACTCAGGCAAATAATCATAAGACCTTCTCGGCATACCTAACCAGCCCATAACAAACATTGGAAAATAAAGTATGTTAAAACCGGTGAAGAGAATCCAAAATCCTACCTTGGCTAATTTCTTATTATAAGTTCTGCCAAACATCTTGGGAAACCAATGATACAAACCCCCGAAGAGTCCAAAACCTGCAGTACCAAAAATTATATAATGAAAATGACCGACAATAAAAGTGGTATCGGTTAAATGAATATCAAGTGAGAGCGTACCCTGCATAATTCCTGTTAAGCCGCCTATTGTAAATAGGAAAATAAACGCCAGCGCATATAACATAGGAGGTTCCAATTCAATAGAGCCTTTATAAAGAGTTGCCGTCCAGTTAAAAACTTTTATGGCACTCGGTATAGCGACCAAAAATGTAAGTAGAGAAAATACAAAATTTGCAGTATCACTCATACCCGAAGAGAACATATGATGTCCCCAGACCAATGAACCGAGCAAAGCAATAGCCAGAGATGAATATGCAATAGCTTTGTATCCGAATATAGTTCTGTGAGAATATACTGTTATAATTTCCGTTATTACTCCCATCGCGGGAACTGCCATAATATAGACTGCGGGGTGAGAATATATCCAGAATAAATGCTGATATAAAATAGGATCACCTCCTAATGAAGGATCAAAAAGTCCTACTCCAAAAACTCTTTCAACTATTACAAGTAAAAGCGTAATACCAATTATAGGTGTAACAATAACTTGTATCCATCCTGTAGCGTACAAAGCCCAAGGGAAAAGAGGCATCTTAAACCAACCCATTCCCGGAGCTCTCATTCTGTGAATTGTTACAATAAAGTTTAACCCGGTTAGTATAGATGAAAATCCTAATATGAAAGTTGCCGAGAGCGTAATAATCATATTTGTACTTGTTCTTATACTGTAGGGGATGTAGAATGTCCAGCCTGAATCCGGTGCGCCGCCGGGTAGAAAAATAGCAATAATTACGAATGCTCCGCCTATAACATATAGGTACCATGTTAATAAATTCAATCTTGGAAACGCAACGTCTTTTGCACCAATCATAATCGGTAAAAAGAAATTACCGAAAATTGCAGGAATACCGGGAATCACAAAAAGGAAAAGCATAATTATTCCGTGTACTGTAAAAAACGCATTGTATGTCTGCGCTCCTACAATTGTTCCTCCCGGTGTAAGTAACTCAAGTCTTATTAAAAATCCTATTACTACACCAATTAGGAACCAAGCTGAAATAACCACCAAATAAAGAATAGCTATACGTTTATGATCTGTTGAAAGTATCCAGCCTAACAGACCTGAATGTTTACCTTTGTAATCAAGATAACTTTCATGATTCTTTGTTTTTATAGCCGTAGAATTATCTGCCATTAAACTAGCCTCTTGTTATCTAAGTACTTTTTTTCTTTCTTACCAAAATTAGTATAACCAGACCTACTGTAAGAATTGTACTGGCTCCAGCTACTTTCAGTATATCAAAAACATACGTTCTTCCCTGTGGATCATAACTAAAACAGAACGCTAATAATTTACCAACACTTGGAATTATATTACCTTTAGTTGCATCAATTACTGCAAGCTTAAAACTAAAAGGTAATATGGAAAATCCACTGCTCTTTCTATACCTCGGATATAAATACCTACTTAACTTCCCATCCCTAGTCAAAAACATTACAGAAGTGGTATGTATAAATTGAGTCCCTTCCCTTTTAAAATGAAAACCTGTAGCATCAGCTATCTTTTTTATGTTATTATAACTACCGGTTAAAAATTCCCAACTATCAGGAGCAATTTTCTTATCAATTAAATTGAGTATTTCCTTTTTCTTTGCTGCTGCAATTTTTGGTGTTTCTCTTTCATCCATACTTAAAACTACAACCCTATAGTCTATCCCTGGTTCTAAAGTAGATTTGTTTATTACTTCGGCAAGTTCAGTCATTAATGGAGTACAAATACCAGGGCATTTATAATAGACAAAGGCAAATACAACAGGTTTATCATTAAAAAGATCTTTAAGCACAATCTCTTTTCCCATTGAATTTACAAACTTAACATTCAATGGTATGTATTTACCAAGTTGTTCGTCTATGTTTATACCATTTTTATCATACCCATTAATATTACTCTGAAAAGGCATTATCAAAATTGACAAAACAATATAGAAGAAGATACTATTTAGTTTCATTTAAGGCTTAGTGAATTTGTCCACTCAAAAAGATAAATAGGCTGTCCCATTGCGTGGAGGATAGTTGAAAGACTTTCCCGTTAAAGCCATTATTAGTTGCATCGTTTACAATAACATTAATAAATATTTGTTGATCCTTTTTCCAGTATTGATCAGCATTTAAAGTTACCAAAGCTGAAAATTGATTATTAGTTACCTGATAAAAGAGTTTTTTCCCTTCATTCTCATTCATGCTTTTAATTGATGTAATTATTCCTTCAATTTTTTTCTCGGTCTTATTGTTTTCTGATACAATCAATTTATCTGCAAATTTTACAGGTATTTGTGCAGGTATAGATGCACCTTCGGATAAATTATAATTCAGATCTAAATTAAGTAAATCTTCGTCTGTATCTTCAGGTGGATTCGGAATAAAAGCAGAACGTATAAAACTTCCCAAAGCCAGTTTATATTCCGGTAATAAATATTTGTAAGAAGCCATACCGGTATTTGGAATTCCTTCTTCCAAGGTTTTGTAAATTTCACTCAGTTTCATTCCATTTTTCCACCCGGTAGTTTTAGTAAAATTCCTTGGTTTTGGTACTAATGCGCCGCCGGCAGGTCCATCACCTTTGCCTGCAGTTCCGTGACACGAAGAACAATTCTGTTCAAATAACTTTTTACCTTCAGCAATTAAACCGGTTAAAGAATCTTTAAGTGAAAAAACATCGATAGGAGGAATTACTCTAGCTTCTTGTAATGGTAAATCTTTCTCAACTACTTGTGAATTTAATCTTGGGGGAATTGTTTGCGTAGTTATCTCATTTAAATTATAAACGTAAATCAATCCAATAGTAGTAATAACAATTATTAAATAGACATAAATACTTGAAAGGAATGCTATAGGTTTTTTATTAAAAAATTTAAAATTATTATTTTCAGAAGATTTCATATTTTCCTTCAATTATTAAAGATGAAAATCTAAACCACGTTGTAGCTTAGGATCTTTCACAGGTAATAAATTATGTTTTTCAAACATTCTATTAAACATATAAATTATTAATCCGATTGTAGCAACTAAAAAGGAAATATCCATCCAACTAAATGAATATTCCAGTCCGTTAGCATTCATGCCCGGCATTACTAACCAGTACAGATCAATAAAATGCATTGCTAAAATCCAGATAGAAATAAACTTTAATTTTTTAAAGCTTGTTTTAGATTCGTGTGAAAGCAAAACAGCAAATGGAACAATAAAATGCCCAAAGATTATAAATATCGAAACTATTTTCCATCCACCAGCCCATCTCTGCATAAACCAAAAAGTCTCTTCAGGTAAATTACCGTACCAAATTAACATATATTGTGAGAAAGCAATGTAACCCCAAAAACTAATGAACACAAACATCAAAGTTCCGAGACTATAAAAATGATCCTTTGTTATTTTAGGATGAAGGTATCCTTTCTCTTTCAGTTTTACTGCAATATACGTTAAAGCAGCCAATGCCGAACAAGTTATTCCTGCAAAGAGATAAACACCGAACATAGTTGAGAACCACCTTGTTTCGAGACTCATTATCCAGTCTATAGATAGGAGCGTTACCGTAATTGCAAAAATAGGAATGAAGATAACAGAAAGTTTAACATTTTTCTTTGTCAACAACTGATCCCCTGTTTCATCTTGTTTACGACTGTACTTAATAATTAAATAATAAAATAATCCCCAGAGTATAAGGATAACGTATACTCTTACCGAAAAGAAAGGGGTATTTAGATAAACTGATTTTGCCTGAAGCATTGGATCTTTAGCTACTTCTGCACTATGGGACCAACTGAATAAGCTTTGAACACTTAACAGTAATGGTATAATTAAAATTAAAAGAAGTGGTAAAGAAGCTGCTAAGAATTCACTTATTCTTCTGAATGGTGTACTCCAGACAGCGTTAGCTGCATATTCAATTGCAACTAAAAGAAGTGAGCCGACAGAAATACTTATTAAAAACAAAAATGAAGTTAAGTAACTGTAAGCTGCTCTTCCGGGGTCTATAAAAAACCCTATTAATCCAGTGACAGCACCTATTAAAAATAAAATTGCACCAAGTTTACCAACACTTTTTGGTAACTCTTTTTTTATATAACCAGAATCATTATTGGCCATTAGTGGAAGACTCCTTTTTAATCTCAACTAAATCTGATTTTTTTGCATTCTTAGCCCTTTGCAACACTCTTATGTAATCAACAATAGCCCATCTTTCTTTCCTAGAAATTTGTTTATCATAAGCCGGCATAGAATTTTGTCCGTTTGTAATGATGTGATACAGCATACCGTCTTTGTAGTTTCTAACTTTATCTGAATGCTGTGTAGGCCCGGTAGGAAATTGACCGTTAAGACGGCTAGTTCCTTCTCCATAATCACCATGACAAGGACTGCAAAAAGTTAAATATTTTTCTTTTCCTAATTTCAAAATTTCCTTTGAAGGTAATGTTGGGTTCGACAAAACTTCTTTCGGGTAAGCAATTCCTTTATATGGATATGGAATAAAGCCCCTGGCAACAGTACCTTCTACAGGTGTCCGCATACTTCTTTTGTCGGCAAAAAACAAACTGCTTTCTTGTGGATTTGATTTGTCTTGGTATTCCATCCAATTGAAAGGAGTCATATACATAAGTTTATTTAGCGTAAAATAAGTAGCGCCAGATATACCAACAATTACAACAAGAAGAAACAGCATAAACTTCGGTTGAAGCATTCCATACTTTTCTTCCTTCGGCAGATATATTAATTCTATTGAAGATGCTCCTAAAGATTTAAATAATTCTATTATTTCATCTTTATCAAATTTTTCATCTTCGGCTAATATATAAATACCGTATTTGTCAACTGATACTCTCTTCATATAGTTAGTATCGTGCAAAGGATGGTTATTATACGGTAATTTGAAAAATACTGTAATCAGAGCAATAAAGGTTGCAACAGCTCCAAATAGTATGCTTGTTTCAAATGTAATTGGAAAAAATGCCGGTAATGAAAAAAATGGTTTACCACCTATAAACAGTGGATAACTTTCGGCTAAAGTCCACCACATAAACAAAAGTATAAATGTACCTCCGAACAACCCAGCGGCAAGAGTAACATAACCAACTTTTGAGCTACTTAGACCCATTGCATTATCCATACCGTGGATAGGATAAGATGTGTTAACATCAAATTGTTTGTAGCCTGCATCTTTTACTTTTTCTGCAGCGTGAATTATCCCGTCGGGTTTGTCAAATATTGCTGCTACTGAATATAATTTATCACTTCTTGCCATTAATTTGCTCCTCCATGGTGTGAAGGCTGCGCACCTTCAACCACAGCTTTAATTTCCGACATTGAAACTACAGGTAATGTTCTTGTAAACATTAATATCATCGTAAAGAACAACCCGAAACTTCCTAATAATATTCCCAGATCAATTATGCTGGGAGTAAAGTATGTCCAACTGGACGGAAGAAAATCTCTTTGGAGTGAAGAAACTATAATAACATATCTTTCGAACCACATACCTACATTTACAAGAATAACAATTACAAACATTGCCGGAATTGACCTTCTAATTTTTCTAGACCAGAAAAATTGTGGGAATAATGTATTACAGCTAACCATAATCCAATAAGCCCAGGCATAATCACCAAATGCTCTATTTATAGCAACATATTGTTCGGTGGGAACTCCACTATACCAAGAAATGAATACTTCCATTAAATACGCATAACCAACCATTGAACCCGTTAAAAGAATAATTTTGTTCATTTTATCCAGGTGATTCACAGTGATTATATTTTCCATATCAAAGATCTTTCTAACTACTATTAATACTGTAACCACCATTGCAAAACCTGAAAAAATTGCACCGGCTACAAAGTAAGGAGGAAAAATAGTAGAATGCCAGCCTGGTACAATTGCAGCAGCAAAGTCAAAACTAACAACAGTATGTACGGACAAAACCAACGGAGTAGCTAAACCTGCAAAAATCATATATGCTTTTTCGTAGTCTCTCCAATGTCTATTAGAGTGTCTCCAACCAAGACTAAAGAATGAATAAACAATTTTTTTAATTTTACTTGTTGTTTTATCCCTTAATGTTGCAAAATCAGGAATCAGTCCGAGATACCAAAATAAAATTGAAACTGTCATATATGTTGATACTGCAAAGACATCCCAATCTAACGGAGAGAAAAAGTTTGGCCAAATATTCATTGAATTCGGATACGGAAATAAATAACCCGCAAGCCAGGGACGTCCTAAATGAATAATCGGGAATATGCCTGCACACATTACGGCAAATATCGTCATCGCTTCGGCAAAACGTGCTATTGCATTTCTCCATCTCTGTCTTAACAAAAAGAGGATAGCAGAAATTAAAGTTCCGGCGTGAGCAATACCAACCCAGAACACAAAGTTAGTAATACCAAATCCCCAAGCAATAGTTTGGTTATTGCCCCAGGTACCAATACCATAATAAAATGTTATACCGGCGGCTATTACTCCAATTAGAAGCATGGTAGATGTTATTGCAAGAGCAATAAAATATTTTTTGGATGGTCTTGTGTCTATCGGTTTCGAGATCAGTTCTTCTAATTCAACTAATTCAGGATTCCTATCAAATAGAACCATATCTTTAGAATAATCTACACTCACGATTCCTCCGTATGAGTATTTCTGAGTTTAGCAATATATGTAACGTTGGGTTTTGTATTTACTTCTTCTAAAACATAATACCCAAGTTCGTGATTTCTGTATTTTACAAATTTTGATTTTTTTGCGTTTATATCTCCAAATTTAATCGCTGATGTGGGACAAGCTACCTGGCAAGCGACTTTCACATTTTCACCAATTATCTTTCTTTTTTCTCTAATTGCTTCCGCTTTTTCTTCCATAATTCTTTGGATACAGAAAGTACATTTTTCCATTACTCCATTTGACCTAACAGTAACTTCCGGGTTATAAATAAGATCAAATAATTGTTCCTCCTGAAAACCATCTTTAAAGCGATCTCTGTAGTTATAAAAATTAAATCTACGTACTTTATAAGGACAGTTATTTGCACAATAGCGAGTTCCCACACACCTGTTATAAATCATTTGATTTAGTCCATCCTCGCTGTGTGTTGTAGCAGCTACCGGGCAAACATTTTCGCAAGGTGCATCGTCGCATTGTTGACATAACATAGGTTGCGTACTGATAATGGGTTCATCGTAAGAGACTGAATAGTACCTGTCTATTCTAATCCACTGCATTCTCCTTCCCCTTCCAATCTGATCTTTTCCAACAATGGGTACATTATTTTCCGAATTACATGCTATCACACAATCGCCACAAGCCAAACATTTATTCAAATCAATTGCCATACCCCATTTAACATCTTTGTATAGTTCCGGATGCCTAGGATAAATGGCGGGAGTTACTATTCGTTCTTCTTCTCTTTCATTTTTTAAGAATTTATGATCTTTTTCGTATTCAGCAACCGTGCCTTCAAAAAGGATTCCACGTTTTTTAAAAATATTTTCAGTTGGCTTTTTTTCAAACACGTGGTGTTCTTGGTCGGTTACTACGGTATAAGTTCCTTCAGCTCTGGCAACTTTTACATTTGTATAAATCCAAGGACTAAAAGTAGGCTTACCGGACATTAAACCGCTGATACGGAATCCTGCTCCTTCGCCAACTCTACCCACTTTTGTTCTGCCGTATCCCGAATCTATTGTAACGGTATTATCGGCGGCACCGGGCTGGATGAATACAGGGTATACTTTTTCACCTGATCCGGTATCAACCTTAATATTATCATTATTCTGAACTTGGAGTTTTTTGGCTGTTTTTTTAGAAATTGCAGCGTAATTATCCCAAGTAATTTGAGCCAATGAATTTGGAAGTTCTTGAAGCCAACCGTTGTTAGCCTGTCTTCCGTCACCCAAAGCATAACTTTCTTTTATTACAACTGTAAAACCATTTGGTTTTACAGGAGAAGTTGTTAAACCTGATAATGAAGAGTTTTTGAATTTACCGAATGATTTGATTTTTTCATTCTTCAATACGACACCGTCATTTAAGATACCGTACCAAAAACGTTTGAATTCAATTTCAGAATTCAAAGTAGGATAAATAGTTGCCCTCCAATTATCCATTAAATATTTATGGTAAAGATTTTCTTTAAATTTAGAGTTCAAACCTTTAACCCATTGTAAAATTACTGCTTCTTTTTGCCGTGTATTATATAGAGGAGCAATTACAGGCTGCTGAAGTGAATAAAATCCTGTTCTCGTTTTTGCATCGCCCCAGGATTCAAGTTGATTGTTTGTTGCAAAGACAAAATTGCTTACTTCGGAAGATTCATTGGCACTTTCGGTTAATGTTGCAACGGTTTCAACTTTTTTAAGTGCTTTTTTATAACCCATATTATCGGGTAAATGGTAGACAGGATTTGAATCAAAATGTATAACAACGGAAACTCCGCCGTTTTTCATATCTGTAATCAACTTATAAAAATCACCGTATGTTGATAAACCGGCAACTGAATAGTTTGAAGTTTTTCTATTATATAATTTTGTATTGCCGAGTATTTCATTTAATAAATTAACGGCGATGTGTGTTTTTTCAGGTAAACTTCTTCCTGCATAAACAATTGATTTACCACTGTTTTCAATTAAATCATTAACAAGGAATTCAACCTTTTTAGCATCTAATGAATATTTTTTCGCGAAAGATTTTAATGAGAATTTTGAAACATTAATTGGAATTTTAATGTTAGTCTTTCTGTTTATTTCATTTAAGAGACTCATTACAAAATTATATTGTAATTCCGGCTTTAATTTAAGGCGGTAATCAGCGTTGCTGCCGGTTAACGACATATCTGCTTCCACAGAATACAGCCTATTAAAATTTTTGACCTTATCAACATCTCTTCCTTCAGCAAAAAGACGTGCATTCTCAACTCTGTTGCCTTCAGTTCCTAAAAAGTCGGACTGTAGGGCAACGATTACTTTTGCTTTATCCCATTTAATAATTGGATAAAAATCGGTTCCGTAACTTTTTTTCCAAGCATTGTTGCGTATGGTGTTATCAAATAATTCATACGAATAAATTTTAGTATTCGGATATTTTTTAGTGAATTCACCTAATAACTTTTTAGTAGTAACCGAATTAATTTTGTGTGTAATAACAGCAATTTGTTTATCGGCGTTATCTAATGCAGTAATAAAGGTCTTATTGGCTGCAAGCCAAGGTGTTTTTAAAAATATACCTGTTTTACTTTTTCTTAGGGGACCTTTCAACCTATCCGGGTCATATAAATCTAAAATGCTTGCCTGTCCCTTAACACAAATTTTACCTTTGCTTACAGGATGTTCAGGATTCCCGTCAACCTTTATCGGTCTTCCTTCCCTGGTTCTTATTAATATACCACAAGAATTTGGACACAAAGTACAAGTAGAAGCATAAAAATTAGGTTTACCCAATGAAATTTCTTCGGGCATTTTATTATAAGGTATGATCTCACCCTTGTCCCTGTAATCAGTACAGGCTGCTCCGGCAAGTGCTGCAGATGCACCGACAAATGCCAAAAATTTCCTTCTCGACATTCCGTTTGCATCTTTTGGTTTTGATTCTGTTAGGTCTTCGTTTACTTTTTTTGAAAATTCAGGGTCATTATAAATTTCTTTAAAACCTTTCCAATAATTCGGTTCCCTTTTATTTTCTGTTTTTTTGTTCTTGGTATCAATTTCTTCAGGCATTACTAGCCTCTATTTTTTTTCTACTAACTGCGAGGGGATTTATTTTTACACGTGAATTATTAACCCTTTTTGGTTTAGCAACTTTCGCTCGACTTTTAAAATTATTAAAAACTAAATATTTTGCCGCAAACACGCTTAAAAAGCCAAGACCTAATGAATAAAAGAATTTTTTCCTCTCAATTTTTTTTCCGCTATTTAATTGCTTTTCTAATTCCATTTTCTCTCCTTTTTACCTATGGCAGGTCCAACAATTCTCCGGACCTTTTTTTAATTCTTTAAGATAGGGCACTTCTTCTTTTGGATTTCTATGACAAGTCAGGCAGCTACTCATTGTAAAAGATTTTACTTGAGTAATTTTATCCATATTTCTAACATCGCCATGACAACTGGTACAATCTATTCCTGAAGTTACGTGTACACTGTGGTTAAAGTAAACAAAATCGGGAACTCTGTGGATCCTTTTCCAGGGAATAGCGATTCCTTCATCATAATATTTCTTTAATTTTTTGATTTCAGGTTTGTCCGTTCTTGCAATTGTATGACAATTCATACAAGTAGAAACTGCAGGAACCATAGCCTCTCTTGATTTTTCAACTTCAGTGTGACAATACTGACAGTCAATTTGCATTTCACCGGCGTGTAGTTTATGTGAAAAATTTATAGGTTGATCGGGGGAATATCCAAGCCCATCTCTCTCAGCTCGTGATACATAATAAGTGATAGCGAATGCTGCTATAACCACAAATATGGTGATTGGTAATCTTACTTTCAGTACATAATCAAGGAACGATTTTTTCATTAATTACCTCTTACTTTACACATTATTATGCAAAAATCTGTATAGTTAATTTAACTTACGGGTATATAACAAGGCTAACTTTTTATAACTTAATTAATAAATTATTATAGTAAAAAAAGCGGTTTTAAGATCTGCCGCATAAAATTTATAAAATTCTGACTCATAAATTTCAAAATCGAAGGTCAAATTTATAAAACTTTATATTTAAAACAAACTTAATATAAGAAGATTGTTAAAAATAAATTATTTTTCATCATTTTAAATTTTATAAATTACTAAAATATTATGTTTTATTAGTAATATTATTTCCGTTGTTTTTTCAAAAGTTTTTTCTAATTATACCTTGGAATTATCCGATAATTCGTTTATAAAACTCACGATATGCCTTGCTTTTATAGGCGAACTTGATTTTTTTATACCGTACCTCAGCTGTAGTAAACACCCCGGGTTTCCGGTTAAAAGTAAATCTGCTTTTGTGTATAAAACATTTTTCATTTTACGGTCTAAAAATTCCATCGAATCTTCATGCCTTAAAATATTATAAATACCGGCGCTTCCACAGCATCGAGTAGACTCATTTAATTCTTTGTAATTAATGTCTTTTATTTCTTTTATTATTTTTCTCGGTTGATCAAATATACCTTGCCCGTGTACATGGTGACAGGCATCGTGATAAGTAACGCAATCATTATAACTTTTATAATTTAACTTCACCGAATTCCCTGTTAAAAATTCCATTACATCTTTCACTTTTGCAGAAAATAATTTCGCTTTTTCCGAATACCCCTTTTCGTCTTTAAGTAATTCTTTGTACTCCTTCATAAACGCACCGCACCCTGCTGAATTTGAAATTAAATATTCATACTCGAAACTTTCAAATAAATCGATATTTGATTTTGCAAGTTTTTTTGCCGTATCCAATTCACCGTTGTGCGCGTGTAAAGCCCCGCAGCAATTTTGATTTTTAGGAGTTCTTATTTTACAACCGGATTTTTTCAGTACTTCAATTGTGTCAATGTTTATATCAGCAAAAGCTACATTCATTATACATCCAACGTGAAAAGCAACATTATATTTTTGTTCATTCTCTGGTAAAGATATTTCATCTATTAGTTCATCGCTTGCAGCATTTGATATTTGCGGCGATAGTTCATCCATCAAAAATAATTTAGGAGAAATGTTTTTTAATAGATCCGTAGAATGTAAAAATTTCCGCAACCAACTTTTTTGATAATGAGAAAGCATCTTCGAAAAAGATTTCAATTTAGTTGAAGAAGTTAGAACTTTATTCAGAAAATACTTTAAAGCAATTTTTTGGATGCTGAATTTTTTCCTTTTATTTATTATATCTTTTACAGTTTGGTGTAAGGTATTATATTGCACACCTGCGGGACAAGCCGTTTCACAAGCACGGCAGCCCAAACAAAATGACATTTCTTCTTCAAATAATTCACCCAATAATTTCTCGCTATTTGCAAAAGCTTTTATAAGCCTGATCCTGCCCCTTGGTGAAGAACGCTCCAATTTTGTAATATCGTAAGTAGGACAAACAGAAAGACAGATACCGCAATGGATACACTGCGAAAGGAGATCATCACTGATCAACACGGATAGATTTTCTCTTTGCCTATCCACTAAACGGCTTTATCTGGTTTTTATTAAATGGAAGTGCACCTTCACAACGAGGCGTATTTGAAAATATTTTACCGGGATTAAAAATATTGTTTTCATCAATTACCGATTTTATTTTTTTCATCATTTCTACACCGGGAATGCCCGCAACATTTTCAAGAAAATCTTTTTTAGTAAGACCTGTTCCGTGCTCACCTGTAATGGTGCCGCCTAATTTTATTGCTTCGTTAAAAATAAATTCAAAGGCTTTGTGTGCTCTGTCTATTTCGGAAGTATCTCTTTCGTCCGTAAGGCAAGTCGGATGAAGATTGCCGTCACCTGCGTGCCCGAAGTTAGCAAAGATTAAATTGTTGTCTTTGGCAGCTTGTTTTACTTTTTCAATGAGCACCGGGAATTCCGCTCTCGGTACGGTTGCATCTTCTAATATCGTTGTTGGTTTAACTCTTGCAAGTGCACTAAAAGCACTTCTTCTTGCGGCTTTTAAATTAGATGATTCTAAAATAGTATTAGCTGTTTTAATAATTGATGCTCTATTATCCGAAAATATTTTTTTTATAATCTCAGAGTCTTCTCTTACTTCTTCTTCCCTCCCGTCTAATTCAAGCAATAAAACAGCTTCGGAATTTTTTGGCAGACCAAGTTTTGCATAATCCTCAACGCAATTAAGAGTAGTGCTGTCCAAAAACTCCAGCATTGCAGGGGTAATAAAAGAATTAATTATGCCTGAAATAGCATTTGAACAGTCTATCATTTTATCAAAAAAAGCTATTATTGTCGAAGAACATTTTGGCTTCGGTATAAGCTTAAGTATTACTTTAGTTATGATTCCGAGAGTACCTTCACTGCCGACTATAAAATCTCTTAAGTTATAACCTGCTACATCCTTTACGTTTTTGCCCCCGGTTTTTAGCAGGTCACCGTTTGGCAGAACCATTTCAACACCCATTACATAATTTTTTGTAACACCGTATTTTAAGCCTCTCAAACCGCCTGCATTATTTGCAACGTTTCCACCAATTGTACAAACACTTGAGCTACCCGGATCAGGTGGATAAAACAGTCCTGATTTTTCTACTTCATTTTGGAGCCGGCCTGTAATAACACCCGGCTGAACTGTCGCTGTAAAATTTGCAGAATCAACTTCTAAAATTTTATCCCATTTGGTCATAACAAGAGCAATGCTGTTTTCTACCGGGATAGAACCGCCGCTAAGCCCCGTACCGGCGCCACGCGGAACAATGTTAAATTTTTCAGTGTTTGCAAGTTTAACAATTTGAGAAATTTCTCCGTCATTTCCGGGAAAGATTATAGCTTCGGGTAATTGCTGATAGATTGGTGTAGCATCAAAAGAATAGCTTAATTTGTCTTCGTTGGAATCAAAGAAATTATTGTTTCCTACAATTTCTTTTAATTTTGATTTTGTGGTTTTGTCCATATTAAAAATTTAGAGAGAGATTCCTAAATGAACCTGTCTACCGAGAGTGTTGCACAACTAATAAATTGTCATTTCGAAGGAGTCCTCGACTGAGAAATC
>ENA-ORDP01000579-ORDP01000579.1-marine-sediment-metagenome-genome-assembly--contig:-NODE-579-length-23293-cov-5.510973_pt1 | contig 23293 bp, 24 predicted proteins | sample MGYA00248627_ERZ508539 | MGnify/ENA primary metagenome ERZ508539 (study PRJEB26208, sample SAMN05571518) | marine sediment metagenome | biome: deep sea; feature: Hydrothermal vent; material... | reverse complement strand
GTCATTGTGTCAGTAAAAATCAGCAAAAAACCGTTGGGAAACCCGGATAGACCCAAAAAAATAGCTTCCGTAATTTTCTAACGCGCCGAAAACCGCACGGGAATTAAGCGTGACACCCCACCACGCCGCAGCCCACGCCACGTCCAGAACAAATCGGCCAAAACTTGACTGATCGCCGGTATAACGTGGAGCATCTTCCGGTGGTTCACCCACAGTCCAATCGTCAATGTTGCGAAAACCCGCAACATAAAATGTCCTTGCAAATTCTAGATTTTGCCGTGCGTTGAATAATTGTGCGCGATTGCGGGTCATGGTCGCGTAGACCATGGTCCCGTTAAAGGCGACCATAGTCCTGAGAAGAAAAGGAACCCAGAGCGCAAGACCAACCACACCCCACACGAACCACGCAACGGCCCTCACAACTTGATACAAGAGAGACTCTTGATACATAAACACCTCCAGTTACAAACTCTAAATTTCTCTAAACTCACGCGCCCGGCACATCACCGGGCTGGTCGCCCCACTGGTCCTCTGGACCGAGGGGTGCGCCTTCGCCCATGCGGGCTTGTGTGTCCATCACTTGATCGCAGGCCTTAAGCCGCGTCAGTACGGCGCGGGCTTCCGGTTTGCCGAATATCGTCGCTACATCATTGCGCTGGCCCAGACAGTCATAGGACAAGTGAAAAGACTCCCCGAAATAACGTGTTTTCCTGACCACTTTTCCTTGCGCCTGTCCCTTCCGGACGGCGTATTCATGCCGGTCCCGTTCGGCTTGTGCCTTGTCATGGCGCACCAGCGAAAAGCTGTGCGCCAGTTTCCGGTCGTAGGTTTTCCAGCCCAGCAAGGTCTTGACCTTGAACAAATCCGGGGTCAGCATGATTTCGGTTTCTTTTCGGAGCGCGTAGCGCCAGCCCCATTTCAGAGGAAAGTAGGCGGCAAAGGGCGCGACCAGGAGGGCAAGCACCAACCCGCCAGTCGGGTTGTTCAGCTTATCCAGTACCAAGAGCACCCCGACCCCCATGACAACGGCGCTGCCTATGCCAAGAGCGTCCGCAAGCATTGCCCGCAGGGGCGTCAATTCACGCGGACAGACCAGAAAGGCCGGATTGCCGTTCTCATCCCGGATTTGATGGGTTTCCGGTTTACCCGCAAAGGGTGATAAAATATTGTCAGTCATGTTATTTCATCCACTAAAAAGGACTCTTAGGCCGTGTTTCCAAAGAAAATTTAATAATAGCTTAGGCCACCGGGGAAAGCGCAAACCTCTTGAATTCCTCGCGCTCCGCGATATAAGGAAATAAATGGATTTCAAGCGCTGGCAAATCGAAAAAATCAGAAGCCGCCTCAATGCCTACCGGCAACATGCAGGCGTAAACGGTCACGCCAAACCCTGGAAGTCACTTCTCTGGGACATACTGGCGCACGATGACACCGTTAATGAATTAAACGAAGATGGGTCGCCACCCCATTTCAAGCAGGAAGCCCTACGCCGATTTGGCAACGGCGTAAGTGATCTCGAATACGCTAAGCTCAACGACATTTATACGTTTCTCGTTGCCAAGAAATACCTCAGCACCAACGAACTTGATGAAAATCCATATAATGTAGAAAAAGCCTTAATGCTTCATGGTTACCTTGCTTTCCAATCGAACGATACTTCGATTTTGGTAACGTGGCTTAGCCGTCGCTATGTGGCTAGAAAACGGGAAAATGGAAGTTCTGAACGGCTCTCATTGACACTGGATTCTGATTTATACGGCAAATTTCTGCGCGCTGAAACAACGCTTGAGCGTTATCGTGATACGAAAACAGCGCCCGGTCTTTTTGATGCCAAGGATAAGGGTAAGCAACTTAATACCAAGAAGAAGGGGTTTGCCTTTATCTGCACGAAGCAGAAATTGTTGCATATATTTGTTCATGGCCTGATGCCCGATGATCTCACCACCTATATACAATTTGTCCCATTCAGCAACCTGGATGATTTCGAAAAGGCCTTTATCCTTGACATCGATGAAGTTGAAAAGCTCTTTCTCATTCGCGTTGGTGAAGACCGGTTTAGTGCTGACGATGGTAAAGAGGAACACGATCGCGAGATACAAAAACCTGTTGTGATAGAGTTTAAGAACCTGAATTATAAAAGGCCAGAAGACAGAGGAAGATGTGGTTCTCAAATTAGCCGTGAGCAATTCCCTGTACGAGGACGGTCTGTACGGGGACGGAAAATAAAATAATGGCAGATGATAAGAAAATTACGCCGGGCGATAAAACCGGAAAATACAAAGGACTGCCGGACGATTATGTTCCGCTGCCTGGGTCTGCGGAATTCGTTCAGCGAGCGCAGGAAGAATTGCTCCGCCGCGTGGAAGAGGCTACGAAACAGCTCATCGATACGGTCAAAAGAGGTGAAGCCGAAAAGCTGGATAGCCTCATTAGAGTTGGAGCTAATATAAACTATCAGGACCTCAATGGTATGACGGTGCTGCATCATGCTGTTGCCTGCGGTGCACGGCCTTGCATCCGCGTGCTTGTTAATACGGGGAAATGCGACTATCTCCTGCAAGACAAACAAGGTCGCTATGCGTCTGAACTCGCCTATGAGTGGTCACAAGATTACGCGGTCGGACGGCTCCTTGCAAAAAAGGAAGCGCAACAAGCCGCCGCAAGAGGAAGAAAAGCCTGGCCCAAGGAAGACGAACCAGAGCAGGAGCTACCTAAAGAACCTCGTTCTTCCACAAAGGATTGTGAAAGAAATAAAGAAACAATTGATGTTTTTGAAGAACCTATTTATGATAAGGACGGTAACGAACACCTTCTGTCAATAAAATGTTTGATAGATGAGGAAACAGCTTCGATTGATTTTTTTATAACAATAACCAAACCAGACAAAAGCAACCTTATTGAGGTTGTGATAAAGACAAGAATACACAATCCTATAGTTATAAGTGATGTTGTGTTGGTTGCGGTAGGGGCCTATGCACTATGCGTGGCAAGAGCGACAGTCAAAATAGGTATCGTTAAAATAAGTCAGTCCTACAAAGAGTCGATAAAAAAGAAACCCAATCTGTCGTTATTTCGGGATAAAGCAAAAGACACAATTAAACGTTTTCGCAAGAAAAACGATGAGATAACCTCTTTTGTGGAAGCCTCGATTTTTACCTGCATATTGGGATTTTAACTAGGCTTGTTTTGTATCTCTCTGTGTTCAAGGGCTACACCAATACCGAATGTTGCGAAGCTTAACAGGCTATAGATGAGCGGTGTAGAAAGAATAACTAACGATAGCGTCGTACTGTACGGGACCGCTGCTGCGCCCAATCCTAAAATAGAATATATAAGCTTCTTGTTATCAGTTTTATTAATCATATCTTCACTAGCTTTTTGAAATTGCTGGCTCAAAGGTTTTTTATCTTTCTTGTTCATGTTCATCCCTGAATAATATTCAGCCTCCATTTTATTAACTTTTAAGCATTACCATAATTCAATAAATATGTGCAAGAAAATACTTATTTCGTGCAGTAATAATATTTTCCTGTCTCTATCTATCCGAGATGGCTTCTAAAGCTGACGAAATAGGAAACGTAGCGATCTTACTGCTGCGGCGCATACTTCCCCTTAAACACCGGATAGAGCGGACTTTCCTTGTCGTAATACTCCACTCGTTGCAAGATCATCGGGTGATAGCCCGCCCACAGCACCAATTCTCTTTTCAGCCGGTCGCTACGCGCAAACTGGCGACTGATTTCTTCCGGTGTTAGCAAATCGTATAGCTCGATAGACTGGTTACGACCGGATAGCCCATGCTCCTGTTGCTCCGGTCCGACTTCGCCGACCCGTGCAACCTCCACCCGTGTTTTACCCAGGCGTTTGGAAATATACTCCGTGGTGGTCACGTCGTTATTTCCGAAGAACTGTAATATCCCGGCATTACCAGTGAAGGTTTCCCAGCGGTCTTTGTACAGCGCCTTGCCCTGGCTCCAGTCCTGGAGCAACACCCACATTTTTACGCCAAAAGAGGCAATTTGTCCCGCCGCATTTTCCAGTTGGCGCATATAGCCCAATACTGGAAACTCATCCAGACACATCAATACCGGGGCAGGGGGCACGGTTTTCTCCCGTTCCATGGCATCTAGCAACTGGTTGATAAAAATGCGCAGCCACCTGTTGCAGACGGCGATACGTGTTGCCGGGAAACAAAGGTAGATTGTCACGCCCGCCGGGTCACTTTTGAGATCAGCCAAATCAAAATCATGCCCCTGCAACACGCTGCGCATGGCCGTGTAGTCCAGGAACTTGGTGTGTCGCCGTGCGGTTGAAAGTACACAGTCCAGTTCCTTCTCGGTCTTTTCATAAAAATCCCGCGCTGCGCCCTCGATGGACCCGCCCAGATCGAACGTTGTCTCATCCTCCTGCAAACGCACGGCGTTTGTGAGCATTTCCCGTTCGAGCAGGATCATGCGCGGTTCTTTATCTTTGCGCTTCGGCTCCGGCATCATGGCCGTTTTGATCAATTCTCGTACGGTGATCAAATTGCGGCGGCCCTCATAGGCAGGATCGGACACCACATGTAGAATGATACCTTCGATAAAATTTCGGGCACTTTCATCCCAGTGCGGGTCATTCTGGTTTGCTGGTTGCACCACAAACGCATCAGTGATCAATCCGGCATCTTCGATGATCGTGGGACTATCCGTTTTAAGGACGGATAAAGGATTATAGGACGCCCGGAACTTCGCCACGCGATCCGAAGCATATTTGAAGGGGTCAAGGACGTAGACTTTTTGCCCCAGAGCGGCGCGGCGTTCCGCCGTGATATTCGCCAGCTCCGCCTTTGGGTCGGTGGCCAGCACGCTGCCCCGATAAAAAAGGAGATTGCCGATAAGGGTCACGGATTTACCGGTACGCGAACCCGCCACAGTCAAAATGTGGCGGTTATCTTCGATACCGATAAGCTTTTCACCCAAGGCCCCCATGAGGATTTTCTTGCCCGGATTGTTCGGATCATAGGCAAGAGCCGGACTTTTGAGGACTGCCTCCGGCGCTTGAAAACGCGCCTGCGGCACCTTCTGCTGTTTCAAAAAGCGCGATGCCACCCCTCGCGGTATGTCATGCATGAAGTCATCGGTAAAATCGGTCACTCTGTTGCTCCTGTTTGTACTAGTGCAACAGAGATTAGATGAACATGAGGCTAGATTTCCTCGCCCAATCCTCGTGGGACATTAGTTGTCCCTTCATTCATGGCATGGAAGAAGCTACTCGCATATCCGTAAAAACCTTTCATTTTTCTAACAATAAACCCTATCTGGACACCCCGAATTACTACGCAACCACTGATATTCTTTGTATAATCTTCCATAAGTTAAAATCGGGCGTGGTAGCATTGTAGTCAGCAATTCATCCATTCTCAGAGAGGTGCTATAATAGCCTCGATTACCTCAAAATTATGTACCTAAGATAATGTAAGCAGGGAGCATGGCTATGAAGCGTACAGAATCATTCTTACAATCTGCATTTTACGTCCTCATAATATTCGTAGTAGTCAGGGAGGCGGCAGACTCTACTTATATTTTTCTTAACGCACATACCACTACACTTTCTGGTTCTAGTGAGTCTCTAATAAAACTCACCATCACGGTAGTGATTATTCTTGCGCTTGCCCTGCTCATAGCTAGTATCGAAATTTTACTGCTCGATCGTTCTTCAACAAAATACGCATCCGTAATTTCTTCCATTAATAGGAGGCTAAGCACCATCGTCGGCGATATTGATTTTAATAGCAAAAACAAGGACTACTGGACCAAGATAATTAACGAGCTTCTTAAAGCCGTCTACGAATCATTTCTAGGGAATGATAATGTCTTTGGAAAAACATTTTCCACATCGATTATGGGCGTTGATGGGGTAGCTCTGAAAGTTGAATTTTACGACACAAATGACTCTCTATTTGAGCCAAACTATCGGCAGTATCAATATGGGGAAGGTGAAGGATTTTGTGGAACTGCGTGGAAAGATAATTACCCTCAAAGCGGACGTAAGTTTCGGCTTATGAGGAAGGATCTCCGCTATTCCAATAATAAGGACAAAAATAACAAGGCTAAATCATATTTCTCAACAGTCCTATACATGCAAAAAAGAAATAGGAATGAAAGATGCATAATAAATATTTCTTCAGACGATAAAAAAGATTTTAGATGGTATAAAAAGCATGCCGAAGCACTACATTTTGGTTTACAACCTTTGATATCTTTGCTAGAATTATGCATCGAGAGACGGGATAAGAGCATCTTAATGATGCATGAAAGTGAGGTGACGAAGAATGCCTAGCAAAAAAATGAACTCGACCTTCGCAAACGAGAGTAAAAATTACGCGATGGATGAAAGCGGAAAACTAATTGAATATCCCTTGCCCTCAAGGGACTATGCAGATCCACGTCCTACTACACCGTTTGGGCCACAGAAATCAATTATTGATAAATTGTCATATTTCTTGGGGTTCAACTAAGCCACACATGCATAGTAGCTATACGACACGTTGAGCTACGGTACGGACATCGCATAATCAAGAGCTAGCACTAGAGCAAATAATCTTTAAATTGCACTTTTAAAGGCAATATCAAGAAAAAAGCGCGGGCCTAATGGCCCGCGCTTTTTTTATTTCAACAAAACCCCACCTATACAGACTAAAAACCTCTGTCTAAATAATATATTTCCCGCACTCAGAATACGTGCTAAACAAGAGATACAACCGCTGCGCTATTATAAAACGATGCGTTACGTATAGGACATTAACCATTTCTTATCCTCCCTGACCTACAATCAAAGGTAGAGGGCCAAAGGCAATAAAAAGCGGTACAAGGTGTGCGCGGTAGTACCATTTCATGGTCTCCACCGCGCGCACCTTGCGGGGGGATTTCTCATCCCCCGCGTACCCCCCTGAGAATCACTAAGGCTCATTGCCGGTCTTGTTGACCGGCCTCGCCAAGTGATTGTGCTTAAGTCTTGCCGCCCATATGCCCGAAGCAGCGGAGCTGCGTGGGCATGCTGGTTCACGCGGCCCTGCCGCTTCGAACCAATAAGTTGGGCGCTCTAAGACTTAAGGCACCGTCTGGCCGTTGCATCGCCACCGGGACAATACGGCTTGTCCCGGACCCGCCCGGCAAAGGGCGCATCGCTGCCCCTTGCAACCCAGGACCAGGTGTCCGCCACCTGGACCGCGACAGGGGACTTCGGCTCCCCTTGCGACCCTCGACCAGGACTTTCGCGTCCTGGACCACAACCGGTGTTCCGGCACCGGCGTCGGTATAAACACCGCGAGGAACGTGAGAGGTTCCGCTGTGATCAACCATTCTAAGCTAGGAGGGCAATGACCAACGGAAAGAACAAAAAACGTGAAGCACCAATCTCATACCGCCCGCCCAAGAGCCTGCGGACGGAATTCGATGTGCGCGTCAAAAAGTCTGGTCTTTCCGTTTCCGCCTTCATCACAAAAACCCTATTCGATCATGATCCGCCCCGGCAGTCCCGCCGCCCGGCGGCCAGTCAGAAACTGCTCGCGCAGATTCTGGCGCAGGCCGCCAAGATCAATGATCAGCTCCACGATATCGCGCTGACCGGCGGTGATACTGCCAACAACACGCTTCCCCTTGAAGCGGCATTGGATGAGCTGGCCGTCATCCGTGCCGCTTTGCTCAAAAATATGGGGCGGCAGCCATGATCCCCTTTGCCAGCCAGCGTGCCTTGGGGCAAGACCTTGCCACCCATCTCATGAATGCGCACGACAACGAAATACTGGAAGTCGCACAAGTCCGGGGTGCCATTGCACCAGACTTGCACGGCGCATTTAGCGAGTGGGAAGCACAAGCACACGCCCTGACCAAATGTGAAAACTACCTCTACAGCCTGTCGATCAATCCCGACCCAAGGCAAGACCCGCTGACACGCGAGCAGTATTTTGACTACATCGACCGCACTGAAGAAAAACTGGGCCTAACCGGCCAGCCCCGCGCCGTTGTCTTTCATAGCAAATATGGCCGTGAGCACTGCCATGTGGTCTGGTCAAGGATCGACGCCGAGAACGAAAAGGCCGTTCAACTGGCTTTTGATCATGACAAGCTCATGATGGTCACAAGGGAATTTGCCCGCGACCATGGCCTTGAGCTACCGGAAGGGTATTTCAAGGGCCGGGACGGCAAAAACAAGCAGCTCTCCCTCTATGAAATGCACCAGAAGCGTGAAAGCGGCCTGTCAAAAGAAGGGCACAGGGAGCAGGTCACAGAAGCCTGGAAGCATAGCGATAACGCCAAATCCTTTGTCCAGGCACTGGCTGAGCGCGGCTATATCCTTGCGACCGGCAAACGCCCTTATGTGCTGGTTGATCTTTATGGCGGCATGAATGCCTTGCCGAAGCTCATAGATGATAAGACCGTCAACACCAAGGATATCCGCGCTTTCCTGGAGAAAGACTTTCCGCCGGAGTCACTCCCGACAGTGGACGAGGCCCGTGCTTTGGTCGAACAGCACCGCAAGGCCCTCGAAGATCACACCAAAGCAGAAAACCGCAAGGATGAACTGATATTGCTCAAACGAGCGCAAGACGAGCGGCGGCGCAAACTGGAGCAACATCAAAAAGTACTAAAACAGAAGCAGCACAGCGCCCGGCTTTCCCTGTTGAAGAAACAACAGACGGAAAAAGCCACGCTGCGCTCTGCCCATGCGACCAAGACCAGGAAGATCAAGGCCGAGCGCTATAACAACCGCTCCACCGGGCTGGCGCTCTTTCTTGGCCGTGTGACCGGTGTCGAATTGGTGCGCAAAAAGCTCCACCAATACCAGGACCATAAACGGACCCAAGCCTATCTACAGGATAAGGAGATCCTTAAGCAGGAGCATAATCGGCAGCGCTTTGTCGTCAAACGCCAGCAGGAGATGCAAAAATTCGACATGCAGCGCAAGCTTCGTGTCTTGGCGCAGGTCGAAAAACGTGAACACCGCGCCCTGGTGCAATCACTTCGCAGGGAGCAACGTGTGCGGGTGCGTGGCGGCCAAAATGAAATGCCATCCCTAACGCGCGTGATGGATCAGCAAAAGAGCAACCAACAGGAAAGTTCCCGTGCGGCACGAAATAAGTTCAATGTCGCAGCGACTGGCCGCCGGAAAACCAATAATATCGATCTTAAGAAGGACTTCGCCCGTGCCGCCGACAGCGAGAAATCCGACGATGAAGGCAGAGGTTCGTCCGATGGCCCAAAACCGGACTCTCAGTCGAAAATCCGGCGCTATGGCCGGAAACGGGGCCGGGACAATGATCGGGATCGGGGACGGTAAGATGCTGTTACAATAGTCATCAAGAGATAGCAAGGCTACCTTTAAGATGTTCTACAAGAAAATTACAAACATTGAGATTGCGGAGCAACAGCTTTTCCATGCTATATCTTTGTACGTTGAAGGAACGTACATGGTATCTGCTATTACGCTGGCCGGTGCTACCGAAGAAGTTCTAGGCAAGATGCTTGATGATCGCTCCAAGACGCGGGCTTTGGATGAGGTTGTCAATCGACTTTGCTGCATGTATGAGCATATATTTAAAGAACCTGCTAATAGGAAAGATTTTGTCAATTTAAGGAATAAGGCAAAGAACGCACTCAAACATATGGATAAACCATCTATTGAGTTAGATTTGGAAAAAGATGCGGTGCAGATAATATCGCGTGCTATCTCCAACTATAAAAAAGTTAAATCCAACCTTCGCATAAAGCAATGTAAACCGTTCTTTGAATTTGATAAAATTCGGGTAAGGCGATATCACGAGCGGTGCCGGGACGGAGAGGAACCGCTACCATGAAAACAGTCTTCTTTTCATGGCAGTCCGACAGCCTGCCCCCAATCAATCGTGACCTTATCACTACCTCGATTAAGGAAGCGCTGGATCAGCTTGATCTCGGGCTTACATATGACGAGGCAACAGAAAAGGTGCGGGGAAGCCCGAATATCCTGGAGATATTGCAAGAGAAGATAGCCTTATCGTCAATATTTATTGCTGACCTCACAATTGTAGGGAAATACAAGAAGGACCGTGCCACACCCAATCCAAACGTCCTAACTGAATACGGGATTGCCGTAGGCTCTATTGGGCCGGAGCGTATCCTCGGTGTTATGAATACGAATTCAAGCTCGCCACGTGACCTACCGTTTGACCTCGACAAAAAATATGTTGCTGTTAGGTATGAGTTATCGGATAAAGCGAGTGCGGATAATATTGAAGCAGTTCGCATTAAACTGGTTGAGGAAATCTCTAAACAGTTATATGAGATATGGAAACACGTAGTATTCGATGGCCTGTCAAGCCTCGCGACGAGAGTAGTTGAACACTTGGTAACTAGCGCGGAGGACGCAGACGGTTACGACAGGATACCAACAAATACCGTATGCTCCGCACTGAATATCGGGGAAGACGAGTTTCATGCGGTTAAAGATCAGTTAGAAGCGAAATGCTGGATTAAACACGATGACCCTCCTGGCCGTGATGATCTCATCCCTTTGTCACCGCTTTTCTGGAAGTTTGATGAAATCTATATGGATTGGAAAACTACGGATGACGCGGCACTAATCGCAGAACTGCTTGTTAGTGGAGAACGTCCCCGTGAAAACCAAAAGCGAGTTCCCGATATCGCCAGCAAATTCGGGTGGCATCCACGCAGAATAAACCCCGCAATAACCTATTTGGTTGACAACGAAATTGTGGAGGATGCAGGCTACGATAACCCATTTGGATATGTATTTTTTGCAATACGTGAAACTGCACAAACTCGAATGTTTGCTAAAAATCAACCAAGATGATGCCTAGTGATAGCATCGGGAGAAAAACATAATAGTGATTTTCGCTATAGAAATAGTGTTAAAAACTCTATGGGATAAATACCTAGTAGCCATAGTGGAGCATGATGTGCTGTCTGAAGTAGAATGTTCGGATTGTCATTCTGAAATTAACCGAAGTGGGTTAATGTATTGTTGCTATCATGCGCGACAAAATGAAGCACATAGAAATAAAAGAGCTACAGAAACAACGTTTTGATGCATATGTAGCACATACCCGTAGTCCCGCAGCTAGTTACTTCGGGGCCGAAATCGGATGGTACGCAAATGAAATCGAGACCGTGCTGGGTGTTATATTGCTAGATGCGGTAGACAATGATTTTGCTGCCGTGGTTCTTGGCAGAGATGAGCATGGGGCATTTCGTGCCTTTGATGAAATGGCTTCATTCCCGACTGTAGATGAAGCAACGCAGTGGTTAAGAAGAACAATCATATGGCATACGGGACAGAACAAGGTAATCTTTCCACAAGGGGGAGATAAAACAGGTATTGACCTATTCCAGCCGGTAGTTCCTGCAGAACGACTTCACCCAAACTTTGTTAATCTAATTAATTCTCCAGCATTCCTACCAGCAAGATCAATTCTAAACGAAATAGCCACCCTTTTTGTTGATATCGATGGTAGTTTTGTTGAGCAATTCCAGACGGGGGGGTTCGATTCTAGGCTGTGGGAACTATATATTCAATCTTACTTAGCGGAAGAAGGGCTTTTCATTAATAGAGACTATCACGCTCCAGATTTCAAGGTAACAAAATACGGAAAATCTGTGTCAATTGAAGCAGTAATCGTTGGCCGAAGCACGTCTAATCCAGCACGGTATTTCGGCCAACCCAAACCACTTCCAGCGGCAGAAGAAATATTGAACTCTCATCTGCATGAGATGCCAATACGGTTTGGGAGCCCTCTATTTAGCAAATTAAAGAAGGAATATTGGAAACTTGATCATGTTGTTGGCAATCCATTAGTTTTCGCGATTGCTGACTTTCATGACAGCCAATCTATGACATGGAGTGGCACTGCGTTAATCAACTATCTTTATGGTGTCCGTCATGATTTCCACCATGACAAGGATGGGAAACTGATAATCTCGCCGATAGCTCTTGATACACATAAATCTGGTGAAAAGGAAATACCTTCAGGATACTTTTTTCAGCCGGATGCAGAAAATATCAGTGCCGTGTTGTTTTCTGCTAGTGGGACAATCTCAAAGTTTAACAGGATGGGTCGGCAAGCCGGTTTTAAACACCCTGATGTTGTAATGATGCGTATAGGAATGGCGCACGACTTTGACCCAGACTCATCTCTTCCTATGCAATTTAGCTATGAGGTTGATGAGTCATCAACCGAGACGTGGGGCGAGGGCTTATCTATGTTTCATAATCCAAATGCATTATATCCAGCCCCCCAAGAATTATTTCCTACGATTGCTCATCACAGATTTGTTGACGGTCAAATAGTGAGTATACTTCCTGAATTCCATCCGTATATGTCTTTTACTCATAATCTAATAAAAAAATAATGGTGTTTGCCAAATGTTTTGGCTGCTCCACTACTTGGATAAACAGAAGAGTGATGGTTATATCGCGGATAAAACATGGAATAGGGCAAAACCGGGTGTGTGATGAAAATGGCTGATGAAGCAACAAGTTCCGTAATCCGAGGGGCTACTGGTCGCAGAATTGATTGCTCAAATGATGAGCACGTCGCACAAAATATATATATCAAAAAGTGGGTTGCCTGCGAAAATGAAAAAGAGTTTCTGGCGCATCCGGCAGCTAATATATTCAGGTATCTAATTTCTACCGTCCAAGTAGTAAACCAGAAACAGATAACTTGCTATCGAGGAAGATACAAAAGTTCCGATATGGTCCCAAATCCGATGTCTTCTCATTTTGGGCCACCGCCGAAAGAGGAGACAGCAGGGAATAGATATAATGTAGCAGGCAAGCCCGTACTTTATTTGTCATGCACACAACAAGCAGTGGCATATGAGCTTCGAAAAGACCAACAACCAATCAACGATCTTTTATGCCAGGAATATATCGTTAAGCTAGAAAACATTCGCATACTCGATTTCTCAGATCGGAGTTTGGACGAATTTTATTCGTATGACATTTGACCGTGCCGAGCATGGAAGACAAAACGGCCGCGTCAACAAAGTTGACTATGTATTTAGCCAGATTGGTGCAAACATAGTCGAGAGCCAAGGATTTTCGGGAATGGTAGTTCCTGGAGTCCGTGGCGCTCCAGATCACCAATATAACAATGTTGTTATCTTCAATCCCGAGAACTTTTGGAGATCATGGGTGAACAATTACAAAGAACCTGAATACATTGATAATGTGCTGCAAAAAACCCAACAAAGTTCTTTCAGGCTGAATATTAATACGCAGAAACTACGCATCCGAAAGATCAAGTCGGGTTTTGATGCGGTCGATGTCTGTTTCCAGGCGGGACAATCGCTCCTCCTGGCGCATGCCGTCACCGCTCACGGCGTGAATATGTTGACGAATAGATGACAGCTCTGCCTTTACATCGCGCACTGTTATTTCTATGCGGTCCTGCCCGGCACGAAGTTCGCGCAGATAATCCAGTATGATGTTATGTGTATCTTCGACCATTCCTTTGATCCTTCTCCTGCATTCAACATATCACGATATATAAAATAAATGGTAAATAAATAGATCATCGTTATTATTTTGCAATTACAATTCCCATAATCAACCCTTTCTTAACCCTTCGTGTGTATCATTATCGGGAGGTGTGCCGGTAGGGGACCGGCGCACGGTGGTGCGTTATGGCAATGCGGTATGAGGGAAATGGAATTCGATCTTCAAGAGACTTTCCGGGAAAAAGCTTCATCAGTTGAGGCGCGGATTTTCGATGCGTTTACGCTCGATCAACGTATTTTGTATGCCCAGAGCGGCAATCGAACAAGCATCAATAGTGCCGCTCAAACCCTTACCAAAGCGCAACTGGAAAAAGAGAAGGAAAAACAGGACGCCGATTTTGCCGACTTCGTGCAGATGGTGGATGAAATCACCCGCCAATACAGGGAAGCCTCAAGGGCCGCACAAGCTGCTTTGGATGATTTTGGCAAAGCACTCGATACCGCCCAGATACAAGTCGATCAGTTTGAGACCAATCTTGATAAGGACACGATTACACTGTCTGACGGCACAAAAGTCTATCTCAACACGGCTACCGGCAAGTTTGAGAGTCAGGACGCGCAGGGAAACTGGCACGATCTGGATGAAGATGCCGAGGATGAAGCCAACCGCCTATGGGAACAAAAAGACACCGCCAGCACCAAACAAGATAAACAAGCCCTCGATGGGCGAAAGGGTAAGATCAACGAAGGCCGCATCTTCATGGCCGCCCATCAACAACGACTGGATGAGATCGACCGCGCCGTTAGAAACGGGACAATGAGTGAAGTTGATGGCAAACAAGAAAAAGAGCAATTAAGACGCGAGTTCGATGAAGGCAGAAATAATTTAGAAAACGGTTTTTCAAGTCTATCCAATGGACCCAAACCTGCCAACTATGAAGATCAGGTGGATGCGAAACAACACTACTCTAAAAATATCGATAGCGAATGGAGCAACCAAACAGGCGACAAAAGTGTCATGGGCCTATTCAATGAAGAATTACCGTTACAAGAACGTACAGGCATTTCTGCGGCAGGCTCGACTATCAAGCATATTGAAAATGTAGCCACTGCATTCACCCCCGCCGCAATGGGTCAACCTTCTGGTACACCGGAGGTGCAACCCGACCAGGAGCCCGGCGCTGTTCCCGCTATTTCATTTGACAAATTTGCTTAGCGCTGTGCTTTGCGCTCCACCGATGGCGCACAGACTTCATTCAGATGGATAGCAACCAAATATTCAACACGGCCATTAGGGTTTGGATTATCTACAGAAGCATCCAATCTGCCCCGTAACCGGGCATAGGCCAGCGATACCGTCTTCCGGTCGCCATGTTCGAGCATATAATTTTCCCTGATACAGCGCTTTCTTGGCTCATCTTTTTGATAAACGGCCTGTTCCCAGACCTTTCCCATAGCGTAGGTCGTGACCTTACTGCGTTGTTCCTTTGTCATACGTCCGTACTCTTCAAAGGTAGTCAGCTTGGCGGCCTGGGCGGGCAGAGCGCTGGCCAGGAATACCGACCCTAAAGCAACCAGTGAACGGAAAAAGCGACCCTTCTTGCCAGAAAAAACGGCTTGGAAACCCATTGTGGAAACCTCCTGCGCGATTGCGCCTGTTCAACTTTTAGGTCTTTGTTGAACATGGCTTGCAAGAGTCTGGAATCACTGAATATTTTGTTTCCGGTCATGGCGGGAGCGCATCGCATGATGAAATTGCGGCCTTGACTGGGCGCGGCTTACCCGTAGACTATCAACAAAGACCTAGAAGTTGATCAAGTAAAAAGGTAGTCAGGGACGACGACCATGCCGCGTGGGGATACGCAATCTCAGAACCATCCACGCCCCGGTTCCGCGATCAGGGTAGAGCCGATCCGCGACCGCCGCGCCATCGCCCGGATCAAGAAAAACCTCCGCCGCCACAATCTGCGGGATTTTTGTCTGTTCACGCTGGGGATTAACACCGCTTACCGGGGGTGTGAACTGCTATCGCTGACGGTCGGGCAGGTGGCGCATTTACGGCGCAGGGACGTACTGGCGGTCAAACAGAGCAAGAACCGGAAATACCGCTCGGTAACAATGAACGGCGTGGCGGTGGAGGTGATCAAGGCGTGGCTGGCCGATCACCCGGCAAGGGACACGCCGGATGCGCCGTTATTCCTGTCACAGCGAAGTGATACGGGAATTGGCGTATCCGCCCTCAACCACATGGTCAAACGATGGTGCGCAGAGGCGGGCCTGAAAGGAAACTACGGCTCCCACACCCTGCGCAAAACATGGGGTTACCACCAGCGCAAAGTCGCCAAAACCCCCATCCCGCTCCTAATGATAGCCTTCGGCCACTCCACCCAGGCCCAGACCCTCGCATACCTGTGCATTCAGGAGGCTGAGGTCAGGGATTTGTTCACGGGGTTAGAGTTGTAAATAAGGCCAGAGTGCACCTCTAAGCTGTCCCAGAGTTTATGTGAATAGCCCCGAAAAATCGTGCTTTGTACTGCAAATTAAACACCGGGCGCCGCCCTTAACCCCTATAGATAACAATAAGTTACGTTCGTAGGCGAAACAATACCCAGCAATCCCATGCATTCGTTGTGCCTAGGTTAAAACCAGATATGTAGTATAGACACCAATTATATAGTGTATATTGTTGCATATTGTTGCATATTGTTATATATAGTCTGCATTAGTATTAGTGTGTAGCAGACTAATGTAATTCTGGTTGGCCAGAACCTAGGGACAAAAACAGCTGAATAATCAAAATGATAAATGGTTTTTATACAGTCCGCGAGGTCGCGGAGAAGCTAAATGTGACCGAAGAAACCGTGCGAAGGTGGATTCGTGAAAAAAAGCTCAAAGCAACTAAGATCCGAATTAAAGGGCTCAAGGAAGCTTGGGGTATTTCACCGGCTGCGCTTAGGGAGTTTATGGCACACTACAGCAACCAATGAGTTAAGTTGCTATTGCAGCTAGATTGTTTGGAGGCACCGTTGACAATGTTTGGCAAAATGAGACAATCCCTTGATTTTTCACTCGGTTGGCAAAATAGGACCTCCTAATGCAATCCGCATCACCAATGCAACTTGCTCAAGAATTTACCCGTTCGTTGGATGTTATCTCTGAGGACGAACAATCTAACACAGGATTTGCAGCATTGAGAGAGCTTTGTCAAAAGCTTGAGGACACCCGTAAAGACAGAGAAGAAGATCCTTTGACTGCTGCTGCTAGCAAGTCCGTATCCGATTTAATAAGTAATGCATTAGAAGACGTCACGCGTGCCGTTCCATGGGATGACCCGAAGCGCATTGAAGCTGCGAGGAAAGAGGTTCTTAGCCTATCTAACGAGGCTGTAAATTATTTGAGCAAATACGATACAGATGATAAATCTAAATTGGGTTACTTCGAGAAAATAGGCGAGTTATTGCTACGGTATGAGTCTATACTAGATTCATTGAATGAAGATGATCGAAGGTTATTACTGAGAATTAGAGAGGGGGCGAGAGATGATTAAAGACTTTTTTGCTTCTGAGTTTAAGAAACCGGAGATTCTGCCACTCAGTCGTGCGGAATTAAAAAGCGTCGTTGATTTTTGTACGCCTGCGTTTGGGTTTAGCGAGTGGATTGCACACCATGGCGAACTGAAACAGTACTATTTCAACTTAGACAAAAGTTATGCCGAGGGAGATCGAAAAAAGACAGCTAAATTTCACCGTAAGCTCATTAAGGTTATTAAAAATGTCGCTAAAGCCAAGGAGTTCAGATTTCTTTTAAAGGAAGCTCCGCCAGTTTTAGCTTATGTATGCCCTGAAAGCGCGCCAGCAGGTATCATTCAAGCTCGTGGGGTATTGTCTGAGAGTCTTGGGTGGCCTTCCGTAATAGTGTCTCCTTATAAACGTTTGCTACGCGCACGGGTCATAGCTGGTGACGGGAAGAAAAACTTTCCTGAATCGGTCGAGTGGCTTGCTGGTCGGCATAGTTTTATATTGGCAGACGCAGCTACTACGGGGGAATCTATTGCTGCAGCAGCAGGTGCTCTTCGTGCATTCGGCGTCAAAACGCTTGGTGCAGCTGTTGTCTATAATCGCGACGAAGGAGCGGGAGACTCTCTGGAGACCGTCGGCATTCCTCTGTACAGCTTGTTAGAACCAGCGTCTGTCAAACAGGAAAACGTAGATTTAAGCGAGCTGATAAAGGTTGGAAGCAAGGAAGTACGCGATTTCTCATACGTAATGGCTAAGGCAGGGTAATCACCCCCCTTTTCACGCTTTGTTTCTTGATCCGGGATGAAATTTTATTTTCACCCCCCCTTTTTTAATATTATTCTTGTAGGAATGGTCCAGTTATCATTTCTAGTAAATCTAGGGCATTAGCATGAGCGGAACTTTTACCTGGAGACAACACACCAGCATTCGTTTCAGTACTGAAGCTATGAAGGTGGAAGTTGCTAATGAGTTTAGAGTTTACCGCGTGGATAAAGGATATTATATAGGAAATGCGCATCTATTCTATGTCCCACCAGAAGCAATAAAAATTTACTGCGAGGAGCTTGCCGGAATCGATGCAAATTCAGACTCCCCGCTTATTAATGTTTTTTCTGAGGATAGTGATCAGCTAGAACGTATTCGTCATCCTGCGGAGTTGCGCGTTTATCCGACCACAAGAAGCTTCGAGGGTCTCAAAATTTTTCATTTGGTTGTTGGATACGAAATCCCACTCCCTTTGGATCTTCTGAAAAAGAATTTCACAATTCCCGTGAAACTCACTTATTTTTTACGTTCTTACATGGACAACCTAGGCTGTGGGTTAGTAGAAACTCTTAATAGATCCATTATTTCTATATATCCTCCCCCCGATTGCAAATGGGATATAGATAAATATAAGCCTCAAGATCATTTAATAACGCAACAAGGGTTTGCCGTGGATGATGGACTATGTTCATCTGCCGCTACTGAGATAAAAATAGGCTTTCTGTTAGATGAGGAGAGTTTTCTGGTTCGAGACTCCGTTGATATCTCCATAACTTTGCCAGTAACCCAGGATATTGAAACAATCCAAGCGCGAGTTGATTCAGCTAACAAAACATTTGAAGATCGTCCTGGTACTTTGGTGGTTGTATTTGTCTGCGATTTAAAGGGAAGTTCAGCTGAGACGAAAGATGGGAAAGCGCCAGCAGCTCTTCTTCGGTTTAGGAATATTTGGAAACGCAGCGATGTAAAACCCTTTCGATTAATGAATATTATTGGGGATATGGCGCTAGTAGTATGCGATCCAGAGTCCTTCATGCAGGAAGGTTTGGCTGAAATAACCAGGCTGTATGCAAGCGTGCTAGATCTCAATTTCCCGGTGAGAGGGGGATTCCACATAGGCCTAGCTGAAACTACTGGGAACAAAATAGTGGGCCAAATGGTTGGCTACGCAATTGGTGAAGAATTCCTGGGAGATGCTATAAATCAAGGAGCTAAGGCTGGCGATTATAAGGATAACGAAGGGGGCTTACTTGCAACGGAAGAATTTGTTGATTGGTTCAAGAAAAGTGGCGATGAAGATGCATTCACCTTCTGGGAAAAGCACACCTTCGGTGCTTGGGAAACAAGCTTATATAGAGTAGACATGGGCGCGCTACAAGGTAGTGTTCATGAAAAGCCTACGGAAAATAGCGTAAATCCTGTTGGTTTTTCGGACCGCATTGTTGCAAGGGCAAATAAACTTAGATCAAGGCTCATTGTCGGGCTCGACCCTGATATGAACAAGTTCCCACTATTCCTGCAACGGCGCTGGAAGGATCGACCAACGCCGGACAATCTCGCAGAAATCATTTTCAGTTTTAATAAGACAGTTATTGAAGCAACAAAAAATCTAGCTGTCGCTTATAAGCCACAAGCAGCATTTTACGAACAATATGGAATTGCTGGCATTGACGCCTTGCAGCGCACAGTATGTTTTCTTCGGGAACAGGATCTGTTAGTTATTTTAGATGCCAAACGAAATGATATTGCTCATACAGCAGGTGCATACGCAGAAGCCTGGTTATCGTCAAAATCTCGACTAACATCGACACCTAATCTTTGGCAGGTTGACGCCATAACTATCAATGGGTACCTAGGTAAAGATGGTATTGATCCCTTTTTGGCAGCTAACCCAGCATCTGGATTATTTGTGCTCGCCAAAACATCAAACCCATCATCGGCTGATTTGCAGGATTTAAAATTAGATGATGGAAAAACAACTGTATGTGAAAAGATGGCGATGCTTGCTCAAGAATGGGGTTTAGGAGAGGTGGGTGAATCTGGTTATTCAAGATTAGGATTGGTGGTGGGCGCGACATACCCGGAAGTAACAAAGCGTTTAAGAGAGCTTGCTCCCAAAGCACTGTTCCTAATGCCTGGAGTCGGTGCGCAAGGAGGTCCACTAGAATCCATCGTGGCGGGTGCAGGCGCAAATAAGTTAGGGGCGTATATCGCATCGTCTCGGAGCGTGTTATACGGATTCGAACTAAACGAAACAGAAAATGCTGATTGGGCTACCAAAGTGGCTAAGGCTGCTGCAAAAGAGGCTGCTGACTTAAATGCAGCAGTTGTTAAGGCCCTGGAGTTATAGTTTGACTAGGTCAAAGTTTGCTGGGACTAAAGGCATTATATTCGCAGCAGATCTGGAAGACGAGCATAAACTCTATTCCTGTCTGGATGAAATATCGGACTACATCCAAGCTATCAAGGTAGGAAACGCCTTGCTGTACCATACAGGCGCCACCCTTATTAGAAACATTAAACAACGCTATGATTTACCAGTCATTGCTGATATTAAGCTAACCGATGTGCCTCATATAGCAGCGCGCGTGGCGGAGCACTTCGCGGAGAACGGGGCTGATGCCATCACGATTTCTGGGATATGTGGAAAACCAGTCTTTGATAAAGCGATGGAGGTATTATCTGAAGATTGTGAGCTTTGGATCTTTTCGGAATTCACACATCCGGAAGGTTTAATTGATTCAGAATTAGCCGGTGAATCGATACAGTTAGCAGTCCAAGCCGGCGCAAAAGGTATACAAGTTCCCGCTACGATTCCGGGTAGAATCCAGAAAATGCGTGCCACTATCGGAAAAAACATAACTATTGTTTCATGTGGAATTGGTGTGCAAGGCGGGACAACTGGTTCGGCAATTGCGGCTGGTGCAAATATGGAAATTATCGGTCGTTCGATCTATGGTAAACCTGATCCAAAAATAGCAGCAAAGATAGCCAAAGAAGCTATTGAAAAATCATAATCTGAACGTATCTCCGCAATCATATCCAGCCCACCACTCAAACTAGTATCTTGCGTGAGTTTTGCGTGAATCAGTCCCGCAAAGTTGTGCATTGTTGTGCAAAGTACGCAACGGGCGGCCCGGTAACTCGTTGATATTTAAGGACTTCAATCTCACTGCCTTGCCTGATTCCACATTGGAGCATCGGCTTTTTCCACCGGCCCCCAATCTACCGGCGCCTGTGCGCGGGGTACCCAAGTGGTTACTTGTTCAATGTGAACTCAAACGCAAGGGTGTGACGATGTTCCTGCTTTGGCAGGAGTACCGTGAACACCACCCTCAGGGTTACCAGTACAGCTGGTTCTGTGAACGGTATCGCCACTGGCTGGGGAAACAAGATCTGGTGATGCGCCAGGATCACCGTGCAGGCGAAAAACTGTTTGTAGACTATGCCGGCCAAACGGTCGGGGTCATCAATCCATACACGGGTGAAATCCGCGAAGCACAAATCTTTGTCGGTGTGCTGGGGGCATCGAACTACACGTACGCAGAAGCCACCTGGACACAAGGGTTACCCGACTGGATTGGCTCCCATCAGCGTACCTTTAGCTTCCTGGGTGGTGTGCCCGAAATCGTAGTACCGGATAATTTACGCGCCGGTGTCAGCAAGGCACATCGTTACGAGCCCGACATCAATCCCACCTATCAGGAGTTTGCCGCCCATTACGGTGTGGCGGTCATCCCGGCACGGGTACGTCGACCCAAAGACAAGTCCAAGGCCGAGGGCGGTGTACTACTGGTAGAGCGTTGGATATTGGCGGTACTACGCAACCGGGAGTTCTTTTCTTTAGCCGAACTGAACCAGGCCATCCGGGGGTTGTTGGAACAACTCAATACCCGGCCATTCAAGAAGTTGCCCGGTTGTCGCCACGACCTGTTTACCTCGCTGGATCAGCCCGCGCTTAGGTCCTTGCCGGTTACACCTTACACCTATGCCGAGTGGAAAAAGGTTCGGGTGCATATTGACTACCATGTGGAGGTCAAAGGTCATTACTACTCCGTCCCCTATCAACTGGTGAAACAGCCGTGTGATGCCCGTATCACCGAACATACCATTGAGTGCTTTTACAAGGGCAAACGCGTGGCCAGTCATGCGCGTTCAGATCAGAAAGCTCGCCATACCACCGTGCGTGAACATATGCCCAAATCTCATCAACAGTATGGTGACTGGTCACCCGAACGACTTATCCAGTGGGCGGAAAAAACCGGTCCCTCGACAGCCCGCATCATTACCACCGTGCTGTCCTCACGGCGTCATCCCCAACAAGGCTACCGCTCTTGTCTGGGTATCCTGCGCCTGGGTAAATCGTATGGTGAGGACCGTCTGGAGGCGGCCTGCGGCCGCGCGCTGCTGCTGGGGACGCAGCGTTACAAAAGCATTGAATCCATCCTCAAGCATGGGCTGGAGAGCAAGCCTCTGTCTGAGCAACAAGAGCTGAACTTACCCGAGGATCACGGCAACATCCGTGGTTCTTCCTATTACCATTAACCTAAAGGAATCATCTTATGTTGAACCATCCCACCCTGGATAAACTGCAGGCCCTGCGTTTTACCGGCATGGCAAGGCACTGACTGAACAAATCGCCTTGCCGGATATTGAAGACTTGAGCTTTGAGGAACGTCTGGGCCTGCTTATTGATCGAGAAGTCACCGAACGAGAAGACCGCCGTCTAAGCACCCGACTACGTCAGGCCAAGCTCAAACAAAATGCCTGTGTCGAAGACATGGATTACCAACAACCCCGTGGGCTGGATAAGTCACTGATGTTGGATCTGGCTCAGTGCCAATGGATTAAAAAGCAGCTTAATCTGCTGATCACCGGCCCCACCGGTGTCGGCAAAACATGGATCGCTTGCGCACTGGCACAAAAAGCCTGCCGAGAAGGGTATACCGCCCTTTATCTGCGCCTGCCGAGATTACTTCAGGAGTTACCCATTGCCAAAGGCGATGGCACGTATGCCAGGTTGCTGGCCCGCCTGGCAAAGATCGATGTATTGGTACTCGATGACTGGGGACTCTCCCCGCTGGTTGCAGAACAACGCCGGGATCTGCTGGAGATCTTGGAAGACCGACATGACAATCGCTCCACCCTTGTGACCAGTCAGTTGCCACTGGATAAATGGCATCACATTATCGGTGATCCGACCCTGGCAGATGCCATCCTGGATCGCCTGGTGCACAACGCTTACAAGATCAATCTGAAAGGAGAATCCATGCGCAAAAGAAAATCAAAATTGACACAGACTACCGGTTCCGAGTAACAATACGAAAAACCCGCGTCGCTATCGCTCCGATGGGTGGCAGCTTTACCCTGGTTCGGGCGGCAGCCTTCACCTGGAATGGGTGGCAGGAATCACTGGAATACGCACATTTATGGGAAAGCTGTTGAATTGCATCTAATATTGAGCCTAACCTGGTCTGTTTCTATTTGGTGTAAGTCAGGATCGCACGAATTCAAGTAGCGGGCTGATAT
>ENA-ORDP01000578-ORDP01000578.1-marine-sediment-metagenome-genome-assembly--contig:-NODE-578-length-23315-cov-4.196948_pt1 | contig 23315 bp, 24 predicted proteins | sample MGYA00248627_ERZ508539 | MGnify/ENA primary metagenome ERZ508539 (study PRJEB26208, sample SAMN05571518) | marine sediment metagenome | biome: deep sea; feature: Hydrothermal vent; material... | reverse complement strand
CTCCGTGCGAAAATGCCTTGTACTAAACCAAAATCTAAACACGCTGAATCGTTACAAATAGATTTGATGGTGTTGTCGAAGCTGCTCTTTTTGAGTGTATGGGGTTGATTTTTTTTGCTGTGGTCCCCACATCACTGAGCACGGATTGATCCGGTGACATCAACAGGTTCTGCTTGACAAACCCGTATCGCCGGATATGATTAGCACTCACTTGTAGTGAGTGCTAACAACTTAAGTTTAACCTTACCCTACACTATTGGAAGGAGATAAATCCATGAAGATACGTCCACTTCATGATCGCGTAGTACTACGTCGCATCGAAGACGAACGCACCACACCTGGTGGTATTGTGATTCCGGATTCGGCAACTGAAAAACCCATGCAGGGTGAAATTATTTCTGTCGGTAACGGCAAAATTTTGGATAACGGTGAGGTGCGCGCCCTCGACCTGAAGGCCGGAGATCGTGTGCTGTTCGGAAAATACTCTGGTACCGAAGTCAAGATTGATGGCGAGGAACTGTTGGTGATGCGTGAAGACGACATCATGGGTGTGATCGAGTCCTGATTCACCACTGCAGCACGTTCTGTATTGTAACAACGCACCTGTAACGAATAAACAACTGATCAAGAGGTAGAATCTATCATGCCTGCGAAAGAAGTACTATTTGGTGAAAACGCCCGCAATCGCAAAATGCGTGGTGTCAATATCCTGGCCGATGCGGTCAAGATCACTCTGGGGCCGAAGGGTCGCAATGTCATTCTCGATAAATCTTTTGGCTCACCGACCGTAACCAAGGACGGTGTTTCCGTAGCCAAGGAAATCGAGCTTAAGGACAAATTTGAAAACATGGGGGCACAACTGATCAAGGAAGTCGCTTCCAAGACCTCCGATGTGGCTGGTGACGGCACCACGACTGCAACAGTACTGGCTCAAGCCATGCTCCGTGAAGGCCTTAAGGCCGTCGCAGCCGGTATGAATCCGATGGATCTGAAACGCGGCATTGACAAGGCTGTCGAAGCAGTAACCGAGCACCTGAAAGTTATCTCCAAACCTTGTACCGATCACAAGGAAGTTGCTCAGGTTGGGACGGTTTCTGCCAATGCTGATGATTCCATTGGTGATATTATCGCCGAGGCGATGGAGAAAGTAGGTAAGGAAGGTGTTATTACGGTGGAAGAAGGTTCGGGCTTGGCCAATGAACTTGACATCGTCGAGGGCATGCAATTCGATCGTGGCTATCTGTCTCCGTACTTCATCAACAAGCAGGAGAATATGACGACCGAGATGGAGAATCCGCTGATTCTGATTCATGACAAGAAGATCTCCAATATTCGCGACATGTTGCCGATACTGGAAGCCGTTGCCAAGGCTGGTCAGCCGCTAGTGATTGTCGCAGAAGATGTTGATGGCGAAGCATTGGCGACTCTGGTGGTCAATACCATACGCGGCATTGTCAAAGTCTGTGCAGTCAAGGCCCCGGGCTTTGGTGATCGTCGTAAAGCCATGTTGGAGGACATCGCGGTTTTGACCGGTGGTCAGGTGATTTCCGAGGAAGTCGGCATGAGTCTTGAGAATACCACCCTCAATGATCTGGGTCATGCCAAGCGGGTTGTGATTAGCAAGGAAAATACCATCATCGTTGATGGTGCCGGTGACGCCAGCAAAATTGAGGCACGGGTCAGCCAGGTCCGGGCTCAGATTGAAGAGGCCACTTCTGACTATGATCGCGAAAAAATGCAGGAGCGTGTAGCCAAGTTGGCTGGCGGTGTTGCGGTGATCAAGGTAGGTGCTGCTACTGAAGTTGAAATGAAGGAAAAGAAAGCTCGCGTTGAAGATGCGCTGCACGCAACCCGGGCTGCTGTGGAAGAAGGTGTCGTCCCCGGTGGTGGGGTAGCACTGATTCGCTGTACTGGATCTTTAGTCGCTGTCAAGGGTGACAATCAGGATCAGGAAGTCGGTGTCAATATTGTGCGTCGTGCGATTGAAGAGCCGTTACGCCAAATTGTGGAAAATGCCGGTGGTGAAGCCTCTGTTGTCGTCAATGAGGTACGAAACAACGAAGGTAATTACGGTTTTAACGCCAGCAATGGCGAGTATGGTGACATGATTGCCATGGGTATTCTCGATCCAACCAAGGTTACGCGTGCCGCGTTGCAGAACGCAGCATCAATCTCTGGCTTGATGATTACGACGGAAGCTATGGTAGCTGAAGCACCGGAAGATAAGCCCGCAGCCCCGATGGGTGCACCTGATATGGGTGGCATGGGTGGTATGGGTGGTATGGGCGGCATGATGTAAGCTGTTTTTTACTGCAGCAATAAAAAGCCCCGCTTTGTAGCGGGGCTTTTTCATGGCCACCCCAGTAGCCATCTGCCTTTTCGGACAGCCTCCTAGAGATTGCGGTCGATAAATGCCTGTAGCTGTGATTTGGAAAGCATGCCGACCTTCATATCTTCGACTTCGCCGTTCTTGAACAACATTAGGGTGGGGATGCCGCGAATACCATACTTAGGTGGGGTCGCAGGATTTTCATCAATATTGAGTTTGGCAATCTTCAGTCGGCCCGCATACTCACCGGCGACCTCTTCGAGCAGTGGGGCGATTTGTTTGCACGGGCCGCACCACTCGGCCCAGTAATCGATCAGTACGGGTTCGCTGGATTGCAAAACATCCTGCTCAAAGCTGTCATCACTGACATGGGTGATCTCTTGGGACATCGAATATCATACCTCACTGGATTTGTGATAAAATCAACTACCCGAACAGCTCTCACAGTACGGATCGGGCAGACCCCTATTCTCAGCATGTTGACCCGGAAACGCAAGTTTTTTGGCGCCCCTGCGACCCGGTTTCCGGTCTTTTGCGATCTTTCCTAACCCAGATAATGACAGATACACACCTAACTGATACCAAGTTTGTTGACTTTGAATTGCCGCAGCCATTACTTGATGGCTTGAACGCTTGTGGATTTCTGCGCTGTACACCAATACAGAAGGCTGCGTTGCCACTGTTGTTGGGTGGCCAGGATGTTGCCGGACAGGCACAAACCGGTACCGGTAAAACCGCGGCCTTTCTGGTGGCGTTGTTCACGCATTTATGGAGCCACGACCGACGCGAAGGTGTTTCAGGTAATACGCCGCGGGCTCTGATATTAGCACCTACGCGGGAACTGGCTATCCAGATTCATGAAGACGCGCTCAAAATTGCGGCCGCAACTGATTTTCGGCTGGCCCTGGTCTACGGGGGTACCGGTTATGAACAGCAAAAGCGCCTGCTGAATGCCGGTGTTGATGTGCTGATTGGTACGCCGGGACGATTGCTTGATCTGTATAAGCAAAAGCTCTATGGCCTACAGGGTATCCAGGTCTGTATCATGGATGAGGCGGACCGCATGTTCGATCTGGGATTCATCCGCGATGTACGCTATTTTTTACGCCGTATGCCGCCGGCGCAGGAACGGCTTAATATGCTGTTTTCCGCAACCCTGTCATTGCGCGTCAATGAACTGGCCTATGAGCATATGAACAATCCACAAATGATCAAGATTGATGCTGATCGGGTGTCTGTGGAGCGGATTGTAGAGCAGGTGTACTATCCGGGCAATGAAGACAAGGTCCCGTTATTGGTGGGATTATTGCGTAAATTGCAGCCACGTCGCGCCCTGATTTTTGTTAATACCCGCTGGGCTGCCGAAAAGGTGCAGGATTGTCTGAATGTCAATGAACTCAATGCCGGAATGTTGTCAGGAGGCGTGGTGCAGAATAAACGTGAGGCTTTGCTGCGAGCCTTCAAGGCTCGGGAAATCAACCTGCTGGTGGCAACTGATGTGGCTGCTCGTGGCTTGCATATTCCCGAAGTCACCCATGTCTTTAATTTTGACTTGCCCCAGGAAGCAGAAGACTATGTGCACCGCATAGGCCGTACCGCCAGAGCAGGAGCCGAAGGTATGGCCGTCAGTTTTGCATGCGAAACGTATGCGATTTCACTGCCGGATATTGAAACCTATATCGGCCACAGTTTGCCACATCATGACATTACGCCAGAGCTGTTGCCACGGTTACAGCGATCGCGACATCGGCCACATGCCTCCGTAGCCCAACGTCGCGAGGGCAAGGCCAGAAGGCCAGTTGCAGCGACCGCCAGGAAACCCGCACCGAAGCGAGAACAAGAAAAGGACACATCACCAATAGTCGCCGTCACTGCAGGGCTGGTCGTTCCACCTGTGACGCCGGCATCCGGAGTGCCTTCAGCAACTATTTCACCAAAGGCAGAACCCGCCTTGTCTACCAGTGTTCGGCATTCGCATCATCGTAAAAAAGCCGGTATCCGTGAGATTCCTGCTATAGGATAGGGATCAGAAGTCAGTCCAAAATCTGATTGCCGGGGCAGCCTCCTGGAGCAGGATCTGAGCAGGATCTTTATTCCTGGATAGGTTCCCGGGGTCTTTCTCCTAAAGTTCAGCACTTTTCTGCCGTTACAAGGGATGACAGTAAACGGTTATGGGGTGATTGGCAATGGACGACAAATACGACCAAAAAGGGCTGCGACTGCAGTTGGCTGAATCTTTGCAGATGCAGGAAGTGTTGGACAATCTGGAGGAGCTGGTGTGCAGCTCCATGGCCTATTACTGGTCTGGCCAGTACGAAATCATTCCCACGTACGAGGGTGAAGAGCAGCAGCACCCCCACTGGTTGCAATGACTCCTGGCCACGGTTTCTTGGGGATTTCCGGGTCAGGTGTAGACGTCAATACCGACCATTTGTCGGAGGTGGTTATTCAGTTCGTAGTTGGCGACATCAACATAGCTGTTGACGGCTTTCTGGTTGGGGCCATTGTCTAGGCGCTGCACCAAATTGACCGGAGTTAATGGTCGTCGGACCAAGGGTTCGCGCTGTGGCTGCGAGTCGCGCCCGTACTGGAAGCCTGTAGCAAAATGCCGTGGCCGGCTATCCAGGGCCGATTGCTGTGGATAGTATTGCTGAACATTAGCACTGGTGATTTGGGCAATTTGCACCGAGAATAGCCCGCAAGTTGTGTCAAATAGCGCCCAACTATAGCAGATATTCGTACGCGCCAATATTTTCCAGGGGGGTCACATTGCAAATTCCTTAGTCTGATTTGCCCATCTATATGGCAAATCAGTATTTTGTTGTGGTGCGTGTAGTGTGCTACAGTTTGTTCGCTTTCGTTTGATCAAGCATAAATTGACATGAGCATGGAGAGACTCAGGAATGATGAACCAACCTGTCTTTGGCGCCCTTACCGGTAGCATTGTGCTGGCTTTGGCCGGAATAGCTCCACAAACGGCTGCTGCTGCTGGTTGTCAGGTACAGACATGCCTGTCGTCAGCAACATTGCTGAATACTGCCAACGTAGTGGGTTCTGGGGCGGTGGGTTCCGGGATTTTTACTTTCACTGACCAGGGCAGATTATTAGGTTCGTTACAGATTCAGCCAAGCGTGCCGCTGGAACTGGCCGGTGGCACAATCGTGCAGGCGGCTTCTCCAACCCTCGGACTTACCTTGAATCGGCAGCTGGGATCCAGAGAACTGAATTTTTCCTCACGTCGGGCCACTGGTTATGCCAACCGGAGTGTCGGTCTTTCATTTGGTGATGTCTCATTGCAGTTTTCCAGTGGTCAATCCGATAATCATTATGCCTCCACACCTTCATTGTTTACTGGTGTGGCACCGAACCTGTTTCATGGCAATATTGAACAGCGTTATCAATACAATAGTTTTGGTGCGGCAATGAGTACCGGGGCTAATTTCGATCTGCTAGCCGTCAGCGGCAAGATTGCCTCAGATAACGTCGATGACCGTAGTGTTCAGGCCTTTGGTTTTGCCGGGGATAATTTATCTGTTTTGTGGTTCCAGGCCGCCCGTGACCGCCAAACAACACTAAATGGATTGGTGGTGAATACTTTGCTTGGAGATTGGCTGTTGGGCTATGAAGAGCTTCACAGTACCACCGATATTCGCTATCAACGCTTCAGCTCGGTATTTACCGGCAGCACCTATGGTGTATTTGGGCTGGCATTGGAGCGGGTGCAAAATCCTCTTTATACCGATGCCACCGAGCAGCGGGTGATGTTGACCTTTTCTCGTAGTTTCGGTGGTCAACAGCCGGTATTTTCTGTCAAACGCCGTCGTGTAACAAAGCGGGCTGAACGTAGCCGGCGCAATCGCAACCTTGCGATCGTGGCTCTTGCTGCCATCCCGGTGGCAGCACTGGCGTCGGGTGGTGGCGGCACTGCTGCTGCCGACACCAGCCAACGATTTTCTACACAGGATCAGGTGGCCTTTAGTGTGATCAATACCATCAATCCCACTTCCGTAGCTGAAAACCGTGAATATGGTGGCATGGTCTATCGCAATTCCGATGGTAGCTTTGGAGCTACCGGGCCGATCCGCGGGGAATTGGCCAATGTCGATCCTGGCGGACCGTCTTCCGTGCCCGGTGATACCCAGGCCACGGCTTCCTGGCATACGCATGGTGGCAATGATCCGCATTTTCTGAATGAAGAGTTTTCCTCGGCCGACTTGAGTTACAGTAAGTTTTTTAGTATTGACGGGTACCTGGGGACACCTTTTGGTAAATTTTTGTTGTATGACGTGAACAGCAATGTGGTCACACAACTTGGCACAGTTGCTACCCAGTGATGCCTACAGCATGGTTGTCTCGAATTTTGGTGTTGTTATTATTCTCTGGGGGCTCGGTGATGGCTGCTGAGCAGGCTTCGGTGCAGCGTGCTCGGGATTGGGTGGCTCATCAGGATTTCCAGTGTACCCTGGGTGACGGCTATCGGTGTCTCGAAGTGGCTGAAAAAGCGGATACGAGACCATCGGCGGGTGTGGTCATTCCGGCTGTCTATTTGCCCATTTGGGCGCTTTGCTACCGCGATTTTCAAGCAATTGAAGATTTGACGTCAGCCCAGAAGGAGTTGCGTCATTACCGAATCAGTTTTCAGGAAACTGCAGAGTACTATGTGGTTGAGTTTCGTGGATTACTACTGCCTGCGGTTGATCCCAATGGCCAGATCAGCGGTGTGCTGCCGGCCGTGTTTGGTCGATCCGTACGCTATTTGGTGGATAAGAGCCGCTTGCAGATCAGTAAGCGATTGTATATGAAATAATTATCGAGCAACCGATCTGAAAGCCGGTGAAGCTATTTTGGGACTGTCTCTTCATACAGGAAATAGCGTGTCGGTTCCATGCCCAGCGCTTGATAGCACGCCTGCGCTGGTTTGTTTTCCTGCTCCACATAGAGGCGAAAACCACAGATATCGTTGCGTTGTAAAGCCAACTCCTTGACTCGTTGATAAAGCATCCGGTATACACCCTGGTGCCGATACCGGGGTAGTACATAGACACTCTGGATCCACCAAAACAGACCATTGCGCCAGTCACTCCATTCCGAGGTTAGCATCAAACTACCGACAATCTTTGTGTCTGCCTCAGCGAGAAGGTAAAAGCCCAGTTCGGGGTGTGCAATCATGTGACGGACTCCACGTTTGACCGTGTTTTCCGGTAGTATGAGCTGTTCGGTTTCCAGGGCCATGGCGATATTACACTGTGCCAGGCAATCGGTATCTGCCGGGGTGGCTTGGCGGGTACTCAGGTGGGATGGGCCCAGGCTGGATTGAGTAGTTTTTTGTATTTCAGGATTGTCAGTTTCGGCATGCTGATGCATAGTAGGCCCTGGTCATGAATGTTCACCTGGAGGCTATCCGAGAATAGAGAGACTACTGCGGATAAGCGGACTTTGGCACGATTTTTCTCTACGTCGTTAAATACAACCAGTATTTACCTCGCCACAGAATACTGCTTCAAATTCGCTTTCCCTCGTGGCAACCACCAAGGGTGGTGCAAGTGGCGGTTTTTCAGGAGCGAAAATCTTGTCGGACCCTATTCTCGGACAGCCTTCTAGACGGAGAGTATAAATGAGTGATGCTAGCGATGGTATTCGATCCGTAGCTTTTTTAGGCCTCGGAGCCATGGGTTATCCAATGGCGGGCCACGTGCTCAATGCTGGCTACGAGGTAACGGTTTATAACCGGACGACTGACCGAGCCCAGCAGTGGGCCGAACAATACGATGGCTTCACGGCACTGACTCCCGCTATTGCAGCAGCTGATGCTGACGTGGTCTGTGCCTGCGTGGGTAATGACGATGACCTGCGATCTATCGTACTCGGTGCTGATGGGGCCTTTGCTGGCATGCGCGCTGGCAGTATATTTATCGATCACACCACGGCCTCAGCCGATGTGGCGAGAGAACTCGCTGCGGTGGGTGCGAAGCAGGATATCCATTTTCTTGATGCACCGATTTCCGGCGGCCAGATTGGTGCCGAACACGGCAGTCTAACCATTATGGTCGGTGGTGATCAGGTGGCATTTGTACGAACCCGTGAATTGATGAGGTCGTACGGACACGCGGTTACGTTGATGGGTGAGGTGGGAGCCGGTCAGCTGACCAAGATGGTTAACCAGATTTGCATCGCCGGGATTGTGCAGGGATTGTCCGAAGGCCTCAATTTTGCCGTAAACGCCGGACTTGATGCAATACAGGTGATCGATGTTATTGCCAAGGGAGCAGCACAGTCCTGGCAGATGGAAAATCGTGGCAAGACCATGGTGGCTGGCGAATTTGATTTTGGTTTTGCTACGGACTGGATGCGTAAAGACCTCGGGCTATGTCTTCAGGAAGCACGCCGTAACGGAGCCCGCCTGCCACTGACTGCCCTGGTGGACCAGTTTTATGCTGCAGTACAACAAAGGGGTGACGGTCGCATGGACAGCTCCAGTCTCATCAGTTTGTTGAACGGGCCTAAATCCTCATGACAGCCAGATTTTTTGAGACCTATCGGGGGGTGGTTTATCCCTGGCAGATGGATCATATGGGGCATATGAATGTACGTTGGTATACGGACTGCTTCGACCAGGCAACCTGGCATTTATTTGCTGCGGTCGGTCTTACGCCAACATATTTGCGGGAGCAAAACAAGGCTATGGCCGCACTGGATCAACACACGCTATACAAGGCGGAAGTGGTGGCCGGAGAGCCACTGTAGCTAAGTTTTGCCCTTATAGATTACCCGTTTAGTCGGACTCTGAAAAATCCCGGGTCAAAACCCGATAAAGGTCACGAAAATGATCCTGCACATCTTTGCCAAACAATGGGTCAATGCGGATTCTTGATCGTTCTTCGATTTCCCGCCAATCCTGAGCGTTGAGCTGGTGCTTTACAGCCGGCAAAATCTGCTGATCTTCAAGGTCCATATGATGTTGCAACAAGGTGGCGTACTCAGTCAGAGCCGATTGCAAGTCATCCCAGAGAACAAATTGATGGATGGCAGCCTGCAAGGTCTCCTGTAATTTCTTCGATTGTTGTACCAGAGCCTGGTGCTGGTCGGTCAGTATTTCAATTGTGGGCGCAAGTTCAGGCGAATACTGCAGAAGTTGCTGGAAAATCAGTTCTTCCTGTGGGTGGTGGAAGAGGTCCGTGTACTGACACATGTAGAGCATGATGTCACGCAGCACTTCATAATCGGGTCGTTGGTCGTGGTCGGGTCGGCTGATTTGTTGCCAGAGGACCTGCAGCAAGCGAGAAATGTTCTGGTGGTCGTGGTGAAGTCTTTGCAGGGTATCCATGGGCACTCCTTTTCTGGGGATGACTTGCAGTACGCATCGTAGTAATGGCGAATTACTTCATTGTCTCAGAAGCGGGCATATTGCGCCAGTCAGCCGGCCCGTCATAGCCAGCTGTGGATAGTACACGGCAAAACCTTGTCATAAAATATGTTTTATTACGCAAAGATATGTTTTATTATTCATGCGGCTGATTTTTTGAAAATCAATGATTGTAGAAGGATTGTACGCAGCGATTTCCGATGGCCGAAATATTGGGGGCGACTGCTTGTACTGCCTCTATAGCTTGGAGGTTGATGATGCCTGGTTTTACCGAAACGTTTGGGTTGGCACTGCAATTGATTTTTTCCGGTAGTCGCGACCTGGTTGAAATCGTCATGTTGTCGTTGCAGGTCAGTATTTCAGCGGTTTTGCTAGGTTGTTTGGTTGGTTTGCCGCTTGGGGCCTGGTTGGTAGTAGGGAAGTTCCCCGGGCGCACGCTATTGCAAGTGCTGATCAACGCGTTTATGGGTCTGCCGCCGGTGGTTATTGGTCTGGTGGTTTATCTGGCGCTATCTCATTCCGGGCCTTTCGGTGTGCTGGATTTGCTGTACTCTGCAACTGCTATGGTGATTGCACAAATGCTGCTGGTGACGCCACTGGTTGCCGCTTTGGCCCGACAGCACCTGGATGACCTGTATCTCGAATACCGGAATTTATTCGCTTCCCTGAACTTGTCATCCTGGCAAATCGCCAGGGCTTTGTTATGGGATGCCCGCTACAGTCTATTGACGGTATCTCTGGCCGGTTTCGGGCGTGCCATTGCCGAGGTTGGTGCCGTCATGATCGTTGGTGGCAACATCAATCATCTGACCCGGGTAATGACCACCACGATCGCCCTGGAGACCTCAAAAGGCGACTTGGGATTGGCGTTGGCACTGGGGATTATCCTGATTAGTTTGTCGGTCACCGTCAATGCGGCAGTTATGGGTCTGCGTTCCAGCGCCCGTCGTCTGGCCTATGCCTGAGATCAGCATACAGCAGAGCCCAGTTCCCTTGCTGCAGGTAAGCGGGTTGTCCCTGTCTGTCGGTGAGCGAACCTTGATCAATGACATTGATTGTGTGCTTAAGAAGGGTTGTCGAACCGTGGTGCTTGGCCCAAATGGTGCTGGCAAGAGTATTTTTTTGCGCTTGCTTTGTGGTTTGATGGAGCCGGATGTCGGCTCAATATTGTGGCAGGGGCAAGCGATTAACAGTGCGGTGCGCAGATGCCTGGCCATGGTTTTTCAGCATCCTGTACTACTGCGCAGATCCGTGGCAGCGAACCTGAACTTCGCCCTGGGCAATGCGGGTCTCGGGGCTGTTGCACGTCGACAGCGGGTTGCTGAAGGCCTGCATCTGGCACGCTTGCAGGCGCTCGCCTCACAGCCGGCACGACTGTTGTCCGGTGGTGAGCAACAGCGCCTGGCATTGGCCCGGGCATTGATCACCCGGCCCACAGTATTGTTACTCGATGAGCCCACCGCCAGCCTGGATCCAGCTTCCGTGCAGGCTGTGGAGGCGATCATTGAATCCGCCCACAGCCAGGGTATCAAGATTATTTTTGTTACCCATGATGTTGGCCAGGTACGTCGATTGGCTGATGAAGTTCTTTTTATCCACCGTGGAACGATTACCGAGCAGACGTCGGTAGCGCAGTTTTTGTCAAGTCCCGGCTCGCAAGTGGCCAGCGATTATCTGGCCGGCCGGCTGGTTTTGTAGTGTTGTCTATAACGTATAGGAGAGTGAGATATGTTGATGCATCGTGTTGTACAGGCTTGTACCTTTCTTACACTGGCGGCCTTGGTATCAGGGCCGGTGAGTGCCGTGCAATCCGGCATTGTCGTCCAGTCCACTACTTCAACCCAGAATTCGGGGTTGCTGGACTACATTCTGCCGAAATTCACTGCCAAAACGGGTATCCCGGTGCGTATCGTGGCGGTCGGTACGGGCCAGGCTTTGAAAAATGCTCGTAATGGTGACGGTGATGTGTTGTTAGTACATGCCAAGGCGTCTGAGCTTAAGTTTGTTGCCGCAGGCTGGGGAGTGAAACGCTTTGATGTCATGTATAACGATTTTGTGATCGTTGGGCCAAAAACTGATCCGGCCCATATTGCCGGTATGACCGATGCTGTGGCAGCATTGCAGAAGATTGCCGCGGCACATGCTAAATTTGCCTCCCGGGGGGACAATTCCGGGACCAACAAAAAAGAAATCTGGCTGTGGCAGCAAAGCAAAGTTGATCCGGCCAAATCCAGTGGAGACTGGTATCGCGAAACCGGCTCCGGGATGGGTGCGACATTAAATACCGCAGTGGGTATGGGGGCCTATACCATGAGTGATCGGGCGACCTGGATTTCTTTCAAGAATAAAGCCAATTTTCGTGTTTTGACCGAACATGATCCCAAGTTATTCAACCAGTATGGTGTAATTCTAGTCAATCCAGCCAAATACCCCCAAGTTAAGGTAAAACAGGGCCAGGCCTTCATTGACTGGTTGTTGAGTCCGTCAGGCCAGCAGCTGATCGCTTCATACAAGGTGGGTGGTAAACAGTTATTTTTTCCCAACGCCGGGAAATAAAGTGCCAGTAGCGGCAAGCTCGATCAGGGGGTATTGTAGTGAACATGGCCCTGCTGGCTGATGTCGTAGTCCAGCAGGGCCGCTTGTTCGGTAAAGTGGGTTGTTTTGCAAAATTGCCATAATTGTTGTAACTCAGGCTCAAAGAACCAGTGCCGCTGTATGGCCAGATCATAGCGCTCCATGATCAGCGGAATAAAGTCGAGATGGTACTGCCTGGCCGCAGCAGCGATACCCAGACCGGCATCGGCCTGATCAGTAGCGACGGCGGCAGCAACATCATTTTCGGTGCGTGCCGGTTGCTCAAGTGTCAATAGTTCAGATCGCTCTATGGCGGCTTCTTTGAGCAATTGTTGCATGAGGATATAGGCCCCCGCTTTTGGCTGACGGTCGATGACCCGAACGTGGCGTAAGTCCTCTAAAGCGTGGATTTGCAGAGGATTGCCATTGGCAACGATTAGCCCCTGCTGTCGTTTTGCCCACTCCAGGAGTACCAGGGGCGGGGCGCCCTCTAATGACTGAACGTGGCGGCGGTTCCAGCTCGCGCCTTGCTGTTCGCGAATGTGCGTGCCAGCCATAATCACACGGCCCACTGCCAATTGCTCCAGGCCTGCGAGGCTGCCATTGAAATGGACGGCGATTTCGGTCTGTGCTTCCCGTAGCGCCCAGTCAAGCAGGGGGTCGTGGCTGCCGGTGCAGATCAGTGCTGGTGGTATAAGGTTCGTCGTGTCGGGGGTATATTCCAGGTGTGATCGCAACCATTCATTGATCAATTTGTGGGGGAAGAGCAGTTTCCCCGTGGCACGCACGCAGGGAATTTTGCCGGTACTGACCAGCTCATAGACCTTACGTTCTTTGAGTCGTAACAAGGCAGCGACCTCACTGGTGGTTAGATACTCTGGCGCTGAATGGTGCATTCGTATATTGCTCCGCCGTGGTGCGGCCAGTATCGTGAAATTGCTCCTGCATACGCAAAAAATGGAATCGATTTGGTGGCGTATCCGGAGCAACTTTGGTTGTATGGCCATCGCAGCGAAGAAAGCGTCACGAAATGCACAGCCTCCTGGCGGGAACTACCGCTTGGTGAGCATTGCTGTTGACGCTGAGCGGTGGTCGCTGTAGGCTGAGCCCGCATTTTATCGTATAACAACGGGCAGTGGGTGGATTGTCTGAGGCTTGAATCTTCGTGTATAAAATTGCTTTTTACCCAGGTACCTTTGACCCCTTTACCGAGGGGCATATGGATTTGGTACAGCGTGCAGCGCGCCTGTTTGACAAGGTCATTGTGGCAGTTGCTGCCAACAGTGCCAAGCAACCATTATTCAGCCTCGATGAGCGAGTGGAGCTGGTGCGCACCGTGGTCTTCGAATTTCCTGTGGTGGAAGTTATCGGTTTTGATCACTTATTGATTGACTGTATGCGCCAACACGGGGCCAGAGTTATTCTACGCGGCTTGCGGGCTGTTTCGGACTTCGAATTTGAATTTCAGCTGGCTTCAATGAATCGACGTCTTGACCATGAAATCGAAACCGTATTTCTGACTCCGGCAGAGAACTTTACCTTTGTCTCCGCCTCCTTGGTGAAGGAAATCGCTCGATTAAATGGAGATGTTTCGCAATTTTTGCACCCGTTGGTTTATGATGCGCTGCGGAAAAAACTACAACACAGCTGAACGGAGGCTAACATGGCGCTGTTGATAACGGATGAATGCATCAATTGTGATGTCTGTGTACCCGAATGCCCCAATGAGGCCATTTTCATGGGCGATGAAATCTACGAAATTGACTGGCTTAAGTGCACCGAATGTGTCGGTCATTTCGAGACATCCCAGTGTGTCGATGTCTGCCCTGTTGAATGCATCATGGCAGATGATGCTCACGTTGAGTCAAAAGAAGCACTACAAGAGAAATACCATAAGTTAACTAAGTAGAATAAGGCGCCGGGTAAAATTTAAGGTACGACATAACAGTAAGAGATTCGGCCAGGAATTCAGTAGATTTTTTTTTCACCACCTGTCCTTGTGCGCCACCTTAGCGCGCTATTCCATCACAAAAAACGCGGTACGACCACATCATTTTTGTGCAATTGTATCACGACAATCTGACGCAAATATCATGGTGATGTTTATTCCTCCCAAGTGGCAGGTCGAAAGATTGATTTAAATAATTATTTGCGAATGATTCTCATTGCTAATTGTAATTGCCAACACAATCCGCTATCGTGTCAGTCCTGTTAAATTGTTCCGGAATGATGAGCTTACTGAAACACGAGGAGTGCTGTTATGAAGAAATTTGCCTTGATTTATTTGCTGATATTATCTGCTCTACCACAGAATGTTCTGGCAGATGAAGTGAATGTTTATTCGGCCCGCAAAGAAGCACTGATTCGGCCCTTGCTTGAGCGGTTCACCAAAACGACCGGTATTATTGTGAATCTGGTTACCGGTAAAGCGGATGCGTTACTCAGTCGGCTGCAAAATGAAAGCCGAAATTCACCAGCCGACCTGTTCATTACCGTCGATGTCGGCCGCCTGTCACGGGCTAAAAATGCGGGTGTATTGCAACCGGTTTCCGACCCCGGATTAGAGCAGCTGGTGCCAACGAGATACCGAGACAGAGGAAACTACTGGTTTGGACTTTCAATGCGTGCTCGCACCATCGTTTATTCCAGGGAACGGGTCAAAAAGACTTCGTTATCCAGTTACCAGCAGTTGGCTGATCCGGTTTGGCGTAAACGTCTCTGTCTGCGCAGCTCTGAAAATATCTACAACCAGTCGCTGGTGGCTGCAATGATTGTGTCTGATGGTGAGGCAGCCACCCTGCAATGGGCGAAAGGCATGGTCAGAAATCTGGCCCGCTCCCCTCGTGGTGGCGATCGTGACCAGATCAAGGCAGTAGCGGCAGGGCTTTGTGATGTAACGTTGATCAATACCTATTATCTGGGCAGAATGATCAAGTCCAAACGCCAGGATGCGCGTGCTGTGGCGGCCAAAGTGGCTATTTTTTGGCCCAACCAGCAAGGTCGAGGTGTTCATGTCAACATCAGTGGAGCGGGGGTAACGGTCAGCGCACCACACCGTGAAAATGCTATTCGATTATTGAAATTTCTACTGACCGCAGAGTCTCAACGCTGGTACGCGAAAGTCAACTACGAGTATCCAGTGCGCGCAGGTATTGCCGTTGATCCCCTTGTCGCCGGTTGGGGAGAGTTTAAACGCGATGATGGTCCGCTGCCACAGCTGGGTGACTTCAATGCCAGGGCTGTGATGTTGATGGATGATGCTGGCTGGAAATAGGCAACAACTCCTTAAAATTAGTAACGATTCAGCGTGTTTAGATTTTGGTTCAGTACAAGGCATTTTCGTACGGAGAATGTGAGCATATAGGTCATATGAGACCATTTTCGTACGAACACACGCCGTAATGGGACAAAATGATGAATGCGCTGAATTGTTACTAAAATTATTACGTGGTGGGATGATCATGCAGTTTGCTAAGCGAGCACCAGAGTATGCCGGGTAGTAGCAGTTCCCGGCGTTGGCAGGTGGTGAGCATCACAACGGCTACCATTTTGGCGCTGCCGGTTATGACTGTGTTCGCTTACCTACTGGTGCCTGATAGGGAAGTATGGCGCCATCTCGTTAACACCGTGCTCAAGGACTATGTTGTCAACTCTTTGTGGTTACTGCTTGGGGTCAGTTTTGGCACCCTCAGCATGGGTATTATCACAGCCTGGCTGACCAGCGTTTGTGAATTTCCAGGACGTCGTGTATTACTGTGGATGTTGCTGTTACCCATGTCCATGCCGGCCTATATCATTGCCTACACTTATACAGGGATGCTGGATTTCTCCGGACCGGTACAAAGTGGACTGCGGACCATTTTTGATTGGAGTGCGACTGATTACTGGTTTCCGGATGTGCGCTCAGTAGGTGGCGCGATGTCGATGCTGGCACTGGTGCTCTATCCATATGTCTATCTACTAGCCCGGGCCGCTTTTCTGGAGCAATCAGTATCCATTCTTGATGCCAGTCGTACCCTCGGTTATAGCCCCTGGCGTAGTTTTTTACGGGTATCACTACCCATTGCCAGACCGGCGATCATTGCCGGTCTGGCATTGGCGTTGATGGAGACACTGGCTGACTATGGCACGGTGCAGTATTTCGGTGTGGCCACCTTCACAACCGGGATCTTCCGTACCTGGTTCGGTCTTGGTAAGCCTGCCGCTGCAGCACAGTTGGCGGCCCTGCTGATGACGGTCGTAATGCTGCTGATTATGCTGGAAAGTTGGTCGCGGCGCAAAGCCCGCTTTCATCATGCCGAGGGTAGATCCCGTCCCCTACCACGTTATCTATTATCGGGCTCCAGGGGGTGGCTGGCACTGCTGGCTTGTGCTGCACCTGTCATTTTCGGATTTGCGCTGCCGGCGTTGCAGCTGACTGTGTGGGCCGTGGAGGTGGTCAGCGAAGGACTGGACCCAACATTACCGCGCCTGATCTGGCACAGTGTGGTGTTGGCAGTAAGCACCTCGGTATTGGTCGTGCTGTTGGCGTTATTGCTGGCTTATGCCCGTCGGCTGGTACCAACCCGCTTGGTAAGTGCGGCGGTAAAAATGGCAGGTCTGGGTTATGCCATCCCCGGTACCGTCATCGCGGTCGGGGTGAGTTTGCCGCTGGCAGCATTTGATAATGCTCTGGACAGTTGGTTGCGCAACCACTTCGGGATATCCAGCGGCCTATTGCTCAGTGGTACGCTGTTCGCTTTGTTATTTGCCTTGTCAGTGCGTTTTCTGGCGGTTGCCTTGCAGGCAGTGGAATCCGGTCTGGCGACTATTCGCCCCGGAATGGATGATAGTGCACGTTCCCTGGGGTATCGCCCGTTGGAGGTACTACGCAAGATCCATATCCCGATTCTGCGTACCAGCCTGCTGACCGCCGGTTTGCTGGTTTTTGTCGATGTACTCAAGGAGTTACCGGCGACACTGGTGCTGCGACCATTCAACTTCAATACCCTGGCCGTGCGAGCATATGAAATGGCTTCCGATGAGCGCCTGCCTGAGGCTGCCCTGCCTGCCCTGGCGATTATGCTGGTCGGTTTGATACCGGTCATCCTATTATCTCGTTCGATCGCAGGATCCCGGGCCAGTCGTAACCCGGACAATCAATAAAACCGGATTTCTATGGTTTACAGGTCAATACCTATCAGGACAGCCTCCTAGGCTCGCAATCGGGTATTGTCCGGATCGAAGGGGGATTCAGCAATCACGGTGGCACGATGAAGCTGACCGAGAATTTCGATTTCCAGCTCAGTTCCGATTCCGGCATAGGGTGTTTTGACCAATCCCAACGCTAGTGACTTCTGGATCCGGTGTCCGAAACCGCCCGAAGTTGCACGGCCGACGACCCGCCCATTCATATACAAGGCTTCCGAACCACGTGCATCGACCTCATCAATATCTTGGACTTCCATGGTTACGAAGGTGTTTTCAAAGCCACGTTGCTGCCATTCGATCAAGGCCGGTTTGCCGATAAAATCATGGTCCTTGTCCAGTTTCACGAAGCGATCCAATCCGGATTCCAGGGCGGAGTATTCAATCGACATCTCCCGTGGTATCAATCGATAGGATTTTTCCAGGCGCAACGAGTCCATGGCCCGAATACCAAATGGCTTAATGTCAAATTCTTTGCCTGCCGCCATCACCTGATCAAAGATATAGTTCTGCATTTCAATCGGGTGGTGCAGCTCCCAGCCCAGCTCGCCGATGTAGTTGACACGTAGCGCCTGGCTGGTGGCATAACCAACGCTGATGGGTTTGCCGGTCAGCCACTTGAAGTTGGCATTGGACAGGTCGGTATCGGTAAGCTTTTGCAGCAAAGCACGGGATTTTGGCCCTGCAATCACCAGCACACCGTATTGGCTGGTGACTTTGTGTAGCTCAACACTGCCATCGGCGGGCTTGAGTTTACATAGATAATCGTAGTCATGGGCTTCCAGCGCTCCGGCAGAAACCAGGTAGTAGCTTTGGGGGCCGGTTTTGTAGATGGTAAATTCGGCCCGTACGCCACCATTTTGAGACAACATGTGACACAGGCCGATACGTCCCACGGCTTTGGGGATACGGTTGGCCACGAGGCAGTTGAGCCAGTTGGCGGCTCCCACCCCACTGACCTCGAACTTGCTGAATGCCGTCATATCCAGGATCCCAACTTGGTCACTGACATGCCGGCATTCCTGGCCGACAAAAGCAAAATCATTGCTTCTCCGGAAAGAGAGCTTCTCCACGATACGCCCATCTTCCAGTGGTGCAGAGTGATTTTCATTGAGCAGGACATCAGCGGGCTGCAAGTCTTCTTCACTCAGCGTGTAATCGGTTGGAGCAAACCAGTTTGGACGTTCCCAGCCATAGACTGTGCCAAATACTGCACCGAGGGCCTTCATGCGATCATAACAGGGAGCGGTTTTCAGCGGCCGACAAGCCGGCCGCTCCTCGTTGGGATAGTGGATGGAAAAAACATTGGCATAGGTCTCTTCATTTTTCTCCTTTAAAAAGCCACGTGCGGCGTAGGGGCCGAAGCGTCGTGGATCCGCACCCATCATGTCCACACTTGGCTCACCATCGACGATCCATTCTGCCAGCTGCCAGCCGGCACCACCAGCGGCGGTAATACCGAAACTGTGCCCTTCATTAAGCCAGTAATTGTTCAGCCCCGGGGCCGGGCCGACAATGGGATTGCCATCGGGAGTGTAGGTGATGGCTCCGTTATAGACCTTCTTCACACCCACCTCACCAAATGCCGGCACCCGTTCGATACAGGCTTCGATATGTGGCATCAATCGGTCCAGGTCTTCATTGAACAACTCGTATTCACATTCTTTTGATGGGCCATCGACATAGCAGCAGGGGGCGCCGGCTTCGTAGGGACCCAGCAGCAGGCCACCCGCCTCTTCACGCAGATACCAGCTACTATCGGGTTCTCTGAGAACCCCCATTTCCGGCTTACCTTGCCGGTGGCGTCGAACAATATCCGGGTGTGGTTCGGTAACAATAAATTGATGTTGAACCGGGATTACCGGGGTATCCAGGCCCACCATTTGGCCCATTTGACGAGCAAAGTTGCCTGAACAGGAGACCACGTGTTCACAAAGAATGTCACCTTTATCCGTAGTAACCCGCCATTGCCTGTCAGCCTGTTGTTCGATATGGGTGACCGTGGTGTAGCGGTAGATTTTGGCACCACAAGCCCTGGCTCCCTTGGCCATGGCCTGGGTCACATCAGCTGGTTGGATATAGCCGTCATCAGGATGCTGAATTGCGCCGATAATGCCATCGGTATTGCACAATGGCCAGATCTCTTTAACTTGTTCGGGGCTGAGAAATTTCACATTAACACCGACCGTTTTTGCCACTCCGGCGTAATAACGATATTCATCCATCCGGTATTCACAATTGGCCAGGCGAATATTGGAGACTTTCTTAAAGCCTACGTCCTGCCCGGTTTCCTGTTCCAGGCTCTGGTACAAATTGACCGAATACTGATGCAGCTTGCTGACTGAATAGCTCATATTGAATAAAGGCAGCAAGCCGGCCGCATGCCAGGTAGAACCGGAAGTCAATTCCTTGCGTTCGATCAGCACCACATCAGTCCAGCCTTTTTTTGCCAGATGATAGAGGGTACTTGCACCGGCGACACCACCGCCGATTACGACTACTTTTGCTTTGGATTCCATTGTGTGTCTCCCGGAAAACAAGACGTGAACTGTAAGGTTGTCGGTGACTGTCAGCAACCGAAATAATGGGACTACTTTATTGGCTTGTGCAGCGGCAAATCAGGATAGATGATTGACTGTTCAATCAAGGACATGATACAACAGGCGACTATGGGGAGACTACCCCGCTTGTGGAAGATCAATGAAAAGCCATCGCAGTAGCCGTAAAAGAAAAGCCGAGCAACGCAGTCGCCGTGGCCACAGTCCTATCCCGGAACAGCTGGTCCATGCCACGTTAGAGAAAATCTCCTCTGATGGCTTGGCTAATGTGACCACCAAATCGATCAGTGACGACGCTCACGTTTCAACCGGGATCATTCACCACTACTTCGACACCAAGGACCGGTTGGTTTATGTTTCCTATGTGTATTTGATTGTTGGGCAGCGGGCAGCGATTATGGCAGCACGACGTCAGCATCCTCAGGATCCGGCAGCACGCTTGAAAGCCATGATTGTGGCAAATTTCTCCAACCCGGAAGTTACTGCCGAAACTGCGCGTGTCTGGCCACAGTTCTGGGCCAATGCCATGTATGATCGCGCAGTTAAGCGCTTGTTGAAGGCATACAATATCCGTTTCTATCATAATATTCTTTTTGATTTTAAAATGTTGCTACCCCCGAACACGGCATGCCAGCATGCCAGTAATCTCTTGTCGTTAATCCATGGCTACTGGATAGAATCTATGGCGGTAGAAAGTATGGATGCTGCGGCTTGTGTACGCCGAACTCACCGCTATATCGACCAGGCGTTAGGAGGCTGTCAATTGGATTGATCAACACAGCATTTCTGAACTTGCCGCTGTGGTGGTGATTGCCTTAGCGGTATACAATCCGCCCTGTCAGCTTTGCCTGTTTTTCAGATCCATTTCTCTTCCATTTTTCTTTGGAGTGAGCATGAAATATTCACTGCTTTCGCTATTTCGGCAAGGTCTTTCAGGCCACCGCAACTGGCCGCAAGCCTGGACCAATCCGAAGCCTGAATCGGCTTACGATATCATCATCGTTGGTGGTGGTGGTCATGGCTTGGCTACTGCATTTTATCTGGCTAGTGAACATGGTAAAAGTAATATTGCAGTCCTGGAAAAGGGCTATATCGGTGGTGGTAACACCGCACGTAATACGACGATTTTACGCTCTAATTATCTGCGGGATGAGTCATCCAGGTTATTCGAGCATTCCATGCGGATGTGGGAGAGTCTGACCGATAGTTTGAACTTTAACGTTTTGTTGAGTCAGCGTGGTGTCTACAACTTGGGCCATACGCTGCAGGACATGCGGGATATCGAACGTCGGGTGAATGCCAACTATCTCGGCGGTATCGATGCCGAGGTCGTTTCTGCGCAAGAGTTGCGTGAACGGATCCCCTTGTTGAATGTTTCTGAACACGCACGCTATCCGATTCTGGGTGCCTCCTACCAAGCTAGAGGTGGGATTGCCCGTCACGATGCCGTAGCCTGGGGATATGCCCGGGCAGCCAGTAAGTTGGGCGTGGATATCATCCAGCAATGTGAAGTCACCGGTATTGAGCGTAGCAATAATACCGTGACTGGAGTGAATACCAGTCGGGGTTTTATTCGTGCCAGCCAGGTGGCATGCGTGACTGCTGGACATTCCTCGGTGCTGGCAGCCATGGTCGGCCTGCGATTACCGCTTGAAAGCCACCCCCTGCAGGCTTTTGTATCCGAGTCCATGCAGCCGGTGATTGATACCGTGGTTATGTCCAACACCGTGCACGCCTATATCAGCCAGTCGGACAAGGGCGATCTGGTCATCGGTGCGGGCATTGACAGCTATAACGGTTATTCGCAGCGTGGTAGCCCGCATATCAATGAGCACACCGCACAGGCGATTCTGGAGATGTTTCCAGCTTTGAGCCGGGTGCGTCTGAATCGGCAGTGGGGTGGTATTGTCGATACCTGCCCCGACGCTTGTCCGATTGTCGGCAAGACGCCTGTGCAGGGTCTTTATTTTAATTGTGGCTGGGGTACCGGTGGCTTCAAGGCCACACCGGGTTCGGGACATGTGTTTGCACATACGATTGCCCATGACGAGCCCCACCCACTGGCCGCACCGTTTTCACTGGAGCGCTTCTGTACCGGGCATTTGATTGATGAACATGGTGCAGCGGCAGTCGCGCACTAGGTGGAGTATGAGATGTTACTGATTCCCTGTCCCTATTGTCAGCATATCTTCGAGGAAGAAGATTTTGCTTATGCCGGTGAAGCGTTTATCGAACGGCCACCGCAACCGGAGCAGATTTCTGATCAGGAATGGGCGGATTATCTATTCATGCGCAATAACCCCAAGGGGCCGCACCTTGAGCAATGGATACATGCTGCCGGCTGTCGCAAGTTCTTTGTGGTCAAACGCAATACTGCCAACAATCGAATCGAAGGCAGCTGGACTATGGCTAAAGCTCATGCCGGAAAGAATGATCTGTTGGAGCGGTTATGAGTCGCCGTCTTGCCCGGCGTGACAGCGAAGTCATCGATCGGCAGCAGCCCCTTAGCTTTTACTGGTGTGGTCAGCTGCTGCAGGGACTGGCCGGCGACAGTCTGGCCTCGGCATTGCTGGCCAACGGCATCAAGGCGGTGTCACGCAGCTATAAGTACAGCCGCCATCGTGGCGTATTGTGCTCCAATGCCGAAGAGCCCAATGCGCTGGTCGATCTCGAGTGTGAGCCTTTTCTGACACCTAACGCTCGCGCTACCCAGGTTGAGCTATATCAGGATTTGAGCGCAAGCTCTCCAACTGCCGCAGAAACACCGGTCAATCGATTCAAGCGCCTGTTCAAGCCGTTTGGCCGCTTTATGCCGGCTGGTTTTTATTACAAGACCTTCAAGTATCCGAGTAAATGGTGGCCGCATTATGAAACACTGCTGCGTACCATGGCCGGCATTTCTCCCTCACCAACCCAACCCGATCCGGAAAGCTATGATCACATGTACCAGTATTGTGATGTGCTGGTGGTTGGAGCCGGTGTAGCTGGATTACAGGCAGCATTGACCGTGGCACGATCCGGCGCCCAGGTGCTGGTTGTGGATGAACGTCCACAGCTTGGCGGTCTGCTCTATGAATATGGCCTCGGTGAATATGGCAAGGAGGAAATAGCAGGCAAGTCCGCGCTGCAGTGGCTGCGACAAATAAGGATTGTTCTGGATCAAATGTCCAATGTGCGAGTTCTCAGTCGGACCACGGCTTTTGCTTTTCATGATTGTAATCTATTGCATGCTTTGGAACTACGTCAGGATCATCTGCCCCTGGCACAACGTGATGCAGCGCTTTCCCGGCAACGCCTGCACAAA
>ENA-ORDP01000576-ORDP01000576.1-marine-sediment-metagenome-genome-assembly--contig:-NODE-576-length-23368-cov-6.931841_pt1 | contig 23368 bp, 39 predicted proteins | sample MGYA00248627_ERZ508539 | MGnify/ENA primary metagenome ERZ508539 (study PRJEB26208, sample SAMN05571518) | marine sediment metagenome | biome: deep sea; feature: Hydrothermal vent; material... | reverse complement strand
TTCGTTTTAATGGCTCCCCGGGACGGACTCGAACCGCCGACCCGATGATTAACAGATTTCCCGGGATGCATTTCCGTGCACCCCGCCGCATGTAACTGCCTGTTTTTCAGGTTGTTGTTGTGCGGCCCCGTGCGACGAAATGTGCCGAAATGCGCCCGCACTATGGCAAGGCTATGGCACAGCGGCAGCCCAGTGGAGGTTGACGGGGACGGCGAGCGCAGTAAATAATTTACTTGAGAGCGGCCCATGACCGCACAGCCACCCCGTCCCGTGATCGCAGGACGGGCCCAGCAGCAGAGCGGCCCCATCGCGCTAGGCCCACGCCGGGGCGCGATGGGGCCGCACACCTAAGCACACCGATAGTACCACCCTGCCCCTGTCTGTCTACCGCCTAGTGTCCGTCATGGTTTGCGTCCTCGGGTTGCGATGCAGCGCGATGCAAGGGGAAGCACTAAGAGTAGCCTAAATTGTCACTAGATCAGCACAAAATTTCGCCACCTTACCGTAAGCGCCTCCGCAGGGTCGCCTCACTAATGCCCATCGCAGCAGCGCGAATCAATGAGTTGACGGGGTGTGGCCACGACATGGATTTGCGCCAGGGGGGCCGCAACCGCCTGACGATACACCCGCCGACACACAAAAACGCGCTCTAATTCATCCCTGCACCTAGTAGGGGGTGCACACCTCTCTTACGCATGACGGAGGCACCCCACAATGGCTACCGCACCCCAACCCCTACTCGACCTCAACGAGGTCGCTGCGATGATGAGGATCTCGCGGCGCCACGCGGAAACCCTGCTCGCGACCGGGGTCATCCCGCCCCCCATCCGATACGGGCGAATCCGCCGGTGGCACCCGGATCTCATCGCTGAGTGGTTGCGGGACAGCGCTGAGCAGGCCGCCACCACAAGCGAAACACGGCGCGGTCGCCCGAGGGCCGGAGAATAACGAGGCGCTGGCCCCAATCAAGCCCCGCACCTAGTACCCTCGAGAGTGCCTGATCGGTTATCGGGCGATGAGGTGGGCCTTATGTTTGCGAAAGGTGATCTGGTGATGGTGGTGCGCGCGCCGCATGTCTGCGGGGAGGCTTTTTTGGGAATGGTTGGCACCATCGAACATAGCGACTGGGTTCCTTCTGGTCACTTCCGGTGCTTGGTCTGCGGGGCGGGTGTGAACACAGGCGCCAGTGGGGCGGGGACCGCGCGGGTGTGCTTTGATCGGCTCAAAACCTCTCTCCCAACGGCTTGGTTGATGAAAATCGGCCACCAGAACGCCCGACGGGCAACCACGACAAAACAGAAGCGCCCCGTTCGCTTTGGCGCATAGGATTTTACGCATGAAAATCAACCGGTGCTTGATAACGGCGCTACTGGGATTGGGGTGCTCCGCACTTGTTGCAGTGCAACCGCTCGCCATGGCTTCCGGCGCCTCCCGCATGATGCGAGTGCCAATCCTCGGCGTGCCGTCAAACAACAGTGCGGGAGTTTTTTGCAAATACTTGGCCTCTCTGGATCCCTTCGGGCCGGTTCTTGCCAAGTATGTCATCGCCTATAAATCGGTCGCCCCACAAACCACGGTTCCCTACTACGGCCAATACCAAGGTGCGCCACAATCGGTGGCGATTCCGGGGGGAACCGTTTGTGTAGAGGCCTCTGTACGAGGCGCCGCCGGATCTGGCGGAGCCTACTACCCGCCGGGAAATTACGGAATAGGTTTTTTCCCTCCACCCAATACGCTTGAGGTACTTGTCGGAAAGGGTGGGCAGTATGGCGGCGGTGGTGGCCTATCGGGTATGTTCTCGGGGGCGCCATCCGCAAAGACAGCGATCCTGGTTGCCGCCGGCGGGCCTGGGTACGCAAGCGGCAATTGTTCGAATGCCGGAGGCCCCTTTTCGGGGGGTGCCGGGTACGGGGGGTCCTGGTCAGGCTGTACGGGAACGCCGTTTGGGGAAGGCGCACACTCTACCGGCTTTTGTGGTGACTACGTAGGCGCCCAGGGGGGCTACGGAGGTGGGTCTTCCGCAATATGTCCGGGGGGGTCCGGCATGCCCGGAGGAAGCTCCCAGGGGTATCCCGGGCAAGATTATTTTTCTCCGGGCGTATCCGCGCATACAGATAATCCGGGTGGAGGGAGCGCAGCGGGGCAGGGGGGAATTGGGGCCAACGGTCAAGTGCAATTGACCTTCTTCCGCCACTGATTATCTTTCATTACTGAGATGGAGGTAGCCAACAAGTCCCAAGATCCAGCTGCAAAATGGGCCAGGACCATCACTGGATGGTTTTGACATTCTGCCATGCGCGTTGCGCCGCAGGGGGGAGATGGCTCATGTGGTTAAGAAAAAGGGCAAGCGTCCAAATCTGCCGGTCGGTGAGCGTTTTCTTCCAGGAGGGCATGCCCGTCAAGCGAATGCCGTGTTTAATCTTCCAAAACGAGAAACCTTGAGGATCGTCCTCAACCCCGTCGGTCGCCAACTGCGGGGGTTTTCGATAGAGCCCTTTCGCGATAGGAGATGCGGAGGCCATTCCCTTAGCGGTGCCATGGCAGATCGCACAATGCCGCGCAAATAAGTGAATGCCTTTGATGAGATTGTGATTGGTTAGCGCAATAGGGTTCCCGCTTTTTGGCGCCTCGTGGCGCAATGTCGCTTCTAACGAGGTTTGGGCCATCCATATTTCCAGTCTGCTCGGTTTCACATCCGCATTCGCGGGGATTAGGCCGCTCCGTACGAGAAAATAGCCACCGAAAAATGCAAGCACAAGGGTTACCGCGACCCCAAGAATGAATCCTCTCATCTCATTACCCCCGACGAAATCTGGTTCGTAAGCGCTAGGTGCAGTGTAAAATTAGAGCGGGCTACCTTGATGCATTTGAGTTTCCCCGAATTTCCGACGGCACCTAGTGTTTCCGAAAGGCAATCGGCCGCCGATAGAACGCGTAGGGCGAAATAGGGCCATGGAAATTATCCGATGCATCCGCAAGCGTTTGGCAATAACGTTGCTATTGTTGGGGCTCTTTGTGTTGGCCACAATGCAATCGCTTGCGGTAGCCGGTGCCACCTACCACTTCCGCGTCCCGATCTACGGCGTGCCGACGCCGGCACTTCTTGCACTGAAAAAGGTTGCCGTCTTTAACCGGTATGCCGATTTCCAAGGCGGCCCCAGCAATTATACCACCGTCGATAACCCACAACCGGCACAAGCCTACCAAGACGTGTGGGAGGAAACTTATGTGCATGGCGGTGGTGGTGCGGGGAGCGCCGGCCCATGGTACGAACAAGCTGGGGTGAAATTGATTTGGGACCCTTCTTGGTGGGGCTCTGCTGGAGTCTGGGCGCGCGGCAATAATCTGTCGCCGCCTATCGGTAAAGGGGGTATGACACATGACTTGAGTTACTACCCGTACACCCCCGTGCTGCGTTGGTATAACCGTGTCGGGAACGGTGTCCAGGTGCATGTTTACGGAAAATACCAAGTTTATTGGGACGGGGACGTTTTTCCGATTGCGGCTATCCCCGCACAAGTCGTGATCGCTAAACACAGCGCGGCATCCGGCGCCTATAGGGTGCTCTACTCCGTCACCTTGAATAAACCTTCGGATAATGGAGCCGCCCAAACCGTGTCGGTATCTGTGAACATACCAAATACTAGCATGGATCTTGGGGATTACCTGCTGCTGTCCATTCGCGCCGCTTCCGCCAAGTCCGGAAATTGGCAAGTGCTGTACGACCAGAATCTGAATTACGCGGTTTACGCCCAGTGAATCCGGCGGCCCCTAATTCCATCCCGCACCTAGCGCCTCCCGAGAGGGTTCGGGTCTGGGCCCAAAAGGAGGTGCCCGATAGAACGCGTAGGGCGAAATAGGGCCATGAAAATTATCCGATGCATCAGCAAGCGTTTGGCAATAACGTTGCTATTGTTGGGGCTCTTTGTGTTGGCCACAATGCAATCGCTTGCGGTAGCCGGTGCCACCTACCACTTCCGCGTCCCGATCTACGGCGTGCCGACGCCGGCATCCTTACAAGCACCTCCGTCTTATGCCATTGCGAACGCCTATGCAACTCTGCCAGGGGCGGTGGATTTTGAAGGGCTGTATCCCAATGAAACCCTGGAAATCTGGTTCAAGACTACGCAATACGGAATTTTGTTTAACACGACCGGCTCTCCGTGGGGGATCTGGCCGCCTACCAAAGGGTACGACCCCTACCTTTATGTGGGCACTGACGGGTTGCTGCGCGGCGGGGCGTGGAGCGGCGCGAGTTCTGTGATTACCTGTACGGGGAAATCTGTGCAGGATGGGCGCTGGCACTTTGCGACATTGAGTTTGTCCAGCAACAGGCAATCGGTATATCTGGATGGAGGTCTGTGCGGCACAGCGGCGATAAGCCTTGAACCTTGGCAGCCAAGTGGCTACAGCTATATCGGGGGCGGCGAGGGGGGCGGCGAGGCCTCTAATTGGCCCGGCTACAATATCTCCGGTTGGGTCCGATTCCAAGGCGATTGGTACGGAGTCGCAGTTTGGAAGGTAACTCGTACCGCCACCCAAGTCACCGCAGACATGAAGCAGATTGCCCCCGTCGCGCCGGGTCTGGTGGTTTACTATCCGGTAAACGGGGGCAGCGGCTCCGCACTGAAAGACGCCTCCCCGAATGGAAACACCGCGGCGCTGTCTGCGCCGAATTGGGTGGGACGATAGCGAATTCCCTAATCCCGTCCTGCACCTAGTACCTCCAGAGAGGGTTCGCGCCTGAGCCCAAAAGGAGGTGCCCGATGGATCTTCCCAGAATCATTGCTTTGGGTGGTCGCGCAGGGGTCGGTAAGGATACCCTGGCAAGCGAAATGCGCCGGCGGGCGCGCTACCAGCCAATCGCGTTCGCCACACCGCTCTACGAGATCATAGCCCGGCAATACGGCGTCACGATCTCGTTCCTGCACAACCGGAATTCCAAGGAACGGCCCAGCCCGCTTTTCGGCGGGACCAGCCCCAGGCGGCGGCTTCAGGCCGCTGGGGACGCCTTGCGCAAGCGCGATGGCGAGGACGTTCTTATCCGGCAATTATGCGTGCGCATCGAGGCGGAGCCGTCGGTGCGGTTTGTGATTACCGACCTGCGCCTACCCATGGAGGCCGACGCCGTTCGGGCGATGGGGGGCCGAGTGGCTAAGGTGCTATGGCCAGTTGCGGCCGACCACCCATCCGGCCTGCAGGGCGAGAGCGACCAGCACCGGACGGAGGCGAATGACTTTAGGCCGGATTTCACCATCGTCAACAACGGTACACCGGAAGAGGTCGTCGGGGATCTATTCAACTCACTCACTGCCCACACTGCCCATCGGAAAAGCGCATGACAGGTTTGAGGCCCTCATTTCAAGCGCCCCTACTCACGGGGCGTTTTTTTGCCGTTGCACGACGACGAACGGCCCCCCGCAGGGGGCTTGCGCCCCGCAGGACTGCCGTCCGCAGGACCCGCAGGGGGCTTTGATGACCGGGCCCGGGCACCATCTCACCGGCCTGGCGGTGGGTGTACTCCTCGCCGGCATCGCCCGGCATCTCGTCCCACAGGCACCGATCGGTGTGATCGTGCCCGCCGCTTGGTTCGGTGGTGTGGCGCCGGACCGATTGGAATTTCCGATGTGGTTCGGCAATCGGCGCAAGAGCTTGCTCGCCCATCGCACGATCACCCACTGGTGGGCTCTGTGGGCCGCTCTGGCGGTCTGGGCGCTGTATGCCCTGCTGGGGCAACCGGGATTGGAACTGCCCGCCTGGGCGGCTCTGGGGGCGTCCTGCGGGGCATTCACCCATATCCTCTGCGATTGGCCGAACCCCATGGGCGTCCCGGGCTGGACCCCCCGGCAGCGGCATTCCCTGCGGCTGTGGCGCTCCGGCGAGCACGAGGTCCGGATGGTGCTTGCAAGCGCCGTGCTCGCCGCCCTTCCGTGGTTGACCTTCCAATAAGCGGCCCAATCCCGGCCAGCACCTAGTGTTCCCGTCAAAAGGCCCCGTCAGGAAAAATGACCTTAATGCCATTCCGGTTTGCATCTCCGACCTCGGCAATTTTCGTTGCCGTGCTCTTCACCACCCCGATCTACGTCCAGGCCGCGGGGGGGCGGTTTGCCCATGTGCAACCCCCCCCCGCGGGGGGGCCGTTCGCGGGGCGCAAGCCCCCTGCGGGTCCTGCGGACGGCAGTCCTGCGGGGCGCAATCCCCCTGCGGACGGCAAGCCCCCTGCGGGGGGCCGTTCGCTGTCACGCACCGGCGCGGTCGAACCGTCCGGTGCCCGCGGATACTGGTTCTACCTGTTCCAGCCTATCCGCCACCGCCCGCCGGCCCTGGCGATCCCCAAGCCGGGCCACCGGCGAACGGCGAACCAGAAAACCCGGTGTCGTTCGGAGATCGCTTGGGCCGCGGATTGCGGATTTCTCAGGCCCAAAACGTTTGCCTTTCAATCAAAAGAACGCGATGCGTTATTACATCGGATGGTGATGCATCCGGGAAACCCCAAGGCTGTTGCAGCCTTCCAATACTACATCCGCTGGGTGGTCGACCAATCGATCTATGCCGCGCAGGTCTGGCAGTACAACCGGTTGCGCAACACCAAGCTCAACCCGGATGCCTATTCGCCGATCTCGCGCTACGGATTGCAACTCGCCGCCGGCATCCAAACACGGGGGCGCAGGGCTGTATGGGCGGCGCTCAAGCGGTGGGGTGCGTTTTTGGTGGTCTTTACCAAACAGAGCTGCGAATACTGCTACGCGCAAGCGTTCCCCCTCGAGGCCGTCGGGGCCGATACCGGGCTTACCATCTATGATGCGAGCCTCCAGGGGAAGTGCCTGAAGGCATTTTCGGGCCCCGCCCCTGCGAATGGTGGCCAAGCGCACGGGCGCCCCTCAAGGTCGGCCAGCCGCCCAAGGGACAACGCAACCAGCCGGTGTAGCCCGCCGGCGCGCTCGATACGCCCGGCGCAGGTGCTGCACGTCTCCGTGGTCCCAACCGTGTTCCTGTGGCTACCGAAAAACTTGTGGATTCGGGTGGGGGCCGGGCTCACGACCACGGACGACATCGAAACACGCATCTACAACTTCTTTGTCGCGTGGCGCACCGCCGCGGCAACCGGACACGAGACCGGCCACACCGGACTCGACCTCAACCCGCGGGATGCCCCGCCGACGATCGGGGCACTGCGCAAGATCCTCTCGGGGTCGCTTCGTGCTCCGCGCGAAGCAAGAAAATGACGGCGCCACGCTCATCCACGCACAGGGCCAGGGTTTGCTTCTTGTCGCTGGCGTGGTAGGCTGATCCTTCCTGGTCGCCGGGCCTCATCGAAGCAGAAGTAGGGGCGTAGCCCCCTTATTGCCCCTAGCGTACTTTCCCGGCGACCAGGCCTCATTATGGATACCTCAAGACCGTTCTTTCAGGTCCGGCAGGGGGAGCGATTCGGCGATCGGCTCCTCTGGCGCTTTCCGTTCCGATCCACTGAGATTCGGCGACGGATGCTCCCGGTTCTGCGGGCGCTCGGACCCAGCGAGCCGAGCCAAATCACCATTGGCTACTACTTCCAGCTCGATGATCCCGATGGCGCTTGGGCATTCATGCCGCTCAACACTCCCCTGGCAGTTGCTGCACTGGGCATTGAAATGGTTCAGCGGAGAATCTGCACCGATTTAGCCGATCGTGCGGGAAGCGAAGATGGACGCTGATACCTTTCGGGACCTCGTGAATCGGACCCGCCTCGGGCCGGTGGCGCGGGAACTGGCGCGAGGCGTGTTGGTTGAGGGCGTCAGCGCCGCAGAGGCCGGCCGGCGCGTCGGGCGTTGCGGGGAGACTGCACGCGCGGCGGCGGCCCGTGTTCTGCGGGAGCTGCGCGCCGCAGGGGGCTATCCCGCGGACTGGGCGGTTGTGACGATCGTCGTGCCACCAGAGACCGCTGAGCAGATTCTGGAAATTGCCCATGATCGTCAACGCACTGCGGGGCTACGACTTTGATGAAGGTGCCTCCGTATCCGTAATACCCATCGCGCATAAAAAAAGACCCCGGAGAAGGGGTCTTAGAAATAGTGCGCGCGTACAAAAGCACGCGAAAAAAGAAAAACAAAAAAAGCTATCGGCCAGAAGCGTCGCGGATACTAAGCCAGCGTACTTCCGGGTTAGGCGCTAGGCTACCAAGACCTCAAAGGATCCCGGCAACAACGAGAATCGGACGCATCACCCGCAGGTGAATGAAAACCCCAGCCACCACACAGGTGGCAAATATGGCTACCGTCATGGCCATCTCCTTTATGAGCCTCAGCCCCGGTTCAATGTCGTGCCCACGACATGAAAGAGGGGTTGTTTTTGGGCTCTCTCAAAGAACACTAGGTGCAGGGCAGAATTAGGGAGCAGGGCGGCTTTTTTGGGTGGTGGCAGAAAAAAGAGCCCCCTCAATCGGGGGGGGCTCGAAAGCTCGCTGAACAAATTGTGGGCCCAGCGGCGCCAGAAAAGGCGTCTCGCCGCTCACTGCGGCGGGGACACCTGCATCAACACCCCACGGCGCCCCTTAGCTTCCTGTAGCGGCTCCACGTACAACTTACCCCCCTGGATCCATATATCGACCCACTGAGCCCCCAGTGCCTGCGCCAGCCGCGTAAGCAGATACGGGTCAAGCCGCAGGTCCGGATCACGGTCAGGCCGCGCGAGCATCACAGATCGCCAATTTACCGGCCGCCCCGCATCCGGTCGCTCCTGAGTAGTCGCCGGGCGCGACCGCTTACGACCCGTTGCCGGCGTCGCCGGACGCGTGGCCTGCGTATCGGTCAGTACGATATGGGCACCCCCGTTCCGTCGCACGGCGGCAAGAACCCCCTTCGGTATCCAGCCAGCGCTGTCATCTGCCTCAATTTCCACCGGTACCGCTGCGAGCACCGTACCGGTTGTCGCCACCAGTGTTCCCTGGCGGCAGGTGTCTATGTCCAGCCATACATGGTGTGTGCACTCCCTCACGTCGTCCGGTTGCGTCACGGCCTCCAAGACAGCTGTAGCGTGCAATAGTTTCATAGCCCTATCTCCTTTAATGAGCCTCAGCCCCAGTTGAACGTCGTGCCCACGGCGGTAAGGGGGTTATCCATAGGCTCTTTCGGGAAGCACTAGGTGCGGGACAGAATTAAGAGACGTATCAGAACGAGTCCCGTAGCGAGTGTCGATAGGCAATGGCCGCCTGTGAAAGCGCAGCGCAAAAATTCATTACCTCCTCCAGCTTGGCCAAATGATCTCGTAGATTCTCGCTGGACAGAAATTCGGCAATCCCCAACACTTTTGCCAAAAGGTCATCGATTTTTTCAGAGGGTGGATCTGTGGAACTGGATTCTGCTATTGCCCCACTCAAAATGATCAGCATAGCTGGATCCGCCAGAAACCGAGCGGGAACACCCGAGGACGCTTCCTTAATCGACTTTTTTAGCCGACCCGCCAATCGATGGATGGCCTTTCTGCGTTGGAACTCGTGGTAACGCAGGTTGGCCAAATCCGCAGCCGCTTCGGCCGCCAAAAATGGAAGCTCGGGATCCAGGGCGCAGATCTCCTCTACTGCCGATGTCATCATGGGAGCCTCCTTCCCCATGGATGGTTTGAAATGACTAATTAGAAGGTATGAATCATCCCCTTGCCGCGAGCGCCTCGTTGGCGTCACGCACAAAGGAACTCACGCATCGTTTCATTACGTTACGCACCACGCGCGTCGAGGCCCCGTCCTGGATTCCGATCGTACCGAATAAAATCCCGGTATTCCCACTGATTGCATTGACCCGTACAAGCGGAATCGAACTCTGTATCAAGCCAAAGAACAGCCGCTTGTTGAGAAACAAGATGCGTTGATCCGTGAGCACGATCAGCCAGGATTGGCCCTCCATCAATCCGGACGCAAACGAGAGCACCTGCTCGTGATCCATGAGCAGGTCCGGCAACCGCTTGAGTTCCCGACGCGTAAGGAACCGGTCGTCCCCGGAACGCGCGGCGATCGCGTTGTAGGCGTCTTGCAGCGCCTTGGGTGTGGCGTGCTTAAAATCAAATCCCTGGGGGCCGTATTCCATCGATTTATTGTCATTGCTCATGCTCGTGCTCCTCTGTTTGGTTTTTTGGGTACAACCGGATTACCTCCGCAAGGGGTTGTTGCGCGGCAGCTGGTTTTTCACTTACGGATCCTGTAGAAGAGGAATTTCCGCCCGCGGGAGGATGCGCTACCGCCGTGTGTGGATTCTGCAACCGCTTGCGAAGTTCTTCGACGCTGATGCCAGTACGTGCGGCGAGTTCGCCGAGTTCCGCTTGATTCGGTCGTCGCCGCCCAGTAGCACCTGCTCGTGAGGTGGCGGGTTGCGACGGCGCGGACCGCTCCTGTACAGAGGGAGTGCCGTCCGCAGGACCCGCGGGGGTGCCGTCCGCAGGACCCGCGGGGGGGGAAGGGGCGGCTGCCCGGGGAGAGGGGAATACTGGATCCAGCAATGTCACTGCGAAATGGGTATCGCGGGGAAGCCCAGCAGTAGCTTCGTCCGGCAGGTCGAGTGCGATCACGCCAGAGAAATCTTTACTTCCGCTACGCAACCGCCACAACGGCGGATCCGCGCGTAATCCGTCGTGTTCGGTAACGACCCAGCCTTTTTTCGCAAGCACCGCCAGTAGTGCACTCATTACCGGGGCAAGCGCCCCCTTACGGCGATAATCGCCCCCATAGGCGCCACGCACCGCCTCGGGCAGCGCCTTGAGCACGGCGGTGCGCATGCCGGGCTCCAGTAAATAGACCCGGTTTCCTTTGCGCCATGCACTCGCCCGCAGTCCCGGCTTGATGCCGGGAACTTGGAAATGCAGAGTACGCAACGCTTGGGCGAGAGCTTCTAAGAGAAGATCGTCCTTCTCATGCTTATCGAGATGCGCAAGCGTCGACTGTTGTTCCGCATGCGTTGCCTTGCGGTCCGCCCCCTCCAAACGCGCTTTCATCCAGTTGTATCGCTGCTGCAGTGCCTGGGGGATCGCCGGGGCCTTGGACGGCTTGTGAGCAAAGGCGAGCACGAGCACAGCCAATCGCTGATCCTCCTGCTCCAGATTCGCAAATCCCGACATCTGGGAGAGCAATCGCGCACCGGCCTCGTCGTGCCATCCGGTCCGGCGCCACGCCCCGTTGGGCGCACGCTCCCAGACGAGCGCCTTGCCGGCGTCGTGCGCAGCGGCCAGCACCAACAGCAGCCCGAGTTCTTCGGGTCTCGCCTCCCGGCAATCCACGGCAATGCGGTTGACCACACCGAGCGTGTGGTCCAGCAGATCCGGCGTGTGCCCAGGACCGACATAGGCGTTCTTTTGCTTGGCTACCCAAGAAAGCACCTCTCGTAGCAAACGTTCTTGCGCCGTCGGCAGACCAAGCCCGTCCAATCCCTCGACCGCAACGCCGTGGATCACTCCGGGTGCCCACTGCGGGCGGGGCAATGCCCCCAAGGTAATTTCGATTCCTTGCCACTGACGCAGCCGGCCGCCCCGGCGCCCTAGCCGCTTCCCACTGCTCCGCAAGGCCCACAGGGGGCGGCGACGGGCCAAGTACTGGGCGATGTAGGTGATTCCGGCTCCGAGCGCGATGGCGCCGAGAGTGACGACGAGCACCCGTGCACTCCAAACGGAAAGCACTCGGCCCGCAACCCAAGCGGCGTTCAGTGCCGTAACGGGTGCGTTGAACACTAGCACCTCGAGATGCTTGGCCGAGTGGGCGATTTCCTCGTTGCTGAAGGCCCAGCCGACCGCTGCCACAATCCACCAGAACAACAGCACACGGATCCAGGCTGAGTAAAGACGGTTACGCATCAATGCGTCCTGTGACGCGGGGTGAGCGCCCCGCACTTCACTAGGTGCCAAGTTGTATTCGACGGGCACCCAAGGAAAAACCCCGATCAGGGCGGTACACCTTGATCGGGGCCGGAAAGTTAATACCATTGCAATTCGGCAGTCACACCGGCCAAGGCTTGCATCTTCTCGGCAAATTCCGGGAGATGGTCCTCAATCTCCTCAACCCACCCGAAATGGTTGCGCCCGCCGATATAGTCCGTCGGACCTGCACAAACACGAAAGAGCAGGGTTCCCGCTCCGGAGTAATCGGCGATCTGCACATACAGCCCCAAACCACTCTGCTGGATCGGGCCCGTGTGCAGGGTCACTTCTCCGGATACGGCCATCCCGCCGTAGTTACTCCGCACTTCGTAACTGCCTTTAGGCAGCCCGAGTTCCTTTGCCAACCTCTGCAACAGCGCCTTTCCGGTGCGATGGAAGAGCAACTTGTTGTCTCCGCGGCAATACCGCGTTCCTGTTTTCATAATTGTGGCTACTCGCATAGCGGCCTCCTTATTGGCCTGTCAAATAGGCCATCTCACTGGGCACTAGGTGCAGGCGGGAATTCGAGGAGAACGGGGCGCCCCCCACCCCGGAGGGCTTTTAATTTTCGCCTGCACCTAGTGCTTTCAAGCAGCTCTTGGGCGGGCAACCCGAAATTAACGGCGGGGAAAGGGAAATGCGCAAGTTACAATTTGGCATAGCACTGATCCGATTGGGCGGCGCCATCCTCTTGGGGGTCGTAGTTCTGAGCATTTCGGCAGCTACTGTGCTACCTAGGCTCATAAAAGTCGTCTCCCGAGACTCCAAAGTTGCCACAGTGGCTTGGGCCAGGGGCAGCTTTGGTTCTGGCGTTGTCCTTGCCCATTCTCTTTGGTCGGTAAAAGGCCGACCCGCAAGGGTTAAGGTCGTCGGCGAAAGAGGAACCGCCGTGCCGATCAATCCCGCGACCGGTTGGCCAAGCATCACCACCGTGGCTGATTGCGTAAGCGTCTGGAAGAATGTGCTTCACCACCCGCCGGCAGCTTCGGCCATCGCCCCGACGGAGAATGGGTACAAGGTGAGTTACACCCCGCCATCCTGCACGTATGCCTACTATTACGGCGGTAAGGCCATGATCGGATTGGCGGTTACCTTTAACTCCCACACGGGCACGGTGAGGTGAACCCGTCTACCTCATCCTTTCGGCCCCCCGTCCGCTCTAATTTCCGCCTGCACCTAGTGCTCTTCGAGCACCTCGGCATTTAAGTCTGAGGGGATATAGGAGCGGAGAAAATGCGCAAGCAGCAACAGTCTGGTTTTACCCTGATCGAACTGGTCATCGTCATCGTCATCTTGGGTATTCTCGCGGCCACCGCGTTGCCCCGGTTCATTGATGTCACCAGCGACGCCGAAACCGCGGCGGTTGCGGGGACCAAAGGCGGCCTCGCCTCCGGCATCGCCTTGGCCCATGCCCTCTGGCTGGCAAAGGGCCAGCCGGCGAGTGTCACGATGGACGGAGGAGCGGCCCTGCCGATCGACCCGGCAACCGGCTGGCCGAGTGTTTCCGCCGTAGCCGATTGTGTGAGTGTCTGGGAGGGGGTTCTCCAGGACCCGCCGGTGGCTTCGACTACCGCTCCGGTCGGGGACGGGTACTTGGCGAGTTACACCTCACCGTCCTGCACCTACGCCTATTACCACGGTGGTAAGGCGACTACTGGGCTGACTATCGCCTACAACCCCGGCACAGGCGCGGTGAACTAAACCGCCTTGGCTTGAGACGAAGCTGAAACCCCGCCCGTATCGGGCACCCGATACGGGCGCGCAAGGAAGCGCCTTATGAAGCGTGACGAGGGTTGGGGTTTTGGGGCGCAGAGCGGGCTCGGGTTATGTGAAATGGCCCTCCCCCCGCAGGGAATGTGGGGGGCCTTGTGGGGCGCGCAAAAGCAGGATCTCCTGCTGCGGCACTACCGTTCCTGGGTCGTACTCGCGCGGGTGCGCATATGGGCGATGCTCTGGGCCGTTCTATCGTTGCTGGGGGTTCCGGTTGATCTGTTGTTGACCGTGAGTTCGCACCGAATGATCGGTCTACATCTCGCGCTCGGGCAAACGGCACTGGCGGCTTCCCTGGCATTCGTTTCCTATCGAGTGGGAAACCGCGCCGCCCGGATCCGTTCCCCACAACAAGGGGAGGTCTGGCGGGCCTATTGGTTGTTGTTTGGCGTCATATTGGCGTTTTTCGTTGCGGTACTTCCACAGATAAACGCATTGCGGGCATCACCCGACGCGCTTGGCCAGCTATACGCCGGGAGCTATGAGATGTTCCCGGTCATGCTGGCCGCTTCGATTGGGCTGTTGCCGGTCACCTTGTCCGAGGGGTCATTGCTGGTTTTCATTTGTTTGTCCGTATTGTGGGCCAGTCAGAGTTTTCTGACACACGGCGCGGGGCAAACCGCCGGGGTGGTCTCTCTGGGCTGGTTGTGGGATCTATCGATAACCGGTGGGATCGGCGTGCTGTCCGGCGTAAGTCAAACCGCTCTGCTGCTGCGGAATTTTCGGGATATCGCAACCGATCCGCTGACCGGTATCTGGAACCGCAGGGCAGGCCTGAGCCTGCTTGCGCTGCACTGGGTTCGGCCCGATAGCCCCTCCTGGCTGAGTGTTGTGCTACTGGATATCGACCACTTTAAGCGCATCAACGACCGATACGGACACGATACGGGGGATCGCGTGCTGGCCGCCCTGGCCGGGCGCTTGCGCAGGGGGGTGCGCCCAAACGACGCCGTGGTCCGCTGGGGCGGAGAGGAATTCGTTCTGATTTTGCCCGGGGCGGCATTGGCCGATGCAGTTCGACGGGCCGAGGCGATGTTGCGGGAGATGGGCAACCTGATACCGGGTATCGGGAAAATCAGCTTTTCTGCGGGAGTAGCCGAACAAAGCACGGACAGCGCGCCGAATTTCAGGTCGCTGGTCGCAATTGCGGACCGGCGAATGTACATCGCCAAGCAAGCCGGCCGCAACCGAGTGTGCCATCAGGATTCATAGCAATGCCAAGCCGCCCCCGCCGCCCAGCCGCCACCCAGCGTCCTGGCACCCTCGCACTGTAATCCAACCCTGCACCTAGTGCCTTCTGAGAGGGCCCATACAGGGGTCACGAGGAGGCGATGATGCCACGATCAATCACCATTAGGGGGCGCAGGTGGTTCCAGAAATCGTATGGGAACACCTACTACACAGCAAGCATCTTTGTGGATGGGAAACAAGTTCACAGTTTTCCCGAATCTTATGGGTATGGTGACCAGTATGAGGATGCCGCTTGGAGATGGCTCGCAGAGCAGGGTTATGTCGCACCGGAACAGTACCAATGGGGCGGTTTGGCCAGTCCTCGGCGATATTGCCAAAATCACGGCATCACGTACTTGGCCTCCGTAAGCCAAGTCGCTCGAGAGCGCGATCTGCGCAATTAAGCGAGTGAGCGAGCAGCTTTTCGAACCCCTCTAAGTCGGGGGGTTTTCTTTGGCGTGCCAAATTCCCGCTGCACCTAGTACCCCACGAGAGGGTCAATCCACACCGTGGGCACGGTGTGGATGACGAAAGACCCGGGAAGGAGGCCACCATGAACGAGTGCGCCAAAAAACTGCTGAAGCTCGCAACCAGCGGGGACCCAATCGCTGCGGACACTGTGTGGGATGCGGTTGGGCGAAACGCGATCGAAGATGGATGGGCCGGCGAGCAAAGCCGGGAAACCCTGCATCTCGCGCTGGCCCTACTAATCAAGGATCCCGCTATACGCAACTATCAAGTCGGGAAAGTGATTACCCGCATCGCCGATGCCTATTTAGCGCAGAACGCGAAGACCGCCCTGCGCATTCTCATCGGGGATGTGGATAGTAGCCCTACGCAGAGCAACGCGGCGGGCTGAACTTTTCGTTTGCAATACGAAGCTGCGGGATATCCCGCAGCTTCTCTCTATTGGCTACCACGCGGAAACTTGATCGCCTTCTGCCACCACAACGGTCCATCCCGTGCCACTCCTCGCAGTGTATTCGGTGCTTCGGAAAGCAACTTCACGGTCCGTAAGGCGCTACCCGGAGTTTGTGCTGTGGCATAGACCTGTGCACTCATGCCGGGTTGATCTCGCAGTTCAGGACGGCCACCCATCGGCGGGGCGCTGAACTGCGAGATCCGCAACAACGTGCCCACCCCCGGAGCACCGGCATTCCCAAACGCCCGTAAGGCCCACACCGACGAAACCGCCCCCTCTACCTTCCAGTAGTTCGCCGCAGGCGCCAGAGCGCACTCCCTCGCGGATCGTTTTGCCCCCGGTAACCCGGCCCACCTTTGCGAGGAACACAATTTTGCGGGCTTGATGACTGAATAGACGATTGTTGGGACCATGCGGACATCAAAGGCCTGGTACAAGCGCGGATCAATGACGAGAGTGGGCTCCGCACTCCGGTTGGCGAGTAGGGGGGCGGCAATATGGTGCACAAACCAAGCCAGGCCATGCCCAGGAGGTACACCGCGAAAAACCAGAACCCCGCCTGTCCACACAGAATCATGAGCATAGGCACGCAGTAGGCTCTCGGGCATCGAAGACGATACGAAGTAGTACACCCACCCATCCCTTGAGGCAGGTCGCTGCCCCAAGGGGGAGACCAATCCACCCAGAGTGCCCAACAACGCGCGACGGTTTGCGAACATGCGCTCGACGGACCGAGTTCTCTGGCCTGCAGCTTGTTGGATCCACCGCTGGGTTTTGGCGTCCGGTCGCCGCCGCGCAATAGCGAGGATCGCTTTTGTGGAGATGCCGTACTTCGCCAGCGCCTTGATTGCACTCGCCGGGTTCGGCGGACCGTAAACAACTCCTCGCGTAGCGCGCTCGGCTGCGGGGTGCGGTCTGCCGTCGCGCAGCGACCCCCCTGCGGGGGGCAAACCCCCTGCGTAGGCGGGTACAGCCAGGGCGAGGACGGCTAGGATGATGCCCCCCCCCATCAGGGCAGATCTCCTTTCCCCCATGATCAAACCCAGCCCCTTGCGGGGTGCGAACCCCCTGCGGGGTGCGGTCTGCCGTCGCGCAGCGACCCCCCTGCGGGGCGCAAACCCCCTGCGGGGCGCAACCAAGCAGCGATTGCCTGTACGCCCGCATCGATCGCCGAAAGCACATCCTCTCCGGCTTCCAGTAATTGAGTTGCCTTGGCAACCCCAAAAGCCACTACCACGACGGGGTAGCTTTCGAATACCTCGATCAGGACTTGCGTAATCAGATCCAGCCGCTTCTGCAGAAGCCCGGGATCCGCGGCTGGGAATTGCAACGGCATACCGTTTCTCCTCTTTCTACAAAAAGCCCACCCAAAAGCAGGGTGGGCTCGAAACAACATCAGCCCTTAGTGCGGCGGACAAGCCTCACAGCAATCATCGTTGGGCGCCGAGTACTTATTGGGGGCTGGGCCCTTGTTGGCCTCCGCCTTCAGTAAAAACAGGCATGCATCGACCTCTTTGATTACAACCTCCAGCCGCTGAATGGCCGCTTCCGTCGAATCGCAGTCCTCGGAATTGGACAATTCCCTGAGCAGGAAGCTGAATAGGCCATCCCCAACTTGTTCGGACTCGGCCAGAGTGCTGACTTGGGCAAACTCACCGTCGGCATAGCCATCCACAACGATCTGTTGATACCGGTTCAAGCTGCGCATGGTGCACCTCCCGCCATAGCCGGCAACCCAATCGGGTTGTGCTCCAGAATCGTCTCCAGCATCAGCTCCGCCTGGATCTCCCGGCAATAACCCTTCGAAGGATCCCAGATCCCCCACAACGAGGCCCGGTGCTCGCCATCAACCCGGAGCACACAGCCCCACACTTCGTGCTCTGTGCGCCAGAACTTGCGCACCTCGCACTTGGACCAGCCCCACTCCTCGGGACCGTTATCGGCACCCTCGTCCGGTTCCCACTGGAACTTGATTCGCTCCGGTTGGGCCTCGGCCAATTCCTCCGCTCGGGTGAGTTCCATCGCTCCGAGCGCACATTGGCCGACGGCATAGCCGGCATTTTCCCGGAAAAACCTATACCGGTCCCGCAAGAACCTATCCATAGCGCACCTCCTTAATTGGCTTCACGAACGAAACCTCTCAAGGGGCACTAGGTGCAGAAAGGAATTGGGCTAGTTAGCGGGTTGAAAAAATCCGGGGCGCAACGACTGCGCCCCGGCTGAATATCATGGAATAGTGTTTTTTCACACACCACTCCCCTACTCGAAGCTATGCTCGTAGCACCCGCTGCAGAGCGGGGCACCCTGCTCGATTAGCACAGCCGGCGTACTACACCCATCCTCGGCGTCATCGGAGTCCCCCACACACCCGATTCCCAAGCCGTAAGGTGCGAGCGCTCCGCAGTCGCGCTGCCAGATCAGGATGGCAGCGCGCGCATCGCCCGGGTCGCTAATCCGCGCGTCCGGGTTTGCGGAGTATTCCGGCCAAATACCTCGCAGCCACTTTCCCTGTGTTTTATTCATGTCATTTCTCCTCGCGGCCTGGGCCGCTGTAGCGGGCCTCTATGCGCAAAGATTTCGCGCGCCGCAGGATCGCCGCCTCCTCCTTTTTATCCCACGTCGCCCCTATGACTCTCCCCATTACCCTATCCCAGATACTCACCGGAATTAGGTAACCGGAACTCATGCGGACCGGGGGCCTACGGGCGGATCCATCCGAAAGCATACCCCGGATCGCGGCCACGGCGTCGGGGTCCATGTGGTGCTGTGGCCAATACAGTGCTCTGGCCCAATCCCGCTGGATCTTCACGACCGTTCCGAAGTTGCAATATCTAAAATTCGGCGCCAAGCTCCGCAACGTTATGTCGCGGATTTTGTGTCCCGGTGTTCCGTCGCTCCAACGCCACCCATCAGAGGTGCGGGTAAGCGATCCGCCGAGGGCAGTGATGCTCTGTTTTTCGGTGTCCATCACACCTCCTTTTCGGGCCCGTTAATGGGCCCTCTCAAGGGGCACTAGGTGCAGAGGGAAATTCGAGTACAGAAGAAGCAGTAACACGGAACACCGCCTCCGGATTCGCGGGAGATTGCGCTCCGGGAACACCCGCACGCCACCCTGTCCCCGGTGCCCCATGCAGCGGAGGGGGGCGCCGGCCCACCATCGGCATGGGCGGGGAATTTCAGCCGATGGGATACTCCTGGCCGCGCCGACCGGACGAGCCTAGTCCCACTGGCGTGGCGCATGATCGTTTGTTGGGCGGAATAGCCCGCACGATCACGGTGATCCCGGCACTGCCCAGCACGAAGTCAAGATAATCCCGGGGGACGGAACGGTTCTTTAGCCACATAGCGTTCGCGGCGATGGTTCGCGGGTCAACGCATGTGGGCCCGCAAATTTTCACTGTGCCATCAGTAGTTCGGTTGGGTGTTTGCATTACCCTCCTCCTTGTGCTCAAAGGCAGCCCTATCGAATTCCTTCACCGGTCCAGGCCGAGCGCAATCTGCGCAGGTACCCGCGGTCCTCCAGCACCCACTGCTTGCGCACAAGTTTTAGAAGCCGGCCAGCATCACGCAGACGCATTGCCTCATCCCCCTCGTAGCGCAGGAGTGCCGCCACCCAGGCCTCCGAATCAGGAGACAGCTTCGGGCCCGGGTTCTCACCATAGGGCTCCAAGTCGCTCGAAATACAGGCGGCGCCAGCGTAGGCTGCCTCGAACAGCTTGAGCGGACTTTTGGCACGATTGAAGGGGTGGCCCACCAATGGCGCCACGATGACTTGTGGGGCGATCTCACGCACTCGGGCTGGAAATTTCTCGAAAGCTACTTGCGGCAGGCAGGTCACATCCCGTTGTGCAACCCCTTTGGGCGGGCGCTTGAAGAATACCCAATCCATCCGGTTCGCGGTTGCCTTGACCGCTTTGGCAATAAGGGCAACATCCGCCCCGTGCGTGGTACTACCGGTATAGAGCACCCTCAGCCGCCGGTGCGTGGGGCGCTTAAATGGAGTCTCAGCCAGCATCTCCGCCGGCGCTCGATTCTCAAGCACTTCGATTGGTGCATGGCCCGGCGCTTTTTCATGCAACCGCTCGGCGAGATAGGGCGTGCTCACGGTCACGAGCGAGACCTCGCACACGGCGCGCAGGAGGTTCTCCCGGTGCGCCTTCGGTATGTTGTTCGGATGCCCGGGCGGGAAATCCCACAATAGGTCATCGAGATCGAGCACCACCCGGTGCCCATTTCGGGCATAGCGGCGCATCCAGCCGACTTGCTCGGGCAGGTATTGGCGTTGCGTGATCCAATAGCCCCGCCCCCCCGGGGGGATCCCGGGGACTTCCTGCCCCACAAGCACCGGATAGCCGGCGCGCCGGAGCAACACCGAGGGGAACAACAGTCGGTAATGCCCGCAAGCATGACGGTCAGCGAGCAGCACATGGAGTGCCCGCTCCGCCGGTCCTGCAATTCCTTGCGGAGGGTACGCATAAGGGGGGGAGGGTTTCCGGTGTGACATTCTTGCTTTCCCTCCGTAAAAACCCCCTCCTTCCGAAGGGGGTGCAAATAGCGCTACGGGCCAAACCTTGCTTAGGCGTAGCTGCGCTCGTACCGACGCATTGATGCACAACGTTGGCACACGCCAGCATCAATCCCGCTGGAGTCCGATGCCAGAACTACTGCACGCCGTTCCCCGCACTCCGCGCACATCTCACCGATCTCCTCGCCCCCGTCGCCCGACTGCATCCGTTTGGCATAGGCATGGAGACCATCAATTGAGGGTAATTTGCTGTCATCATAGAGTCGCAAGATCTGCACCTCGGCCGGATTCTGCGCCCAGAAGATCCGCGACCCATCGCGGAAACATAACCGCGTATAGGGTTTCCCTTCCTTGGTGACACCACGCGCCAACAAATAGTAGGCCTTCCCGTGGTAGCTGGCCCGGCCGCGAATTACATGCGCCTCCGTGGGGACCGTCTCGGGTGGCTTATTGCCCCCCCCCGCTTCCGACGCCGCAGTGGTATTGATATCCGCGACAAGGCGCTCCGCATCGGCTCGCTTGCCGGTCCACCACATCTTGCGCTCGGCATCCCAGTGAGCCCCGCTCTCGCGGATCTGATCCCGGTACGGATAGGTATTGCCCTCCAGGTAGGCACGTCTTCCCTCTCGCAAAATAGTGATCATCGCTGCACCTCCTCTCTCTTTGGGTTCCGGTGAATAACCCTCTCGGAGAGCACTAGGTGCAAAGCAGAATTAGGATAGTGGAAAAGCCCCTTTAATTTCCCCAACAAAAACCCCTCCGGAAGGAGGGGTTGCGAAATAGCTGATGCTTAACCTCAATGTGCGTACTCACTCGTGATAAGGCGCGTAGCCCTGGCGTTGCGCTCGTGCGACCAGATGATGTGAGCCGGCGACAGGTCCTTTTGCGTCCGGGCGCCCATCCGGCGCCAGATAAGCCATGGCAAACGCCCGCGTGGACCACAGCATCACCCAGCCCACATATCCGCGCTGCGCCACATCTGCAGCCGTATGCGGTGTCCTTGTCTCAGCGATCTGCTCCAACCCTGTCTTCGTACCATAGATCTGTGTCATCGCTCAGCCCTCCTCACACAGCAGCCGCTTTCGCAACACGCTGCTCGCCGGATCATCTCCGTGCTCGCTCTCCAGCTCGGACGCGTAATAGAGCGCCCGATCGCACGTCTCCACATCGCCCGCCTCATACGCGACGACAGCGTCATGTAGATACCCGCAGACCGTATCGGCAACGGCCCGGATAGCAGCCGCCCGGGCAATCACCTCATCCCGCTCGTCTCTGGTCATGCCGGGATGGGCCCCACGAAGCTCAGCGTGGGCCTCGTTCGGATAATCGTAGTCATCCTCATCGGCGTGGTCGTAATCCACGGCCTGGAGCACCACATCCCCGGCGCTCTCTGTGCTCAGGTGCCAGCCATAGGCCTCATACCACTCTTGCGGCGTCTGGTGGGCGGTCTCAGCCTTCGCGCTTAAACCAATCATATCGACCTCCTTTGGGCCCCTGTGTGGGCCCTCTCGGAGAACACTAGGTGCGAAGATGAATTAGGGCCAACAAAAACCCCCTCCAGGAGGAGGGGGTGCGAAATAATAGCTGCCCATCGATGGGTCCGCTCGGCCAGCGAGACGGCACCCTGACCTCAACGCCCCCTCCCGTTCAGTTCTCCGCATCCGCGGGAATCTTGATCCCTGCCGCCCAGAGGCCCACGGCTGTGCGCAGATAGTGCGCCACCTCCTCCATCCGCTGTGGCCATACCGGGCGCGCTCCCAGGCACAGGGTGCCTACCAGATAGTCAATGACCTCATCGGAATGATGCCCCATTGTCTCAACGTCAGATCCGAGGATGTCCCAGAAGTCTCCGTCCGCACAGCCGAGTTCCTGGATCATTTCCAGCGTTGCGGTGGTGATGTCAGGATCGATCCACGGCGGTACCCAGGCGTACTCGCTGACTCTGTTGGTGCCCATGGATCAGTCCTCATCCATAGGGATTCGGATCCCCACCGCCCAGATATCTACTGCGGTGCTCAGATAATGCACCGCCAGATGTGACCAGCTAATTGCTTCGCAGCGCGGGATCTCTCCGAAGATATCCGCCAAATATTCGAAGACCTCATCTCCGTGTTGCGACATCGTCGCTACCGCATCTGTGTAGGTGACCGCCGCCATGTAGGCGCCGCTCGCACAACCGCCCTTCTGAATCGCCTCCAGCGTCCCCGTGTCAATCTCGGGATCAACCCACGCCGGAACTTCGGCATACTCGCGTACTTTCGTCTCGGTATCCATCTCTACACCTCCTTTTGGGCCTACGCATGGGCCCTCTCGGATGGCACTAGGTGCAGAGCAGAATTAAAAAACCCCGCCCAGACATGGGTGGGGCACGAAAAATCACCAACCTTCCACGATATCGCTGAGCGTGGCCTTTTGCCGACTTCCCGGGGGGACGGCACTACCGACCACGCGATTATGGAACTCAAGCGCCGGTAACCAGTCCTCCGCCACTCCGTCCGTGGAGAGCGTAACCCCACGGGGGTGCAGAATCCGCGCCTGGATCAACACTGCACAGACCACCAGGTCATACGGCTTCCTCGCCGTTTTACAGAAATCGAACTCTGTTGGCACATTCTCAAAGACGAAACTTTCATGGCTGAGATCCAGCCCTTCGTATCGTCCGGACCCATCAATCCGGATGTGCCTCTTTGCCGATACTCCCATAGCCACCGCTAGAGGGGCTTTCTTGTAAAAGCCCCCGGCGGATTCGGAGTGCTTCGGAAGCATCCGGATAGCCGTTCTGGCGAACTGCTTCAGGCCCTCCCACTGCTGGGTAGTAAACGGTTCGCTCGTCTTCCAACAATGTGTGTATCCCATCATTACCTCCTTGTGGGTTCTTGTGTGAACCCTCTCGGAGGGCACTAGGTGCAAGCGCGAATTAGAAGGGTAAGGGCCAATGGCACTTACTTAAGACAATGGTTTGTTGATCAACCGGTTACAATTGCGCATTTAGCTGGTGCGCCAAGCGAAGCTTGGCGCTTCTTGCCGGGTGCAAGTCCCGGTCGGGTGAG
>ENA-ORDP01000575-ORDP01000575.1-marine-sediment-metagenome-genome-assembly--contig:-NODE-575-length-23384-cov-36.192250_pt1 | contig 23384 bp, 24 predicted proteins | sample MGYA00248627_ERZ508539 | MGnify/ENA primary metagenome ERZ508539 (study PRJEB26208, sample SAMN05571518) | marine sediment metagenome | biome: deep sea; feature: Hydrothermal vent; material... | reverse complement strand
TTGACCGCCTGGTGATGGTGGCTGCCGGACTGCCGGATATCGCTTCGGCCATGCCATTCTCTCTCGCCAGGGTGTAATTCGGGTATGCTTTCAAATTTATCCGCCGCTCGCCCAAGGTGCCTGCTCCTGGTGCGGCGGGGAGCTTATTTCAGAATTTCCGGAAATTTATAGTTAAACGAGTATAGGTATCTGCAAAGCACGATGAAACAACCCGGAATCGTACTGATAAATACCAGCCACCCCGGCAATATTGGAGCCACTGCCCGTGCCATGAAAAACATGGGGCTGGGGAAGCTGTGCCTGGTTGAACCCAAACACTATCCCAGTGCAGAAGCAACCGCTCGGGCATCCGGTGCCGATAACCTGTTAGCCGGCGCAAATTGCTTTGCCACCCTGGAGGACGCGGTTGCAGAGTGTGAGTTAGTCATCGGGGCGAGTGCCCGCGGCCGTACCTTGCCCCTGCCCATGCTGGACCCGCGCAGCTGCGCAGAGCTGGTCCAGCAGCAGCCCGACATCGAACGCGTGGCCATCCTGTTTGGTCGCGAACGCACCGGATTAACCAACGACGAGCTGGATCGCTGTCATTATCTGGTACAGATCCCCACTGACCCTGACTACCCATCGCTTAATATTGCAGCTGCCGTGCAGGTTATTGCCTACGAGCTCAGGATCGCAGCCGGCGCTGTCGAAAAACCGGATGAAGCAGAGGTTGAGTACGCCAGTATGACCCAGATGGAACAGTTCTATACACATCTGCAACACACACTCGTTGCGCTGGAATTTCTCGATCCGGACAATCCCCGGCAGTTAATGAGGCGCTTACGCCGTTTGTTTAATCGGGCCCGGCCGGACCAGAACGAGATAAACATTCTGCGTGGAATTCTCACGGCGGCCAACAGGAAGACACGCTGAATTTGCGTCGGCCTGTGTTCGGCCTATAAACTTGCGGTTGCGTGAGCGAAGCGCGAGCCGGAAGTGCGGCTATCTATTTTAGTCTCCGTCCATAAACGAAGATATTTTTCTCGCAGAGGCGCAAAGACGCCAAGTAAGAAATGTTAGTATGCCTTTCCAGCAACCCGTTTGGAACTTTGCGATCTTTGCGTCTTGGCGAGAGTTATTTTTTCCGGGTGGATACTATTTGGGTGAGCTATGTGGGATCGATTGCGGGAAGACATAAGCTGTGTATTTGATCGGGACCCGGCGGCGCACACTCGCTTTGAGGTACTTACCACCTATCCCGGTATTCACGCGCTGCTGTTACATCGTTTCAGTCATGCGTTGTCGCGCAATGGCCTGAGATGGCTGGCGCGTATCGTTGCAAATATCGCGCGCTGGTATACCGGCATAGAAATACACCCTGATGCACGCATTGGACGCCGATTTTTTATCGACCACGGTATGGGGGTGGTGATTGGCGAGACGGCGGAGATCGGTGACGACTGCACGCTTTATCATGGCGTCACCCTGGGCGGCACCAGCTGGGATAAAGGCAAGCGCCATCCTACCCTGGGTAATAACGTGGTTATCGGTGCAGGCGCCAAGATTCTGGGCCCGGTGTATATCGGTGATAACGTTCGTATTGGTTCCAACGCGGTGGTACTCAAGGATGTTACTGAAGGCGCCACTGTTGTGGGTGTGCCGGGTCGTGTGGTGGGTGGCGAGCGGGGCGAGCAGCCCGAACATCGTGAGGCCATTGCCAGGAAAATGGGCTTCGATGCCTACGGCAGTACCAAGGATGCCCCCGATCCGGTCGCGAATGCCATTAATAACATGCTGGATCACATACACGTCATGGACAAGCGGCTGGAGGATATGTGCCGCGGACTAAAAGGTCTGGGGGCTGAGGTGGCCGATTTGCAGATGCCCGATCTGGGTGCCTGTGAGCTGGAGAGCGCCTGCAATACGGAACCCATTGAAACCGGTGAAGAACCGGAAAAACCCCTGAAATCCAGCCCGGATAATTCTTGACTGTTTTACTCAGTTATGGCATTTTGACCACGTTTTCCAAGACTTGAGTCAGGACAGGCAGGAATGAAGTTAACCAGCAAGGGCCGCTACGCGGTAACCGCGATGTTGGATCTGGCGCTGCACGCCGGCAAACGCCCGATAACGCTGTCGGATATTTCCGGTCGACAGGGTATTTCGCTGTCCTATCTGGAGCAATTATTTACCCGCTTGCGCAAGCGCGGGCTGGTGTCCAGTACCCGTGGTCCGGGTGGCGGTTATTCGCTCAGCCGCTCGGCGCATGAGATTCCGGTTGCGGAGGTGGTGGCAGCAGTCGATGAGAGTGTTGATGCCACACGCTGTGGTGGAAAAGGGGATTGCCATGGCGGTAAACGTTGTCTGACGCATGATTTGTGGACCGAATTGAGCGAACAGGTTTATTCATTCCTGAACGGTATTACGCTGGGGCAACTGGTGGATCAGGGCCTGGCCAGGCAGGCTGCCAGGGACGATGTTGCTGCGGTAGCGGTCGACCTTACAGCCGGCGACACGGCAGTTGATCCTGCCTGAGTATTTCCGGATACCGCGCATGAAACTCTATCTGGATTACAACGCCAGTACTCCGCTGGATGAGCGTGTGCTCGCAGTGATGACGGATTGTATGGGGGGTATGCCGGGTAATCCATCCAGTACACATCAGTTCGGTAGAGCGTTACGCGCCAGGCTGGATATTGCACGCGAGCAGGTCGCGGCACTCGCAGGTGTACAGCCTTCACAGGTGATATTCACGGGTGGTGGCAGCGAGGCGAATAACCTGGCGCTGCATGCGGTGACTGCGGGAAGACCGGCCACACGGCTCGCGGTCAGTCAAATTGAACATCCTTCGGTGCTTGAACCGGCGCGTGCGCTGACAGGCCAGGGGTGGCAGCTGGATCTGATTGAAGTTGACGCACAGTGCCGTGTGACGGTCCAGGCGCTAACCGAAAAGCTGCACCGGGATACCCGCCTGGTGTCAGTGATGACGGCGAATAACGAGACCGGTGTCATTCAGGATATAGCCGGTCTGGCGGCGCAGGTGCGCTCGGTGGGTGCGATTTTCCACACCGATGCCATACAGGCCGCCGGCAAGATTGCACTGGATTTTGAGTCGAGTGGCGCACATTTGCTGACTTTGTCAGCACACAAGATTTACGGGCCCAGGGGCGTGGGTGCGCTGATTGTCGATAAATCACTGCAACTGGCACCCTTGATATACGGTGGTGGCCAGGAAAAGGGTTTGCGCGCCGGAACGGAGAACGTGGCCGGTATCGCCGGCTTTGGTGTAGCTGCCGAGTTGGCGAAAATGCAGCTTGAGCAACGCGCCGCCCAACTGCGCGGCCTGCGTGATCGTCTGGAGCAGGGTCTGGCTCGCTACGCAGGGATCACAGTGTTTGCCGGAAAAGCGGATCGTTTGCCCAACACCGTGCAGCTGGCTGTGGCAGGGATCGATGGCGAGACATTACTCATGCAGCTTGACCGCACCGGCATTGCTGTTTCCAGTGGCTCGGCCTGTGCCAGTGGCAAGAACGAGGCGAGCCATGTGTTGATGGCGATGGGCGTAAACGCGGATATCGCGCACGGCGCAATACGCATCAGCCTGGGCAAGGATACGACAGCGTCAGATATCGACGCCTTGCTGGCAGAGCTGGATAAGCAGATCAAATGGGTACAGAAAGCCGGTCAGGCGGCCGGCTGGTAGGGTATTTAAATATTGTTCAGGTGTAATAAATATGACTGTGAAGACACCAATCTATCTCGACTATTCGGCAACCACACCCGTGGATCCACGCGTGGCGGAGACCATGTGTGCTTTCCTGACTCCGCAGGGAAAGTTCGGTAACCCGGCATCGCGTTCACATTCATTTGGCTGGCAGGCCGACGATGCGGTTGAAGAGGCGCGGCGTAATGTCGCCGCGCTGGTGAATGCCGATGCGAAAGAAATTATCTGGACCAGTGGTGCTACGGAGTCAGATAACCTCGCGATCAAGGGCGCCGCGCATTTCTACCAAAAGCAAGGCAAGCATATTGTCACGCTGAAGACAGAGCACAAGGCAGTTCTGGATTCCTGCCGGCAACTGGAACGGGAAGGCTACGAAGTGACCTACCTGGATCCGGAACCCAGTGGCCTTCTGGACCTGGAGAAGTTTCGCAACGCTTTGCGCGACGATACAATTCTGGTCAGTGTCATGCACGTCAATAACGAAATTGGCGTAGTCCAGGATATTGAGGCGATCGGCGATATCTGCCGTGAGCGGAAGATTATTTTCCACGTCGATGGTGCACAGAGCGCCGGTAAAGTGACCATTGACCTGCAAACTGTGAAGGTTGACCTGATGTCTTTCTCGGCGCACAAGATCTATGGTCCCAAAGGTATTGGCGCCCTGTACGTACGCCGTAAACCACGCGTACGCCTGGAAGCGCAGATGCACGGTGGCGGGCATGAGCGCGGCATGCGTTCCGGGACGCTGCCGACCCATCAGATCGTCGGTATGGGCGAAGCCTTCCGTATCGCAAAGGAAGAAATGGCTGCGGATAACGAGCGTATTCTGGCGTTGCGCAACCGTCTTGTCGAGGGCTTCAAGGATGTTGAGGAAGTCTATATCAACGGCGATCTTGACCATCGTATTGCCGGTAATCTGAACATCAGTTTTAACTACGTAGAAGGTGAAAGCCTGATCATGGCGTTGAAAGATCTTGCCGTGTCTTCGGGTTCGGCCTGTACCAGCGCCAGTCTGGAACCATCCTACGTGCTGCGCGCTTTGGGTCGCAACGATGAGCTGGCGCACAGCTCCATACGTTTTACCATCGGGCGTTTTACCACAGAAGAAGAAATCGACTACACCATCAAACTGGTGCTGGGCAAGATAGATAAATTGCGAGCTCTGTCACCGCTGTGGGATATGTACAAGGACGGTGTCGATCTCGCTTCTGTTAAGTGGGCGGCACACTGATGGCGATTACGATAACACCGGCAGCAGCGGACCACGTCAGGAATTATCTGAAGAAGCGCGGCAAAGGTGTCGGTGTACGGTTTGGCGTGCGTACCTCCGGGTGTTCGGGAATGGCCTATGTGCTGGAGTTTGTCGACGAGGCCGTTGCCGCTGATACCGTTTTCGAAGACCACGGCGTAAAGGTCTTTGTAGATCCCAAGAGCCTTGTATACATTGATGGCACGGAGCTGGATTTTGGTCGCGAAGGACTCAATGAAGGCTTCATATTCAATAACCCGAATGTTAAAGATGCATGCGGGTGCGGCGAAAGCTTTAACATTTAGGGACGTTCTGATTCATCCGTCATTGCCACCCAACCTGACACAAAATTATTTCGAGCTGTTTTCCCTGCCGCAACAGTACGCAGTGGAGCGCTCTGACCTGGATGTACGTTACCGTAAACTGCAGCATACGGTACACCCTGATCGTTTTGTTACCGCCGGCGATCAGGAGCGGCGCGTGTCCATGCAGCAGGCCACGCATATTAATGAGGCCTACCAGGTTCTGAAAGATCCGTTACGGCGCGGGCGTTATCTGCTGGAACTGCGTGGTCATGCCATCGAGGACCAGCAGACCACCCATCAGGATGCGGAATTCCTGATGCAGCAGATTGAACTCAGGGAAGCGCTCGGTGATATTCGCCGGCAGGACGATCCCTTGCAGGCACTGGACAGACTGGCGCGCGAAGTTCAGGCGCAGTACCGGGCGCTGGAGTCGGCGCTTGCGCAGGCGCTGGATGCGGGTGAAGAAACCGAACAGGCAGTTTCACTGGTATTGAAAATGCAGTATTTTATGCGCCTGCAGAGCGAAGTGCAGGAGCTGGAAGCGGACCTGGAAGACGAGCTCGACTAATGGCATTGCTACAGATTTCAGAACCCGGCGAAGCCACCGCGCCACACGGGCACCGACTGGCGGCGGGGATTGACCTGGGGACTACCCATTCGCTGGTTGCCAGCGTGCGCAGCGGTGTGGCGGCTACGCTGCCCGACGGTGAAGGGCGTCATTTACTGCATTCCGTAGTGCGGTATCTGGAGACCGGTGAGCATCAGGTCGGTGCCACCGCCCTGCGCCAGGCCGCCAGTGATCCGCTGAACACGATTATTTCAGTAAAGCGCTTCATGGGCCGCGGCGTCGAAGATGTCAAAAGCCTGGGTTCGGTACTGCCCTACGAGTTCGTGGCGAGCGAGTCAGGTATGCCGCTCATTCGTACCGCAGCGGGTGACCGCAGCCCGGTTCAGGTATCCGCAGATATCCTTGCTGAACTCAGACAGCGCGCCGAGCAAACACTGGGTGACGAACTGACGGGTGTTGTAATAACGGTGCCCGCCTATTTTGACGATGCCCAGCGCCAGGCAACCAGGGACGCGGGCAGGCTGGCGGGGCTGAATGTCCTGCGTCTGCTGAATGAGCCGACAGCGGCAGCCGTTGCCTACGGCCTGGATCGTGGTTCTGACGGTATCATCGCCGTCTATGATCTGGGTGGAGGGACATTTGATATATCCATCCTGCGCCTGAGCCAGGGTGTCTTCGAGGTTATGGCCACGGCAGGCGATACCGCCCTCGGTGGTGATGACATGGACCGCGCCATCGCCGCATGGGTCATGCAGCAGGCCGGCGTGGCTGACGATCCGGCACACGCCATGCAGCGCAGGCTGTTGCTGGCCGCCTGTGCTGCCAAGGAGTCGCTCACCGACGGCGATCAGGTTGAGTTGGCTGTAGCGCTTGAAAATGGAACGCAGTGGCAGGGTACACTCACCCGAAAAACCATGGATGAACTGATTGAATCTCTGGTGCGTAAAACCCTCGGGCCTTGCCGCCGCGCACTGCGCGACGCTGACCTGAATGCAGCCGACCTCAGGGAAGTCGTGATGGTGGGCGGGTCTACCCGGGTACTAAAGGTGCGTACCCTGGTCGGCGAATTTTTTGGCCGCCGGCCACTGGTGGATATAGATCCCGACCGGGTGGTCGCTATCGGTGCAGCAATACAGGCCGATATTCTGGCGGGTAACAAACCGGAAGAGTCCATGCTGCTGCTCGACGTTATCCCCCTGTCACTGGGTGTCGAAACCATGGGCGGGCTGACCGAGAAAATCATTCCACGCAATACCACCCTGCCGGCTTCCCGGGCACAGGAGTTTACGACCTATAAAGATGGCCAGACGGCAATGGCCCTGCACGTCGTACAGGGTGAGCGCGAGCTGGTGGAGGATTGCCGGTCTCTGGCGCGTTTCGAACTACGCGATATGCCGCCCATGACAGCCGGCGCCGCGCGTATCCGGGTCACCTACCAGGTGGACGCGGACGGTTTGCTGAGCGTTACCGCCGAGGAACAGACCAGTGGCGTGCAGGCTCACATTGAAGTCAAGCCCTCCTACGGCTTGTCTGATAATGAAATCGAGAGCATGTTGCGTGATTCCATGGATCATGCCGAGGATGATGTAAAGGCACGCCGTCTGCGCGAACAGCAGGTGCAGGCGGATCGCGTCCTGGAAGCCTTGCAGGCTGCGCTGCAGCAGGATGCCGACAGCTTCCTGAGTAGTGAAGAGCGCAATGCCATTGAGCAGGCGGCCGCTAAACTGGCCGTATTGCGCAATGGCAACAACGCCCGCGAGATCAAGGTTGCGATCGAGAAACTTGAATCGGTAAGCGAAGTGTATGTAGACCGTCGTATGAATGCCAACATCCGCGAGGCGATGGCAGGTCATACGGTTGATGAGTTTAAATAGGTTTAAAGATGCCGCAGATAATTTTCCTTCCGCACGAAGAGATATGCCCCGAAGGTGCCGTGGTCGAGGTGGAGCAGGGCACGACTATTTGTGATGCAGCCCTGGCGAGCGGCATAGAAATCGAGCACGCTTGTGAAAAATCCTGTGCCTGTACCACCTGCCATGTCTATGTGCGCGAAGGTTTCGACTCGCTCGATGAATCGGACGAAAATGAAGATGACCTGCTGGACAAGGCGTGGGGTCTGGAGCCGGATTCGCGCCTGAGCTGCCAGGCAAAGGTGGCGGGTGGAGATCTGGTTATCGAGATACCCAGGTACACCATCAACATGGTCAGTGAAAATCACTAGGGACTGATACGATGAGCCTGAAATGGACAGATTCACTCGATATTGCTATCGAACTCGAAGAAAAATATCCTGATGTTGACCCCTTGCACGTAAACTTCGTGGATTTACGCGGCTGGGTGCTGACCCTGGAAGATTTTGATGACGATCCCGAGCATTCCGGCGAGAAGATTCTCGAGGGTATCCAGATGGCCTGGATCGAGGAACGTGACTAGAAGGTCTCGACCATACCTCTGTTCTCTGTAAAATCCTTTAAACACATGGGGTTGTCAGTTTCTTCCCAGAGGCTTTGCTGTTTTCCGCAGAAAACCTGTCGCCGAATTGCATCACTATTCCAGATTGCCTGATTCCGGGCGGAGAATGTACACTACGCTATTCGGTTCGAGTAGCTAAGTAGCAGAATTCTGGGGGATTTAGCCTGTCCCACAGATATCCATAGCAAAGCCATGAACAGCGACAACGTAAAAGTGAATTTACTGGATTTTGACCGGGCTGCAATGGCGGCCTGGTTTGAAGCCCGTGGTGAGAAGCCGTTCCGCGCCCGGCAGGTACTGAAATGGATCCACCAGCAGGGTGTCGATAGTTTCGACGCCATGACCAATCTGGGCAAGGCATTGCGAACAGCACTGGAATCCGTTGCCGAAGTACGCGCCCTGGACGTCGCTACTGACCGGAAGTCGAGTGACGGTTCGCGCAAGTGGCTGTTCAGGCTGGCAGACGGAAATTGCATCGAGAGTGTGTATATCCCCGAACCCGAACGCGCAACCCTGTGTATTTCTTCACAGATCGGGTGTGCGCTCAATTGCAGTTTCTGTTCGACAGCGCGGCAGGGGTATAACCGCAATCTGTCGACCGCTGAAATTATCGGCCAGCTGTGGATGGTCAGCCGTCTTTTGCGCGAGGACGGCTCGGTACCGGTTTCGAACGTGGTGTTTATGGGAATGGGCGAGCCGCTGCTTAATTTTGACAACGTCATTCGAGCCACGCGTTTGATGCAGGATGATTTTGCCTATGCTCTGTCAAAACGGCGGGTGACCTTGAGTACGGCGGGTGTTGTACCCGGCTTGCGACAGTTGGCAGAAGTCACGGATATCAGCCTGGCACTGTCCTTACATGCCCCGGATGACAAACTGCGCAGCGAGTTGGTGCCATTGAACAAAAAGTATGCGATCAGAGAGGTATTGCAGGCCTGTACGGACTACGTCGGCGAGGGGCGGCGTCGCGTTACCATAGAATATGTCATGCTGGACGGGGTGAATGACAGTGACAAACAGGCAAAAGCATTGGCCAGGCTGTTACGCCGTGTGCCTTCCAAGGTGAACCTGATCCCCTTTAACCCTTTTCCCAATACACGCTATCGAAGGAGCTGCGCAGAACGGATCGATCGTTTTCGCGACATTTTGCACCACGCCGGCATCGTGACGATTACCCGCAGGACACGGGGTGATGATATAGAGGCTGCCTGCGGGCAGCTGGCAGGCGATTTCAGAGACCGGACCAGGCGGCGGGAACGCCTTGCTGTTGAAGTTAATGGAGAGTTGATTTGATGCGAAGTCCAATGGTTATATGGCTGATGGTGACCATTTTGCTGCTCGGCGCCTGTGCGTCTGACAAGAGCAGGTTTGTGGAACAGGAAAAAGGGGATCCTGCGAAAGTAAACACCCAGCTGGCGATTGAATATATGCGCGTAGGGATGTATGAGGCCGCGATGGAGAAATTCAAGAAGGCGCTGAAGCAGAATCCCGACCTGCAAGTTGCGCACTCTTCTGTGGCTATTTTGTACGAGAGACTCGGTGAGACTGCGCTGGCCGAAAAACACTACCGCATAGCTTATAACCTTGATCACAAGGATTCACCGACGCTGAATAACTATGGGCAGTTTCTGTGCCGGGAAGGGCGGTTGAAAGAGGCCAATGAGATGTTTACCAGCGCGGTCAGGAATCCGCTCTACCGTTACCCGGAGAAGGTCTACACCAATGCCGGTATTTGTGCGCTCAGGCAACCTGACCCGGTGTTGGCGGATACCTATTTCCGTAAAGCTTTACAGGCCAATCCCAAGTATCCACCTGCGCTGCGCGAAATGGCCAAAAGCAGCTTTGGAAAACAAAAATATCTTGCCACGCGCGCCTATCTGCAGCGTTTGCAGGAAGTCTCCGGGTTGACGCCGGAATACCTGTGGATGGGTGTACAGGCAGAAAGTGTATTGGGAGACAGTAATGCGGTGTCAAGCTATGCCCTGGCACTTAAAAACCGGTTCCCTGAATCGGATGAAACCCAGGCCCTGCTCGAGTGGGAGCGCAAGCAGGATGGGCGTTAGGGAAAACGTGAGCGAACAAGACCACATACAGCAGACCGGGTTTACCGAGGTTGGAGCCATACTTGCGAAAGCGCGCGAGCAGCAACAGCGTAGCGTCGAGAGTGTGGCTTCGGATCTGCATTTGCGTGCGGACGTTGTGAGGGCGATAGAGAATGGCGAAGAGGCACAGCTGCCAGCGTTGACATTCGTTCGTGGCTATATAAAAGCCTATGCGCGCTTGCTGACGCTGGATGATGCGCCGCTCATTGCCCGGCTGCCAGTTGCAGTCGAATGCAGTCCGGAGCCACTGAAGCGCGTGGGTATGCGTCGTCCAGGCCTGTCTTTACCTGCCGGGAAGTGGTTTGTATGGATACTGGTTGTGGTGGCGCTGGCGTTTTTGATTGTCTACGGAGCGCCTGTGTTCGAGCGTCTGTGGACGTCGACGGGTAGCAGCCAGGCGCCGCCGAATCAGCTGCAGTTGCCGCAGCAGGACCGGGCCGGAAATAATGAGTCGGCACTGCCGGAAATACAGCCGCTGGTGGAGCAGGAAACGCCCCCGCCGGCGGAACAGGAAATAGTGGCATTTGCCCCGGAATCTCCCGCGCAAGCGCCTGCCCGGCAAGAAACTGCAGTGCAGGAATCAGCGGGGCCTGCGCTGGTGCAAATGCGCTTTAGTGAAGACAGCTGGGTGGAGATGGAGGCCCATGGCCGCAAGCTTGTGGTCGGTACCCAGTACGCCGGCAGCGAGCGCACGGTGCGCGCCAAACCTCCGATACAGATCCTGCTGGGCAATGCGCCCGGCGTTGAACTCCTTTACCGGGGGGAGGTCGTGGATATAACGCCATTCCAGCGTGGCAAAGTGGCGCACCTGACCCTGGAAGACTGACGATGTCGAATACCCTGCAAGCCATTCGTGGCATGAATGATATTCTGCCGGAGCAGACTCCCGTCTGGCAGTTCGTCGAAAATACCCTGCGTGACGTCCTGCAAAACTATGGTTTTCGGGAAATTCGTATGCCGGTTCTCGAAAAGACGGAACTGTTTAAACGCTCCATTGGCGAAGTAACGGATATTGTTGAAAAGGAAATGTACACTTTTACGGATCGCAATGGTGACAGCCTCACCCTGCGTCCCGAAGGTACCGCCGGCTGTGTGCGCGCCTGCATTCAGCACAGCCTGATCAACCGGCAAACACAGCGCCTGTGGTATACCGGACCCATGTTCCGGCACGAGCGTCCTCAACAAGGTCGTTACCGCCAGTTTTTCCAGATTGGGGTGGAAGTATTTGGTCTGGAAGGTCCGGATATTGACGCTGAAATGCTGATGATGACCGCGCGCTTGTGGCGACGGCTGGGTTTGAAGCAGGTGTCGCTGCAGGTCAATTCGCTGGGCACCGCCGATGTGCGTGCAAATTACCGCGAAGCACTGGTAGCGTATCTGGATACGGTTTACCAGCAGCTCGACGAGGACAGTCAGCGGCGGCTGAAAACCAATCCGCTACGTATCCTGGACAGCAAAAACACCGCAGTGCAGGCGCTGCTGGAAGGTGCACCGGTACTGGCTGATTTTCTTGATGAAGAATCAAGGACCCATTTCAGGGCGCTATGCGAGCAGCTGGATCTTGCCAGAATAGATTATATAGTCAATCCGCGCCTGGTACGTGGTCTGGATTATTATGGCCGTACAGTTTTTGAATGGGTTACCGACCAGCTCGGTGCGCAGGGTACGGTGTGCGCCGGCGGTCGTTACGATGTGCTGGTCGAATACCTGGGCGGTCGGGCAACACCGGCGATTGGCTTTGCGCTGGGGCTGGAGCGCCTGATTGCCCTTCTGGAGAAACAGGGCGTGGAAACGCCTGATACGTCACCGCACCTCTATGTTGTAACTGTCGGCGAGCAGGCGCAGCAACAGGGAATGGTATTGTCCGAACATCTGCGGGATGCGCTGCCAGGACTGCGGTTGGTGACGCATTGTGGCGGTGGCAGCTTCAAAAGCCAGTTTAAGAAGGCTGACCGAAGCGGCGCGCATTATGCGCTGGTATTGGGTGACGATGAAGTACAACGGCGCGTAGCCGGTATCAAACCCCTGCGCGATCGTGAGGAGCAACAGACCGTTTCTTTCGATGAGCTTAATAGCCGGTTGGCAGACTTGTTTGGTTTGCAGCTGAACTGATTTTAACACCTGGAGAATGTTCGATGAGCACCTCGGAAAAAGAACAAATTGAAGCGCTGCAGAAGTGGTGGAAGGAGAACGGCAGCTCGATTATCACCGGTCTGTTGCTTGGTGTGTCGATCCTGTTGGGTGGCAAGGCCTGGTTCGGTTACCAGGAGACCCAATCAGAAAATGCATCCAATATTTACGCAATGATGATGGCCGCATCACAGGCAGACAAGCAGGAAGAGGTGCGTGCCCAGGCCAACAAGCTGATTTCAGACTACACGGATACCGGTTATGCGCCATTGGCATCGTTGCTGTTGGCAAAGTATGCGGTGCAGGATGATGAACTTGCTGCAGCACAGGCACAGTTGCAGTGGGCGCTGGATCATATGGATTCACCTGAAATCAGGCATGAGGCACGTATGCGCCTGTTGCAAGTGATGATAGCGCAGCAGCAATATACGCCGGCTGCACAGTTGCTCGCCTCGGTGACCGATACCGGCCCTTATGATTTCCTGTACGCCGAACTGGAAGGTGACCTTGCAGTCGCTGAAGGTGAACCGGAAAAGGCCGCAAGTGCCTATAAAAAAGCGTTGGACTCAATACCGCCACAGGCGCCGAACAGGGCATATCTGGTGGCCAAGTATGAGAATATCAGGGGTGCAGGTACAGCAAACCAATGACACGCTTCGTTTCACTGTTGCTGATTCTTGGCATCCTGTCAGGGTGTTCCCTGTTTTCTGATGACGATAATTCCGAGCCGCCTGCGCGGCTGGAGCCATTCAAGAAGCAGGTACGGCTGGTCAGTCTGTGGAGCCGGGATACCGGTGAGGGCACCAGGGAACAGCGCGTAAAGCTGGTGCCTGCGGTATCCGGAAAACGGGTGTATGCGGCCGACCGGAATGGCGCGGTGCTGGCTTACGAACTGGATAGCGGCAAACCGGTCTGGCGTAGCAAAACCGGTCTGGCGATTTCTGCAGGCGTTGGAGTTGGTGATGGTCTGGTCCTTGTGGGCAGTAGTGAGGCGGAACTGGTAGCGCTGGATGCCGCTACCGGTGAAGAGCTTTGGCGTACCTCGGTGTCCAGTGAGATCCTCTCGATTCCGCAAGCCAGCGATGGCGTGGTGGTAGTGCAGACAGTGGACGGCAATATTGCCGGCCTGGATGCCGGTGATGGCAAGCGTTTGTGGGTGCGTGATCGCTCTGCACCGGTACTGACGCTACGCGGTACCAGCACCCCGTTGGTGGTAGAGAACGTTGTACTGGCGGGTTTTGCCAGTGGCAAGATGACGGCACTTGAGATAAAGAGTGGCCGCCAGATATGGGAGGTTGCGGTTGCAGTTTCACGCGGGCGTTCCGAGCTACAACGCATTGTCGATATTGATGCCGATGCTGTGATTCGTGATGGTGTCCTTTACGTCGTCAGTTACCAGGGGCGGCTGGTAGCCATTTCACTGCAGGATGGGCGCATGCTGTGGAATCGTGATATGTCGGCCTATGCCGGAATAGCCGTTGAAGATCGGCAGGTGTTTGTAACCGATGCCGATAGCAATCTTTGGGCGCTGGACCGGCGTACCGGTGCTTCACTCTGGAAACAGGACAAGCTGAGTCGCCGTGATCTGACTGGCCCGGTGGTCATTGGCGAGTATGTGGGCGTAGGGGATTTCGAAGGCTATATCCATTTGTTGACGCAGGCTGAAGGTGTCATGGCGGGTCGTGTGCGTCATGACAGCGCCGGCATCCAGGCGACGCCGGTTGCGCTGCCAGGGGATCGACTGCTGGTATTGGGTGCGAGCGGTAAACTGGCACTCTACCAGCTTGAGTCGGTCAACTAGTCGACTCACGGCAAGATCTGATGCTTCCCGTTATCGCACTGGTAGGCCGGCCCAATGTCGGTAAATCCACCTTGTTCAACCAGCTGACGCGTAGCCGCGATGCACTGGTTGCAGACTACCCGGGTCTGACCCGGGACCGGCAATACGGCAACGGAAAGTTGGGCGACAGTCCCTGCCTGGTGATTGATACCGGTGGTCTGGTGGGCGATGAACAGGGGCTGGCCGGCCTTATGGCCGACCAGGTATGGCTGGCTGTAGAAGAAGCCGATGCTGTTGTATTTCTGCTCGATGCCCGCGATGGTATCAATCTCAGCGACGAGCAGATTGCCAGTCGCCTGCGCCGTAGTGGCAAGCCGATTTATCCAGTATTGAACAAAATGGATGGCATGGATGCCGGCGCCGTCATTGCCGATAGCTGGGCACTGGGACTGGGTGAAGCGGCACATATTGCGGCGGCGCGCGGCAGCGGCGTCAAAACGCTGGTCAACAGGGTGCTGGCTGAAATACCCGTAGCGGAGACCGCACAAGGCGCTCTGCCGGTAGCGGCCAAAGGTATTCGTATTGCCGTTGTCGGTCGTCCCAATGTCGGTAAGTCAACCCTGATCAACCGCATGCTGGGCGAGGAACGGGTGCTGGCGTTTGATCAGCCCGGCACCACCCGTGACAGTATCTATATTTCGCTGGAACGCGATGGTGAAGACTATACCCTTATCGATACCGCTGGCATGCGGCGACGCGGCAAGGTCAACGAAGTGGTCGAGAAATTCAGCGTCATAAAGACGCTGCAGGCGATAAACGATGCCCACGTTGCCATACTGGTGCTGGACGCGCACAGTGATGAAGTTTCCGAACAGGATGCTACACTGGCCGGGCATATTGTCCAAAGCGGTACTGCGCTGGTGCTGGCCGTCAACAAGTGGGATGGTCTGGATGACGATAAGCGCCAGTGGTTCCGCAGCCAGCTGGACCGCAGGTTGCCGTTTCTGGATTTTGCCGAGCAGTATTTTATTTCGGCGTTACACGGAAGTGGCGTAGGCGACCTGTTTTCTGCCATACAGACGGCATACCAGGCCGCCTTGATCAAGGTGAGTACGCCGGAGCTGACGCGCCTGCTCGAACGGGCCGTCCACGAGCATCAGCCACCGCTGGTGCGGGGGCGCCGGATCAAGCTGCGCTACGCGCACCAGGGTGGGCAAAATCCGCCCGTTATTGTCGTACACGGTAACCAGACGGCCCGTTTACCACATACTTACAAGCGTTACCTGGGGAATTATTTCCGTAAAGCATTGCAGCTGGTAGGGACGCCGGTGCGGATGGAGTTCAAAACCGGAGACAATCCGTATGCCGGCAAGCGCAACAAGCTTACGCCTGGACAGCTGAGGTCGAGAAAACGTATGCTTCGCCACGTAAAAAAATAATTTCCCTGTGCTACGGCTTATGTTACGAGTGAAACAACTTGCCTGGATCGTATTGCTGTCGCTGCTATTTGCAGGGTGTGCCATTCGCACGCCCTACGAAGAGGCAAGCGATCCGCTGGAACCGGTCAATCGCGTGGTTTACCAGTTTAATGACAGGCTTGACCGGTTCGTTCTGAAGCCGGTTGCCAGGGGTTACCACCAGTACATCCCACCCCCGGCGCGTACCGGGGTGCGCAACTTCTTCAATAACGTTTACGAACCCCTCACCATTGTTAATAACGTATTGCAAGGCAAGCCGGGTCAGGCTGCCGGTGACACTATGCGTTTTGGTTTCAATACAATATTTGGTGTGCTGGGTGTTTTCGATGTCGCATCCGGTTGGGGTCTCGAGATGCATAAAGAGGATTTCGGGCAGACCTTCGGTGTCTGGGGTTTCGGCGAGGGCTGGTATTTGATGCTGCCATTACTGGGGCCCAGCACCGTGCGCGATACGGCAGGCCTGCCGCTGGAATTCGAGGTAGACCTGGTGGCACGTAATACTTCGGGCGTTACCAGGTATTCTGCCTACAGCCTGCTTTTGATCAGCAGGCGAGCGGATCTTTTATCGGCCTCAGACGTGCTGGAAAGTGGCTCCGTTGATCCCTATCTGCAAGTGAGAGAAGCCTATCGGCAGAAACGCTGGTATGATATTCACGACGGCAATCCACCCGACGATGACTTCTCTGACGAAGAGTTATTTGGGGACTAGCTGGTGTCCGTCCATAAACGAAAACATTTCTCTCGCAAAGGTGCAAAGACGCCAAGAAAGAATTTTTGTATGCTTCTACTAAGGAACCTCCGATTAATTCGTCATTGCGGGGCGCGTAGCGCCGTGGCAATCTCTGTTTGGCGAGAGTTATTTTTTCTGGATGGGCAACCCACTAATCCCTGACCGTGACGCCACAGCGTTCAAGGTAGATCAGTACCAGCTCCCGGTGCGTCTGGCCGCACTGTTTGAGTAGTTCCAGGAATATTTTTTTGTGCACGATAACCTGGTTTGTAGCCACGAGGATGGGCGCATCGTGCGAAGCAGGAAAACTGTGTCCGGCCTGGCAGGCCTCGTCCAGCAAGTCAGGAACATTGGTTTCAAGAGCAGTGGCAATACGTTCGATATTGTCCAGCCCGATATTGTGTTCCGCGCGCTCGACAGCACCAATATAGCTGCGGTTGAGTCCACTGAGTTCAGCGAGAACTTCCTGTGACCAGCCATGGCTGGTGCGTAGTAGCCGTACCCGTTGTGCCAGCCGCTTCCTTGCGTTTGTTTTCATGGGATGACATTACAAGCAAGTTCAAGGGCATCGTCGACAGACTATGAGTAGCATATTGATGCATATAAGCAGTAGCCGGTCTGGGGAATAACGGAACCTGGTAACGGGTCACCGGTTCGCGCACGCGATCCTGTTGCCGGCAGCTCAACAGTGTGGAAACCGGTATATACAACGCGTTGGCCAGGCGCTCAAGGTTATCCAGCCCGACGTTCCGCTCACCGCGTTCAATAGCGCCTACGTAGGTACGGTGCAGTCCGCATTGTTCGGCCAGCTGTTCCTGGCTCCAGCCTTTCAGGCAGCGAAAATAGCGCACATTGTGCGAAAGGGTACGGCGGGTACTCTCTTCCATAGTCGTGTCCTGGTTGAACACCCCGGGTGCGTGTTTGCGTTAAGGCCGCTCGTTTTCTGTCGCTGGCAACTGATCCAGAAACAGCATGGGATCAACGCGCGCGTCATTCAGACTCACCCCCCAGTGAAGATGGGGCCCTGTGACTCGTCCGGTTTTCCCCACTGCGCCAATGACATCACCGCTCCTGACGATCTGCCCCGGTTTTACGTCGATACGGGACATATGGCAGTACATGGTAACCAGACCCTGGCCATGGTCTATGAAAACCGTGTTACCGTTAAAAAAGAAATTCCCGGTGTCCACGATACGCCCACCGGCCGGGGCTGTGATCGGTGTGCCCTCGGCAGCAGCGAGATCCAGCCCGCTGTGCGGCTTGCGGGCCTGCTCATTGAAAAATCGTTTCAGCCCGAACGGACTGCTGACCGGGCCCTCGACAGGCAGCGAAAAACGCAGAGTGTCCGGAATACGCTCGTTCCAGGTGGCGAGCGCCTTTTTTATGCGTCGCTGTTCCCGTCCGATGCGTTCCATATCACGTTTTTCGGGATTGACCATGCGTTTATTTTTCAGGGTGATGTGCTGGCTGCGATAGGTTTTCTCCGCCACCATAAAATTCAGCGTGGCGCTTTTCCCGCCGGCATACTCAATTTTCAATGTGTGCGTACCGGGTTTCGTTGCAAGCGCCAAACCGACAACGGCGGAATAGACAGGGCCACTGCCTGACACCATGACCGGTTTGCCGTTATAGCTGACCCGCGGCACCGCATCCGAGGCGGGTAGCTCGATCACTGCAATACCGCCTGGAACGGGAGTATTGTCGGGCAGGTCACCGGCAAAGGCTGCGGCTGACAGCAACGGCCCCGTGATTACCAAAAACAGTATGAATATCAGTTTCAAGCACTTCATGATGAATCTGTTCCTGTCACCTTGCTGAATATACGGCCGCCGGCGAGCCGTGTTTCCAGAGCGTCCCCGTCGCGGACCTGTTGCACACTGTGGACCACAGATCCATCGGATTGTTGCAGTGTAATCGAGTAGCCTCGCTGCAGCGTCGCCAGCGGGCTGATGGCATCCAGTGCGCGCGACAGCACGGCCAGTTTCTCCCTGCGATACGATACCTGTGTATTTATACAGTATTTCAGCCGCTGTGCCAACTGCATCGCCTGGTTAAGCAGTCGCTGCAGCTGTTGTTGCGGGCTGCACTGTGCAAGCCTGCCCCGTATTGCATCCAGTCCGGCCTGTTGCCGTGAAGCGAGGAATTCCCGGGCTCTGCCCAGCCGCGCCTCCAGCTCGTCCAGCCGCTGTGCCTGTTGTTGAAGCCGGCGTCCGGGGTGGGTCTGGTCGATGCGCCTGACCAGCCAGCCGAGTCGCTCGCCGGAGGATTTCAGACGCTGGTGGGTGTACGTGTGCAAGCGCTTCTCGAGGTGCCGGACAAGACTTGCGAGCTCGTTCCGGTCCGGACTGAGCAGTTCGGCGGCGGCCGACGGTGTGGCGGCCCGCTCATCAGCGACAAAATCGCTGATGACAAAATCGATTTCGTGGCCAACGGCAGAAACAACGGGAATCCGGCAGGCGTAGAGAGCCCGGGCAACCGCTTCTTCATTGAACGGCCACAGGTCTTCCAGCGAGCCGCCGCCGCGGGTCAGCAACAGGACATCGCACTCGGCACGTGTTTCAGCCAAATGAATTGCGTTGACGATTTGTCGGGCGGCGCCCTCTCCCTGTACCTGGGTCGGATAGATAATGACAGGAATTGCCGGGAATCGCCGCCCCAGGACCGTCAACACGTCACGGATAGCCGCGCCGCCGGGTGATGTGATGACGCCGATGCAGCGCGGAAGATCAGGCAGGGCACGCTTGTGTTTCGTGTCGAACAGACCCTCCCTGTGCAGCTGGTTCTTCAGCTCTTCAAAGGCCCGGCGCAGCGCACCATCACCGGCTTCCTCCATGTGATTGACGATAAGCTGGTAGTTGCCGCGTGCCTCGTACAGGCTGACCTGGGCCTGGACCCGTACCTGTGTGCCGTTCTCGGGGGAGAAACCCAGGCGTATGGCGCGGTTGCGGAACAGCGCGCAGCTGACCTGTGCACGGGCGTCTTTCAGCGTGAAATACAGGTGGCCGGAAGCAGGGCGGGCCAGGTTGGAGATTTCTCCCTCTACCCACAGACGCTGAAAACCGGACTCCAGCAGCTCGCGAGCCTCCCGGTTCAGGCGGGCCACGCTGTACACATCCCGTTGCGGGGAACCTGAAAATACCTCGGGCATGCACTGATCATACGCAAAATAGTCAGTCAGGTTAACGAAAAGCGACGGCTTTGTGGTTTACCCACTGCCCGGCAAAACCTATACTTACGCGCTTATCTTCGACGCGACCACGGTGTACCGCATGCTGCGCATCTCTGAGCAATCCCTGACATTCGATGATGTTTTACTCTTGCCGGCCCATTCATTGGTGGTACCAAAGGACGTGGACCTGGCAACGCAGCTGACCAGAGATATCCAGCTCAATATCCCGCTGCTCTCGGCAGCGATGGATACCGTCACCGAATCCCGGCTGGCCATTGCCATGGCGCAGGAGGGAGGGATCGGGATTGTGCACAAGAATATGACCATTGAGCAGCAGGCCAACCAGGTGCGGCTGGTCAAGAAGTACGAAAGCGGCGTCATCAAGGATCCGATCTGTGTCAGTCCCGGCACCAGTATCCGCGAGGTACTGGAACTCACGCATCAGCACAATATTTCAGGTGTTCCGGTGGTTGATGGCGAAGACCTGGTGGGTATTGTCACCAACCGGGATTCCCGTTTTGAAACCCGCTACGATGCCCCGGTGTCGTCGATTATGACTGGCAGGGACAAGCTGGTGACCGTCGGGGAAGGCGCCGAGCGCGAGGAAGTGATCCAGCTGTTGCACCGGAATCGTATCGAAAAAGTACTGGTAGTAGATGATAATTTCCGTTTACGCGGCATGATAACCGTCAAGGACATCCAGAAGGCCAGCGATAAACCCAACGCCTGCAAGGACGAGCTGGGCCGCTTGCGGGTGGGTGCTGCGGTGGGTGTCGGCGCCGGTACTGACGAACGTGTTGGTGCACTGGTCGAGGCGGGTGTGGATGTGGTGGTGGTCGATACCGCGCACGGCCACTCGGAAGGCGTTCTGGAGCGTGTGCGCTGGGTTAAAAAACACTACCCGGATTTACAGGTGATTGGCGGTAATATCGCCACGGCGGCCGCGGCGCGGGCGCTGGTCGATGCCGGCGCTGACTGTGTCAAGGTCGGTATTGGCCCCGGTTCTATCTGTACCACACGTATTGTCGCCGGTGTCGGCGTGCCACAGGTCAGTGCGGTTGCCAATGTCGCGCACGAACTTAAAAGCAGCGGCATTCCCCTTATCGCGGACGGCGGTATCCGGTACTCCGGCGATATGTCCAAGGCCGTCGTTGCGGGCGCCTATTCCATCATGGTCGGCGGTATGTTCGCCGGTACCGAAGAAGCCCCGGGCGAAGTTGAGCTGTACCAGGGGCGTTCCTACAAATCCTACCGCGGCATGGGGTCGCTGGGCGCCATGGGCAGCCGGCAGGGCTCCAGTGACCGCTATTTCCAGGAAGGCAGTGACTCCGACAAGCTGGTGCCGGAAGGTATTGAAGGCCGCGTACCCTACAAGGGTCCGCTGCAACCGGTTATTCATCAGCTCATGGGTGGCCTGCGTTCCAGTATGGGCTATACCGGTTGCGCAACCGTAGAGGAGATGCGTACCAAGCCGGAGTTTATACGCGTTACCACTGCCGGCATGGCGGAAAGCCACGTACACGATGTAACGATCACCAAAGAAGCACCCAACTACCGTGCCTGAGCACGATATCCACGCGCACCGGATACTGATACTGGATTTCGGTTCCCAGTACACCCAACTGATTGCCCGCCGTGTGCGCGAAACCGGCGTGTATTGCGAAATCTATCCCTGGGATATAGACGAAGAGACGTTACGCATTTTCCACCCGCACGGTGTCATCCTGTCGGGTGGCCCCGAAACGGTGACCGGCGGTGATGCGCCGACGGTCCCGGAACTGGTGTTCGAGCTGGGTGTCCCGGTACTTGGCATATGCTATGGCATGCAGACCATGGCCGCCCGGCTGGGTGGTAGTGTTGAGAACGCCGACCACCATGAATATGGTTATGCGCAGGTACGCGCGCGCGGCCATACCCGCCTGTTAAAAGATATTGAGGATCATACCAGCGAAGCAGGCTTTGGCCTGCTGGATGTCTGGATGAGCCATGGCGATCGAGTGGTAGAGCTGCCCGCCGGTTTTAAACTCATGGCCAGTACCGACGCTGCGCCTATTGCAGGTATGGCAGACGACGAGCGCGGCTATTACGGATTGCAATTCCACCCCGAGGTGACCCATACGCAGCAGGGGGGGCGGATTCTGCAGCGTTTTATTCTCGATATCTGCGGGTGCGAAGCGCTATGGAATGCCGGCAATATCGTTGAGGAAAGTATCCGGCAGGTACATGAGCGGGTGGGTAAGGATGAGGTCCTGCTGGGTTTGTCCGGCGGCGTTGACTCCTCGGTAGTTGCCGCGCTGCTGCACAAGGCCATTGGCGACCGGCTGACCTGTGTCTTCGTGGATACCGGCCTGCTGCGCCACAAGGAAGGTGACCAGGTCATGGCCACCTTTGCCGAGCACATGGGTGTGCATGTCATTCGTGTGGATGCCGAGGCACGTTTTCTGAAGGCGCTGGAAAATGAAACCGATCCCGAGCGCAAGCGCAAGATTATCGGTAACCTGTTCGTCGAAATCTTTGAAGAAGAATCCGGGAAGCTCGCCAATGCGAAGTGGCTGGCACAGGGTACGATCTATCCCGACGTTATCGAATCGGCCGGTGCGAAAACCGGTAAGGCGCATTTGATAAAGTCGCACCACAATGTCGGTGGTCTGCCTGAGCACATGAAGTTGAAACTACTTGAGCCGTTGCGGGAACTGTTCAAGGACGAAGTACGCAAGCTGGGTGTAGAGCTGGGCCTGCCTTATGACATGGTATATCGACACCCGTTTCCTGGCCCCGGCCTCGGCGTACGTATCCTTGGGCAGGTAAAAAAAGAATACGCAGACCTGCTGCGGCTGGCGGATCATATCTTTATCGAGGAACTGCGCAAGCACGACCTCTACGACAAAACCAGCCAGGCCTTTGCGGTATTTCTGCCCGTCAAATCGGTAGGTGTCACGGGCGACGGTCGCCGTTACGACTACGTGGTGGCATTGCGTGCCGTCGAAACGGTTGACTTCATGACTGCACGCTGGGCACATCTGCCCTATGAGTTTCTCGATCATGTATCACGCCGGATTATTAATGAAATATCCGGAATTTCCCGTGTCACCTATGATATTTCCGGCAAGCCGCCAGCCACCATCGAGTGGGAGTGACAGGCACTGGCTGGCAACATCAAGCAATAGGATTGGAACCTCGCGCCAAGTCAATTTGCCGGCGGGGACCCAAACAAGAAATCGCTGACACCAGCAGCCTATTGCTCGTAGGCCACTATTGAAATAGGTTGAACGACTGCTATTAGCCAGGATACTAAACTAAAGCAATGGGTGACCCCATTGGTTCCATTGGTTAGGTTCAACAGACTCCATTTGAAGAGGGCCATATTTAATCGGCCCATTCAAAAATCTGTAACCTATTGTTTTACATGATTATGTCCATGCCGTTTGAATAAACGCGTGAGAGGAATCTCTGGCTATTGAATTAAAAAAATATTCATTCAATATCAAGTAGATAGAGTTATATGTGGGGACGAAGGTCTATTTACTGGTCTCTTCTTTAACGGACATATGAACAATTGGGGAAGATAGGTGGATGAGCATGTATTGCAATGCTATATTATTGTTATATAATATGATATATATATCTGCTGCATTAGGTGCTCGAACATGATTCTAGAGCAACGCATTTTAAGATCCATTGCCAATCGGAAAGATCCT
>ENA-ORDP01000574-ORDP01000574.1-marine-sediment-metagenome-genome-assembly--contig:-NODE-574-length-23396-cov-7.958057_pt1 | contig 23396 bp, 22 predicted proteins | sample MGYA00248627_ERZ508539 | MGnify/ENA primary metagenome ERZ508539 (study PRJEB26208, sample SAMN05571518) | marine sediment metagenome | biome: deep sea; feature: Hydrothermal vent; material... | reverse complement strand
CCTGAGTCCTTCGGCTTCGCTCAGGAGAGCCTTGTCGAAGGAAGCCCTTCGGCTTCGCTTACGATAAAAGCTCGCCCGATTCATGTCCCGGCATGACAATTGTCACCAGACCGTCATGAAATCGTCATTTATCTTTCATCCAATCACCTCACTATGCGGCCAATATCCATTACAGCCGGATCAGTCGATTGCACATCTGTATTATTACTGAAACCTATTCACCTGAAGTTAACGGGGTCGCCATGACCCTGACGCGACTGGTAACAGGGTTGCTGGAAAAAAAACATCGCGTCAGCCTTATCCGTCCCAAACAGGACAAATATGATCGTCCAGGATGCTGTCACAGCCCTGAGGAGAGGCTGGTAATAAGCCTGGGAATTCCGGGCTATCCCGGCTTGCGGATGGGCTTCATATCAAAATGGCGCCTACTCCGGATCTGGAAAGATGACAGACCCGAGGTGATCTATGTCGCGACCGAAGGTCCTCTGGGACACCGAGCCATTGCGGCGGCAGAAACCCTGAAAATACCGGTTATTAGCGGTTTTCATACCAATTTTCACACCTATACCGCACATTACCGCCTGGGTCTGTTCAAATCGCTCATCGTCAATTATCTGAGAAACTTTCACAACCGCACGGCGCTGACGCTGGTGCCGAACCGGAATCTGGCAAAAGAACTGCAAGCCATGGGTATCCATGCCGTACGTATCTTCAGCCGTGGAGTGGACTGCACCCTATTCAGCCCGGAGAGACGCTGCAACAGGATAAGGCGAGACTGGGGCGTTGATGATACGGGAACCGCCCTGCTCTATGTCGGCCGTCTGGCGCATGAAAAGAATATCAGCCTGGCCATCCAAACCTATCGTGAAATGCTAAGCCAAAACGGCAGTCTGAAATTTATCATTATTGGTGACGGCCCCCTGTATAGCGAGCTGCGCCGGAAAAATCCGGATATCATTTTCTGCGGTATTCACCGAGGTAAGACACTGGCCCGTTACTATGCCTCGGCAGATATCTTTCTGTTTCCCAGTGAGACGGAAACCTTTGGTAATGTCACTCTTGAGGCCATGGCCAGCGGCCTGGTGGTTCTGGCCTATGATTATGCAGCCGCCAACATGCATATCAGCAACGGCATCAATGGCTATGCTACGCCGATTGGCGACAGCCGCGCCTACATCGAGGCTGGCGTCAGGCTGCTAGCAGCGAAAGAAGAGCAGGATAAAATTCGACTCTGCGCACGTCAACGGGCTGAAAGCATCGACTGGCCGGAACATGTCACCCTCTTCGAAAGTATTCTAACGGCGGCTATTTAAACATTTTCAGCTTATTTTGCCCGTTAGACTGTCACAAATTTTTCATTTAATTTAAACAGTACTGTCACACCGGCTGTCAATACTTCATATAGTGGAGGTGGCTTATGAATAGTGTCCGCGACAGTCTGTTATTGCAACGAGCCATAGAATTTGAATCCAGCATCTGCACGCGGGTCAACCGGGTCTGCCGCAGAAAATGGTTGAAAATATTTTTCAGCGCCATCAGTCGTCTTGGGGATGGGATTTTATGGTATGCCCTGACCTTGGTGCTGCCTCTTGTCTATGGCTATGATGCTATTGCGGTATCACTGCGCATGGCGATAACCGGAATACTGGGTCTTATCGTTTACAAGATTATAAAGAGGCACACGGAACGTCCGCGCCCCTACTCTGTATTAAAAGACATCAAGCTCGGGACGGCGCCGCTCGATAAATACAGTTTTCCCTCGGGCCACACGCTGCATGCAGTTTCATTCAGTCTGATCTGCATCCAGTATTATCCCCAGCTTGCCTGGTTTCTGATACCTGCCAGTTTGCTCATCGCGCTCTCCCGCGTAGCCCTGGGATTGCATTACCCAACCGATGTTCTGGCGGGTGCGGCTATTGGCTACCTGCTCTCTCTGGTGGGAACCATGATCATTTTATGAGGTATTATTTTTGCACATTCTCATGATAAGCGATGTTTACTTCCCAAGAGTAAATGGCGTATCCACTTCCATAAAAATCTTTATTGGTGAACACCAGAAGCTGGGAAACAAAGTCACGCTGGTTTGTCCCGACTATACGGATAAAATGCAGATCGACTATGACGTCGAACACGCCATCATTCGGCTTCCTGCACGGCATGTACTTTTTGATCCGGAAGACCGCCTGATAAAATCCAGTCATTTCCAGGGACTGCTTGATATATTGCAGCCGTGTGGAATTGACATTATTCATATACAGACGCCATTCGTGGCTCACCGTTTTGGAGTAAAACTGTCTGGTATTCTGAACGTCCCCTGTGTTGAAACCTATCACACTTTTTTTGAAGAATATTTTCACCATTATATTCCGCTTGTTCCCAAACGCATTCTTCGCAACCTGTCACAGCGATTCTCCGTCCGTCAGTGCAACCAACTTGATGCGGTAATTGTACCGTCAACGGCTATGAAGAACGTGCTCAGCGACTATGGTGTAAGTACGGAGATCAGCATTATACCCACCGGGCTGCGAATCAGTGAATTTGAGGGGGGGGATGGTTCACGCTTTCGCAAAACCCACGGGATTGCCGCAAACCGACCTCTATTAGTCTTTATAGGTCGAGTCGCACTGGAAAAGAATATCCATTTTCTGCTTGATATGCTCATTGTGGTAAAACGGCAAATTCCGGATGTACTGCTGATTATCGCCGGCGAAGGCCCGGCGCGAAAAACCCTGCAAAAATATACGCATAAATTAGCGCTGGCGGACAATGTGATGTTTGTCGGTTATATGTCGCGTGAACAGGAGCTGCTGGACTGTTACAGGGCGGGCCAGGCCTTTGTCTTCTCGTCACGCACCGAAACCCAGGGGCTGGTATTGCTTGAAGCCCTGGCCTGCGGCTTACCCGTTATCTCCACAGCGGTAATGGGAACGATTGATGTGCTGGACGATCAGGAAGGTGGCTGTCTCATTGCCAATGAGGATGTTGATGATTTCGGTGGAAAAGTGATTAAGCTTTTATATGATAACCGCCTGCAAAACGTTCTTCGCCATCAGGCCAGTCGCTACATACAGCTCTGGAGCGCACCTGTTTTTGCGCGTAAGAGCAGCAAGCTCTACCACCAGCTCATACAGGAAGAAAAAATCGACAACGATTTGCCTTCATTACTTCCTGAGCCTGTTCCCGGGCAAGAATACTAACTCAACAACCCCGCAGCAAACTGGCGGGGTATTAAGTGGTAGCATGCTGATGGGTTTTCCCTGGGCTTCGCGCTTCGCTCTATCCATCCTACTGTTTTTCGCTGCAAGCAGCGGGGAATGATAGCCTAACCTGGATAAACCACAAGATAAGTACCTTCACGAAATGATTTTCTGCAAAATGCACAGAAAATCATTTCTAAGGTACTAAGAGATTTAATTCACCCTTCGACAAGGCTCTCCTGAGTGAAGCCGAAGGGTTCAGGGCGAACGGTTTTGATAGGACAGGGATCCAGAAATCTTATTTAGACCTTTTATTTAACCCATAAAAAAGCCCGCCCTGCGAACAGGGAAGGCTTTTTTTAAACAGCCTGTGCACCCTTATTTACCGGCAATGTCTTCCAGCTTTTTGGCGCGGATGACCTGACCATTGAGACCGGAGTCCTGCACATTCTTGCCATAGGCTACGCTCATCAGTTGGCTGTAATACACCACCGGCATATTGAACTTGGTTTTGTATCTCGCGTTGATCTGATCCTGATAGACTTCCACATTCATCTGGCAGACCGGACAGGGGGTGACGATCATTTCTGCACCACCATCATAGGCAGACTCGATAATATCCTTGATCAGCGCCTGACTCTTTTCCGGTTCAGAGAATATCAGCGCACCGCCACAGCAGGATGCTTTTTTGTCGTAGTTCTCTATCGGCTCAGCGCCCATGGTTTCCACCAGCTTGTCCAAATATTTCGGATTTTCAAATGATTCACCCGCGATACCAAAGGGACGGTTGGTCTGGCAGCCGACATAACCGGCAATCTTGATACCCTCCAGGGGTTTTTTCACATGCTGGGCCAGACCGTCATACCCGAAGTCTTCAATCAGCACCTCGACCATGTGCCGGACGTTCTGTTTAGCTTCCACCTTGAGACCCGCCGCTGCTAGTGCTTCATTGGTTTCTTTCATCAGGCTACCGCTGTGCAGAAGACGCTCTTTAGTCTCGCGGGTGGCCAGCCAGCAGGCGGCACAGGTTGCCACTAGGTCCTGATCGGGGTTGGCCTGCTCGGACAGCGCCATGTTACGCGCAGACAGCGCCATGCGTGGCAGCTCACCCCCCCCCGCATAACCAATAGAAGCGGAACAGCAGTTCCAGTCGGGAATATCGTTCAGCTTAATATCCAGTACGTCGCACATGGCATCCACAGACACCTGATAATTGGACGCCGACGCACCTTTCTGTGAAGAACAGCCGGGGTAAAAGGAATATTCTTTTATCGCCATTTCGTTTACTCCTAAGCTTTAAATTCTTCGGCTTTTGCCAGTTCAATTTCACGCGCCTTTTTCAAAATGGCGTGCAACCCGCTGGTATCCTTGATGCCATGCCCCCCGAGGATTTCCATCGGACTCATGCGCTTGGTCTTGATCATGTTCAGTCCAAGTTTCTGATGGGCCATCGCTACCTTGATCCCCTCGATAAAACCATTCATGAAATACAGCGCCAAGCCTAATTTAAGTTCATTCACCCGGCCTTTTTTAGTCAGATTATCCCAGAACTTGTTCGCGAACTTGCGTGTCGGCTGTTCCTTCGGTGCCAGTCCAAGACGATCAGCATAATGCGCCAGACCATGCATAATGTGGGTGATCGGCAATTCGCGCGGGCAACGGGCAATACAGTTATAGCATGAGGTACACATCCACATGGAGGTAGAGGTCAGCACTTCTTCACGCTTGCCAGCGCGGATCATCATGAAAATTTCCTGCGGCGAATGCTCCCAGTCAGATCCAAGGGGGCAGGAACCGGCGCATACACCACACTGCATGCACATGTTGACCCAGTCACCTTCTTCCACATTAGCCCGAACTTCGTTCAGGAAATCGTTACGGTATTTTTCAACCATGCTTTGATTCAGGTTGCTCATATGCCTGCTCCTAGAACTTGAATGGACTCATGCCGATTTTCTCAATCGTGGCCGCCATCTCATTGATAATTTGGGGCGCACGTTCGATATCGGTAATCGCCACTTCATGGGTGGTAACACGTTCGGGTTCCAGACTCAGCGACTGTAGGGTGTCATCCACCTTACTCATGCGTATGTGGGCCAGCTCAGATCCCTTGACAAAATGGCACTGGTAATTCTCGCCCTTCTTGCAGCCCATCAGCACCGCACCGTCATAACCACTGTTCAGCGCATCTGTGATCCAGATGAGGTTGACCGACCCCAGGCAGCGAACGGGCACTACACGCACAAAGGCGCTGTATTCAATCCGGTTCATGGCTGCCATGTCCAGTGCGGGATAGGCGTCATTCTCACAGGCTAATGCCAGGATACGCGGCTTTTCATCAAACTCATCCGGCATATCAACGTTCTTGATCTGCTGGCCGACGGAGTCCACCGAGTAGTTCTCAAACGAAATGACACGCACCGGACAGGCGCCCATGCAGGTGCCACAACGGCGGCAGCGCGCTTCGTTGAACTTCGGAAAACGCTGTTCATCTTCGTCAATCGCGCCAAAGGGACATTCCACCGTACAGCGTTTGCACTGGGTACAGCCTTCGCGACGGAACTGCGGGTAACTCAGATCGCCGGCACGCGGATGCGCGGCGCGACCCTTGCCCGCATTTTCCACAGCCTGAATGGCCTTCATGGCGGCGCCCGCAGCATCTTCCATCGCTTGCTGCATGTCCATCGGACGACGGACGGGTCCGGCGGTATAAATACCGGTACGACGCGTTTCATAGGGGAAACAGATAAAGTGGGAGTCGTTGAAACCCATCGTCAACTGGGGAATGTCTTTACCCTGACGATAGTCCAGGTTAAGCACCGATTCAGGATTGGTTTTCCATTCGCCCGGCTCGTCCTGTCCAATCGCATCAATATCCAGACCCGCGTTTGAAACCTGACCGGTCGCCAGTACGACTAAATCAACTTTTTCGCTGGTATCTTCATTCAGGATTAAATCCTTGAATTTCACTTCCAGCTCACTGCCGACAGTGGCCACTTCAGTGACGCAGCCTTTGGTAAAGGTGACACCCTTGCGCTGACCGCTGCGGTAGAAGTCCTCGCCAGCCGCACCCGGCATACGCAGGTCGGTATAAATCACGTTGGTATCAATGGCCGGGTTCTGATCTTTAAAATACATGGCCTGCTTGACCGAGGTCGAGCAGCAGTGACCGGAGCAGTAATTCAGATGCCCTTCCTTGTCACTGCGCTGACCGGCGCACTGAACAAAGGCGACACTTTTGATTTCTTTCCCCTCTTTGGTTTTGAGGGGACCACCATCCGCGTCCAATGCCATGGCATCCAGTTCAGCCTGAGTCACGACATTGCCCGACTTGCCATACCCTAATTCGGGCAACTGGCTGGCATCATATTCACTGTAGCCGGAAGCCTGCACAATCGCGCCGAAGTTATCGGTGGTGGTCGAACCGCTTTCGGTGGTGATGTCCGCTGAAAAACGACCGGGCGCACCGGAGGTTTTCGTCAGCGTGGAATTCAGATGCACCGTGATCTTGTCGCTGCCTTCGATAAACTTGATCAACTCAGCTACACCGGTGTCTTCCGGATCGGCATAGGGGGATTTCTGCGGAATGCGTTTCCAGGATTTTGCTGCCGCCCCGCCCAGCGCGCCGGTTTTCTCAATGATGGTTGCCGGATAACCGGCTTTGGCCACTTCGACCGCTGCCGTCATACCGGTTATGCCACCACCGACTACCAGAATATGACGGTTATAGGAGGTTTCTTCATTGCCCTTCGGCGGCTGAACAAACTTGGCCTCAAACACCGCCATACGCACGTAATCGTCCGCCATGTCCTGGGTGGTTTCACGCGCTTCGTCCGTATCGGGACGCACCCAGATCACGCCTTCGCGGATATTGCCACGGGTGATCGCCACATTGTCAAAGTTGAAGGCCTCGACTTTGGCGCGACGAGAACAGGCGCAAATCGCGACCCGGTTAACGCCTTCATTATCGATGTCATCCTGAATCATTTTAATGCCTTCGGCATTACACAGGAATTCATGTTCTTTCGCCATTGCCGCCTTCGCGTCACGTGTCGCCACCTGCACCATCTGTGCGGTGTCGACGCGATCCCCGATGCCGCAACCTTTACAGATATAGGCACCTATTTTCATTTCATCAGCCACTGCTTAACCCTCCGTACCGGCGACGCGATTGACCACCTGAATAGCGCGCAGGGCGCTGGCAGTGGCACTCTGAACTGCACGATTGACATCCAGCGCATCGGCTGAACAACCGGCAGCAAAAATCCCGCCATTGGATTCATCCTGTTCGATAAAGCCATGTTCATTAACCACTACGCTCATCGGGAAGTCACCCGCAGGCACGCTGGGTTGCATCCCTACGGCCAGGACGACCAGATCATGTGCATTTGCATAGCGATCATAACCTTCAGTATTGACACCATGCAGAATCGGATTTTTCGTTTCCTTATCCTCGACAATACTGGCCACCTTGGACTTGATAAAGGTCACCGTTTCATCGGCCTTGACCGTCTGGAAGAAATTATCAATCCGGTCGATGGCGCGGATATCGATATAGTAAATCGTCGATTTTCCATCATCGCCATAACGTTCGCGCACATAGGTAGTCTGTTTCAGTGAGGCCATGCAGCAAATGCGCGAACAGTGCTTGAGGTGGTTGCGATCACGCGAACCGGCGCACTGGATGAAAGCAACATTCTTTGCCTCTTTACCATCGGATGGGCGCAGCAGTTTGCCAGCGGTCGGACCATGCGGGTCCAGCAGGCGTTCGAACTCGACACTGGTAATGACGTTATCAAAGCGATCATAGCCATAGGGTTGAATCCTGTTGGCATCATAAGGCTGCCAACCGGTCGCCCAGATAATCGCGCCCACGGTAATGGTGCTGGACTCTTCCTGCATGTCCAGCTCAATCGCGCCGTATTTGCAGGCGCCCTCGGCGCTGCTCGCATCCGGCGTGCCGATGATACGCGGGTCCAGGACGTACTGCTGGGGATAGCTCATACGGCTGGGCAGATAAGCACCCTTACGCTTGCCCAGGCCGTAATTCATTTCGTCGTCAAACTCAGCTTCCACCGCATTTTCACAGTCGCCACAGGCAGTGCAATGGCTGTTGACGTAACGTGGCCGGGTTTTCAGCGTAACGGAATAACGACCTTCTTCACCTGAGACTTCGGCCACTTCCGTCATGGTCATCAAGCGAATATTCGGATTCATCTTCAGGCGGCGCTGGTTAATTTCCTGGCCACAGGTGGGGTGACAGAGCTTGGGGAAGTACTTGTAAAGTTTACTTACCCGTCCGCCGACACTCGGATCTTTTTCCACAAGGATGACCTGTTTACCATATTCCGCAGCCTCAAGCGCTGCTGTCATCCCGCTGATTCCCCCGCCTACGACGAGGATTGTTTCATTGGTAGCGATAATATCCGCCATCGACTCTACTCCTCTCAGATGCCGATTATTGAAGTTTAAGGAGATGAACAGATCTGCTATTCCTTCCCCTTCGCCCGCACAGAAATTCTGTCTTAAAGACAGAAGCCTCTGACTATCTGCATAAAAACACTATTTTGCGAATCTCGCCCCGACATGTCCAGTGCAACAAATGCCCTGGCATGACAAAATAATAGCGGGGGGGTACAGTGAACTATTAATAGAAGAAACTCAATTCATATTTATCTTGCTCTGTATAAATGGAATTTATTTTTGTCATTAATAACCCTTTTTTGTACTCAAGTTTTCACACCGTGTTGCCGGCTGTACGGATGGGTTTCTCTCCCGCTTTGTCCCTCGAGCAGGATGGGTAGAGCGGAAGCGTGAAGTCCAGGAGGAAAACCCGACAACATAATATATAAGTATTTTATTATCATCCTAATAATCCTGATTAGCCAACCGGGGAATTTAGCTCGTATAATGCCAGTCCTTCCATTATCCAAAATCCCCGAATAATTCGGGTTATAAAAATTTTAAGGTTCGCACAATGTCTATACAACAAACGGCTACTGTAGCCAGTGACGGTCGGATCGAAATAAAAAATACCACGTGTTATATGTGCGCCTGCCGCTGCGGTATTCGCGTGACTCTGCGTGACGGCGAGATACGCTATATTCAGGGCAACCCCGATCACCCGCTGAATAAAGGCGTGATCTGCGCCAAGGGTGCTTCCGGAATCATGAAACAGTATTCCCCCGCACGCCTGACCAAGCCTCTGCGCCGCAAAGCCGGTGCCGACCGGGGCGATGCGCAGTTTGAAGAAATTTCCTGGGATGAGGTCTTCCAGATCATGAGCGAGCGGCTCGCGCACATCCGCGAGACCGATCCCAAAAAATTCGCGCTGTTTACGGGCCGCGACCAGATGCAGGCACTGACGGGCCTGTTTGCCAAACAATTCGGCACTCCCAATTACGCCGCCCACGGCGGTTTCTGCTCGGTCAACATGGCCACCGGCATGATCTACACCATCGGAGGTTCGTTCTGGGAGTTCGGCGGTCCGGATCTGGAGCGCGCCAAGCTATTCATTATGATCGGCACCGCTGAAGATCATCATTCCAACCCGATGAAGGTCGCCCTGTCCCAGTTCAAGCGCAACGGCGGCCGTTTTATTTCCATCAATCCGGTGCGCACCGGCTACTCGGCCATCGCCGATGAATGGGTGCCGATCAAACCCGGCACCGACAACGCCCTGTTTCTCGCCATCATTCGTGAGCTGATCAGTCAGGGTCTGTACGACCGCGACTTTCTGGTGCAGTACACCAATGCCGCCGAACTGATCAATCTGGATGAAGCCAGTAATGACTTCGGCATGTTCGTACGCATCAAGGAAATGGAAGTCGAGGACGGTTGCTACGATCCCCAGAACAAGCTCTGGTGGGACAGAAATAGTGACACCCCGGTTAACACCCTGACTGAAAATGCCGATCCCTATTTGCTGGGCGAATTCAATCTGGAAGACGGCATGCCAGTCAAACCCTCGTTCCAGTTACTCAAAGAGCGAGTGGAAAAATACACCCCTGAATGGGCCGCCACCATCACCGGCATCCCGAGCGAAACCATCAAGCGCCTGGCCTATGAAATGGGCATTACCGCCCGTGATGAGAAAATCGAATTGCCTATCGCCTGGACCGATGTCTGGGGCAACGAACATGATACTGTCACTGGCAACCCGGTCGCTTTCCATGCTATGCGCGGCCTGGCTGCCCATTCCAACGGCTTCCAGACCATTCGCGCCATGTCGATCCTGATGACCCTGCTCGGCACCATCGATCGTCCCGGCGGCTTCCGCCACAAAGCCCCTTTCCCGCGACCGATTCCGCCCTGCGCCAAGCCGCCGAAAGGCCCGGACGACGTTCAGCCCAATACGCCGCTTAACGGCATGCCGCTGGGCTGGCCAGCCGATCCCAATGATCTATTCGTCGATGATGACGGTCAGCCGGTGCGCATCGACAAGGCCTTTTCCTGGGAGTATCCCCTGTCGGCGCACGGCCTGATGCATAATGTGATCACCAACGCCCATCGCGGCGATCCCTATTCCATCGATACGCTGATGATCTTCATGTCGAACATGGCCTGGAATTCCACCATGAACACCGATGAAGTTCGCCAGATGCTCAACGACAAAAACGAGGATGGCGAATACAAAATCCCGTTTATTATCGTTTCCGATGCTTTCCAGTCAGAAATGGTGGCCTTCGCCGATCTGGTGCTGCCCGATACGACTTATCTTGAACGGCATGACGTCATGTCCATGCTGGATCGCCCCATTTCCGAGTTTGACGGCCCGGCCGATTCGGTGCGTGTGCCTGTGGTGCCGCCCACCGGTCAATGCAAACCTTTCCAGGAAGTCCTGATTGAACTGGGGACACGACTGAAGCTGCCGGCTTTTATCAATAACAAGGGCGAGCGAAAATACCGCGACTACCCGGATTTTATCACCCACTTTGAAACCGAACCCGGTTCCGGCATCGGCTTCCTCGCGGGCTGGCGCGGCAAGGGCGGGGAAAAATTCATGATGGGGGAGCCCAATCCCAACCAGTGGGAAATGTATGAAAAAAACAACTGCGTGTTTCATTATGAGTTACCCAAGTCCTACCAATACATGCGTAACTGGAACCGTGGTTACTTGAAATGGGCGCAGGCACATCGTCTGACCCGTTATGAAGAACCGATCAATATTCACATTTATTCGGAAGTGCTCCAAAAATTTCGCCTTGCCGCACAGGGCAAGCGCGCAGGTAAACAACCGCCGGAACATTTGAAAAAACGTATCGAGACACACTTTGATCCACTGCCGTTTTATTCCGAAACCCTGGAAGGCCAGCTCACGGACACGCATAAATACCCGCTCAATGCACTGACCCAGCGGCCGATGGCCATGTACCATTCATGGGATTCACAGAACGCCTGGCTGCGCCAGATTCATACCTATAATTTTCTTTACCTGCATCCCTCCCTGGGACAGAAACACGGCTTTGGCGATGGCGACTGGATCTGGGTGGAATCCATGCACGGCAAGGTGCGCTGCATGTGTCGCTTTAGTCAGGCAGTCGAACCCGGCACCGTCTGGACCTGGAATTCAATAGGCAAGGCCAGCGGCGCCTGGGGGCTGGACAAGGATGCCAATGAATCACAACAGGGCTTTTTGCTCAACCATCTGATTGCAGAAGAACTGCCTGCTAATGAAGACGGCGATCATCTCTCAAATTCTGATCCTGTCTCCGGGCAGGCCGGCTGGTATGACGTGCGCGTGCGCGTCTACAAGGCTGATGATAATGAAGAGAAAGTTAGCTGGCCACAGTTCAGGGCCATGCCCGCCCTGCCCGGCACCGGCATTCGACGAAAATGGCAGGCCTACTTTGCAGGTAAATTTAAAAAATAGGAAACCTCTACTTTTTTACCCGTTCGTCCTGAGCCTGTCGAAGGAAGCCTGTCGAAGGGTGACATCTGTCATATGATAATTTAATGGCATACTCCGTTTCTGGTTCCCACGCTCCTGCGTGAGAACCCATACTTACTCCGATTAGTAAGTTACGGTATGCATTCCCACGCAGGAGCATGGGAACGAGAGTACCTCGGTGGTTAACAAAATATATAACGAGTACACGATATGACACAACTGGCATTAGTTATCGATCTTAACGTTTGCGTCGGCTGTCATGCCTGTGTGACGTCCTGCAAGGAATGGAACACCTCCGGCGCGGCGGGCACCCTGTGCGACGATAACCCTTACGGCCAGAACCCGACCGGAACCTTTTTCAACCGCGTGCAGACTTACGAGATCGGCGAATTTCCCTATACCGAAACCGTTCATTTTCCGAAAAGCTGCCTGCATTGTGAGGATCCGCCCTGCGTGCCGGTATGCCCCACCGGCGCCAGTTACAAACGTGAGAGTGATGGCATCGTGCTGGTGGACTATGACAAATGTATTGGCTGCCGGTACTGTTCCTGGGCCTGCCCATATGGCGCACGCGAGATCGATGAACACGAAAAAGTGATGAAAAAATGCACCCTCTGTGTGGATCGTATTTACGATGAATCCCTGCCTGAAGCCGAACGCAAACCCGCCTGCGTCATGGCCTGCCCCACCCGCGCACGCCTGTTCGGTGATATACACGATCCGCAGTCGGAGATTTCCATCGCCATCCGGGAAGAAGGCGGTTATACGCTAATGCCCGAATGGGGCACCCAGCCCTCGAACCATTATTTACCACGACGCAAAACGCGCAAACATATTCATAAAGATGAACTGGTGCGTGCGGATAATCCGCTGAAGAAAGAGCAACGAGATCATGCTGAACCGATCGATGCACCAACATTAGATGATTCTACTTCGTGGTAACAGATATCGTTTTTAATTAACGCAGAGGAAAAATTATGGGACTTCTGAATAGGTCATTCTGGCGAAAGTCGGAGTAACGGAATTAGATGTTCTTTTATTAATGATCTTTGCGTCCTCTGCGTTAAAAATATAAATTTAGTTTAAGAGGCATATTATGCATCCTGCATTTTCAGTTATTTTCCTAACCACCCTGATCGGTGTCGGTCAGGGTTTGTTTCTGGCTATTTTTACCGGTCAGAGTTATTCTGCGGTCGAGCTTTTGCCGAGTGAGAACAGCATCCAGTTTTACGCCATAGGTTCAATGATTGCACTGGCGTTCCTGTTTGCCGGCCTGGTCGCATCACTGTTTCATCTGGGCCATCCGGAGCGCGCCTGGCGCGCCGCTACCAAGTGGCGCACATCCTGGCTCGCGCGCGAGGTCATCGTCTTACCCATTGTCATGTTTCTGGTTTGTCTCTACGGTCTGATGCATTACTTTGGCTGGGATACCATGCTCTTTACCAGCAAAACGGGGGCCCACCTGCAACTGACCCTGATCGTCGGCGGGCTGGGTGTCATTGCCACCTTTGCCCTGTTTCTCTGCACCGGCATGATTTACGCCGCCATCAAATTCCTGCAGGAATGGGCCAGCCCGCTCACCGTGATCAACTATCTGCTACTGGGCACCGCCTCTGGATTTGTCCTGGCTACCGCGTTTTCGTCCTATAGCGCACCAGGGCTGGTAACGTTCTACGGCATCTGGGCCACTATTATCACGATTGCCGCCCTGCTCACCCGTAGCGCGGCCCTGCTACGCAACGCCCGGATTAAATACAAGTCCAGCATGCAGACGGCTATCGGCGTACGTCACAATCAAATCCAGCAGAAATCCATGGGCTTCATGGGCGGCTCGGTGAATACCCGTGACTTTTTCCATCACCAACCCCGACTGTTCATGAAATCCATTAAATGGGTTTTCATGCTACTGACTTTTTTCCTGCCGCTGCTGTTTCTCTGGTTCGGTATCGAACAGCCCAACGGCGCTATGCTGATGATGGCCTTTCTGGTTCAATATATCGGTCTGATTGCCGAACGCTGGTTTTTCTTCGCCCAGGCCAATCATCCCCAGAATCTCTATTATCAGGCCATATGACTCCGGCCTCCCCCCTGGCCTTGCGCAGAACGAGGCGCCAAGGGGTCAGCCAGGAAAACCTGAGTGATCTGACCCCTTGATTTCGATATGATGATAGGAACTATTGTCGTTTTCTGAACAGAAAATCTAAAATAAGAGACCAGGCAGACATTCCATGCTGTACGGTGCGTTACTGATTAGCTCCATTTTGCTGCAGGCGGCAGCCATCATTCAGGCTATTCACTTACTGCGCACAACCGGCTGGCGCACGCCATGGCTACTGCTGGCACTGGCTATTGCCCTCATGCTGGCGCGCAGGCTGAGTGAATTATATCTTTACCTCAGCGGTCATGCGTTTCATTCACCACAGCTGTTTGCTGAGATTCTGGCCATCATCACCTCCCTGTTGCTAGTGGTCGCACTTGCCCGCCTGCAACCTGTTATTGCCTCGGCTGAAGCTGTTCGCAAACGATTGAACAAAAACAGGCGGCAACTGCGCCAGGCACAACATATGGCTAAGCTGGGCTTCTGGGAATGGAATACCATTAGTCATGAATTCAACTGTTCCGAAGAAATGGCCCACATGCTGGGTTGCCGGCAAGACAGGACTGATCGTAGTTTCCAGGGATTGCTGGAACGCGTACATTCGCAGGATCGCACCACCTTTCGTGAAAAAATGAACAATGCACTGTATGAACATGCCGTATTTGATGTCAAGCACCGCCTGATTACAAAAGATGAGGCCACGCGCAATATCTGGCATCAGGCCGAGGTCATTTATGACAAGGCCGGACGCCCCGAATATGTCTACGGAATTTTACAGGACATTACTGAGCAAACCCTGGCGCAAGAACGCCTTGCTAAAACCAACGTCAACCTGCGCCAGCAACAGACCGAATTGGCCCACTCCACACGCATGGCCACCCTGGGTGAGATGGCCTCAGGCATTGCACACGAAATTAACCAGCCGCTGGGTGCTATTCTGATCTATGCTAATGGCGGTAAAAATCAACTGGCCGAATCCAGCCTCTCAATCTCGGAGACCGGCGAACTTTTTGAACAAATTGTCACCCAGGCCGAACGCGCGGCCGAGATCATCAAGCGCATGCGCGCCTTCGTACGCAAGGAAGAGGTGCATATTCAGGAAATAGATCTCGCCGCACTCATTAAGCGCGTCATCGCTTTTATCCAGGCGACCAGCCGCTCCCGCAAGCTGGTGTTTGAAAGAGACTGTGAACCTGCTCTGCCCAGAGTCTGGGCGGACACTATTCAGATAGAGCAGGTCATGACCAACCTGATTCTCAACGCCATCGAAGCCATGGCACAGGTCAACAGCCACTACCAGGTGATTCGAATACAGGCACGCACTCAAGCTGACGATTTTGTCCAGATCAGCATTAGCGACACGGGACCCGGGGTTGCCGAGGATATCCAGGATCGCCTGTTTGATCCTTTCTTTACCTCAAAGGCCAAAGGCCTGGGACTCGGTCTGTCCATCTGCAAAACCATTATTGAAAACCATGATGGAAAACTGGAACTGCTAACCGGTTCCGGGCAATCCGGCGCCACATTCAAATTCACCCTGCCCACAAAAAAGGACCACTAACTGAATGGACAAGCAACATTTCTGCATCTACATCATTGATGATGACAAGGGCATGCGGGATTCACTCGCATGGCTGGTCAAATCCAGCGGCTATGATGCCGCTTCATTTGAAAACGCCGAGTCTTTTATAGAGAACATCACGGAACATAAACTGGGTTGTGTCATTGCCGATATTCGTATGCCGGGCATGTCCGGTCTGGCGCTATACCAAAAACTCTCACAAATGAATTTCCATATGCCCGTCATCATTATCACCGGTCATGGTGACATTTCCATGGCAGTGAAAGCATTAAAGGATGGTATTTTTGATTTTGTCGAAAAACCCTTTGATGACAAGACAATCCTTGACAGTATCCACATGGCAATACAATACTGCAAACACCAACAGGAACAGCACTCCATTCACGAAATGCTCCGTGACCGATTCGAAACGCTGACTTCGCGGGAAAAAGAAGTCATGGATAAAATCGTGCTCGGTCTCTCAAATAAACAAATTGCCGCCGCGCTGAACATCAGCATCAAGACCGTTGAAGTACACCGCTCACGGGTAATGGAAAAAATGCAGGCTGACTCACTCGCGGCGCTGGTGCGCATGTCGCTGAAAATATAGGAACCCCTGAGTAATGACCTCAGCTCTTAGTACCTTAGAAATGATTTTCTGTGCATTTTGCAGAAAATTATTTCGTGAAGGTACTTATCTTGTGGTTTATCCAGGTTAGGACTCGCGGAAGCGGATAACATAATTAACGTTAAAATATAAATATTGATCCAGATCAGTTAACTGCCCCCACACCTGCCTTAGGGTAGATACTTGTTTGTTTTACTCACGGTTAGCATGCTATGAAACTTCCACTCTGGCCATTAAAATTCGCCCTGCGCAGCGTTCCGGATGCCATTCACTCCCGGCTGCTAAGCCACGGCTTCAACCATCTTTTAAAGGGGCAATGTTTCAGCTCAAAACTGGACTATTTACAGAACAAGCGGCTTTGGCTGACGATTACCGACACCGGCAATACCTGGCGTTTCCGCATTCAGGACGGCCGCTTCCTGCCCGATCAGTTGCAGAGCGATCCGGAGATACATATCAGCGGCAAGTTGAATCACTTCCTGCTGCTGGCCACTCGTAATGAGGATCCGGATACCCTGTTCTTCGCCCGCCAGTTGAGTATGGAAGGTAATACCGAAGATGGGCTATACCTGAAAAACATGATCGATGCGATGGAATTCGATTCTGAAGCTCACTTCAAGGCCTTCGTAGGCGAGGCCATTGGAATCCGCCTGGCGGCACAACTCAAACGTCTGAATTTGGGCCGGCATGTCAGTGCAATGATTAATTCCTGATACGGATTACCACCTTTACCCCTGTAGCCGGTTTTCTTTCCAGTTCATGCCGGCTTCCTCATGCCAGAAGCCATTGCACCATTCCTGTTGTGCAAAGCGATCCTGCATGATGTCTACGGCTTCCACTGCACTATGCTTTTGATCGATCACATCACGGAATAAAGTCACCAGTTCATTCATGGATCCTGCTTCGGGTGACAGGCGCACGACCTCCACGCCCATATCCATCAGCACGGGCATTTCTCCGAGCAGGTTACAGGGTACGCCGGACTGCAGCTGAACACCGTTGACGGTAAACAGTTCCTGGCCTTCCTGGGTTTGCAGGGGCAGACCGTTCTCATCGCTGATACAACGCAGCTCACACTGATCCTTGGGCACATTGTCCGCCCGGGCGGTGAAACAGCGGGCAGAAAATGACAGCGGCAGGCGGCCATAAACCAGAACCTCGGTTTCAAGCGTGGCTGGCTTTTCCGCAACCAGCCGTTGCAAGGTGGACTGGCCCAACTCAAAGGGCATCACCCAGCGTGTTGCACCACAGTCATGCATCACCGCTAGCGTTCCGGCATTATAGCTATTGATATGAGGCCCGATAACGAAGTGATTTTTGCCATCCAGCAGATGTACCGCCGATATATCGTTCGCTTCTACACTATAACGGCCGTTGCTGCATATTTTTTCCAGACGGGATAACTCCGAATCGGCTTCCAGCAGAATCAGGGTCGAGAGTACGACCTCTTTGCCAGCGGCCGTTAACTGTTCCGCGATTACTAGCCAGTCTTCCAGTTTTAATTCCCGGCGCTTGGCACAGACGACTTCGCCCAGATAAACAATATCCACCGGCCAATCTTCCACCTGCTTATAAAACTCCAAGACTTTTTCTTTCGGCCAGAAGTATTGCAACGGACCCAGGGATAACTTCATAGTCTATTACCTTTTAACTTTTTCTTCGGTAAGTGTACACGTGGGCACAAAAAAACGTGCCCACCCTACCGGGTTTTCCTGGCTACTCATCCCTCGTCCCTGGTCATTTTTTTACTGCCACGGCCGGTGCAGTGCTCCGAGGGTATGCGAGCGACCTTCGGAAACATGATCGAGCGCAGCCACCCAGTCCGCTGCCGGTGAGTAATTATCAGGATCCTGCTGACAATGATCCAGCGCGCTGCGCATGACTCGGGTCACCTGTTTCACATAGGCGGGGCTGCGCTGGCGGCCTTCCACCTTGATCGCGGCAATACCCATTTTCACCAGATCAGGCAGAATCTCCAGTGTATTGAGACTGGTGGGTTCCTCCATGGCATAAAATACATCATCCCCTTTGACCTTGAAGCGGCCCTTGCACAAGGTGGGATACCCTGCGGCTTCATCCTTCTGGTAACGATCGATTAACACGCCGTTGAGGCGGGACTGACGTCCCTGCGGCGTTTCCTCCCAACGCACGGCTTTTGCCGGTGAGCAGACCCCGCAGGTATTGGGTGACTCACCAGTGACATAGGAGGACAGGGCGCAACGTCCCTCCACCATCACGCAAAGGCTGCCAAAACCAAATACTTCCACCTCAACGGGGCTGTTATCGATCACGCTTTTCACCTGGCTCAAGGAAAGTACCCGGGGTAATACCACGCGCTGGATATTAAAATGTTTATGATAAAAGGCAATGGCATGACGATTTGTCGCGGATGCCTGCACCGACAGGTGCAGGCGCAAATCGGGAAAATGCTCGGTGGCATACTGCATCAGTCCGGGATCGGCGAGAATCACCGCATCCACGCCCAGGTTGTCGGCATGCGCCAGCGCCTGTGTCCAACGCTCAAAGTGCTGCGGCTGGGGATAGGTGTTCAAAGCCAGCAGCACCTTGCTGCCCTTGTTATGCGCATAGTCGATACCCTTGCGCGCCTCGGCTTCGTCAAAATTCAGGCCTGGGAAATTACGCGCATTGGTGTTATCACGAAACCCCATGTACACCGCATCGGCGCCATTGTCGATGGCCGCACGTAAGGCCGGCAGGCTGCCCGCCGGACAGACCAGTTCAATCCTGTTATTACGCGCAACCATTTGCCTGCTCTCCAAATGCCGTACCCTGATAACTTCCGCGCCGCTGTAATTCTTCGGCAATGTCGTTTAATACCCGCCATTTCATCGAACACCAGGACGGCGCCAGTAAAATGGATTCCGATGCGGTACCGGTCAGCCGATGATAAATAATGTCAGCCGGGGTCTGTTCCACCATATCCGCCACCAGCTGGACATAGTCCTGCAAGCCAATAGGCGTAAATTCATTACGCCGCCACTCATTGGCAAGCTGCGTTCCTTTGACCACATGCAGAGGATGGATCTTCAAGCCTTGTACGCCCAGCTCCAGCACCCGTTGCAAACTGATGTGCACATGCTCAGCCGTCTCGCCGGGCAGACCGGCAATCAGGTGCGTACAGATCTGCAGGCTCCGGCTACGCGCGGCTTTCACGGCATGCACATATTCCTCATAACTGTGACCACGATTGACCCGGACAAGGGTGTCATTGAAACTGGACTGTAATCCCAGCTCCAGCCAGATCTCATACCCGGCCTGCTGGTATTCCAGCAACAAATCCAGCACCTTGTCCGGCACACAGTCCGGGCGCGTGCCGATGGACAGGCCGATGACATCCTCTTCTGCCAGGGCGCGATCATACAATGCACGCAGCTCCTCGACATCGGCATAGGTATTGGTATACGCCTGAAAATAAGCCAGATACTTGCGCGCGCCCGTGCGCTTGCGAATCACCTGACGCCCTGCTTCAATTTGCTGTTCCAGCGCGGCTGGCTGGCGGCTATTGGGACTAAAGGACTGGTTGTTGCAGAAGGTGCAACCACCGGTACCTTTGCTCCCGTCACGATTGGGGCAAGTGAAGGCGGCATCGATGGCCAGCTTGTGAACACGTTCCCCATAGCGCGCCAGCATGGCCTGCCCAAAGGTATGAACATAATGGGACAGTATCATTCTAAATCACGCTCCTGGATTAAATGTTCATGTATAAAGAAATGAATCAGTCTACTAAAATGGGTGTATTTTATCCACCGCGTTTGCTGTCGCCTCTATTCGGCGGTGCTGGAACATGATGGGGACGCGCACCTGCCCCGAGGCTGAAGAGTTATTTATTACAGCCGATGCAGGAGATGAGTTAAGAGGCGATTGGAACTACGTCTTACATCCCCGATGAAGTGGGAAAACTAATGGTGATCAAAACCCTTACTTCTTGGAGGAAAGATAATGGGCAATGGCGTTTATCTCATTGTCACTGACGCCGGCGATGATCGGCTTCATCACTGCGGTCAGGCCATTGCTGCGGGCGCCGCTCTTGATATCCTTCATCTGCGTGACCAGGTAGGCGGCATTCTGACCGGCCAGCTTCGGATAACTGCCAATGATCGGGGCAGCACCACCGGCACCGTGGCACGCGATGCAACCCTTGCTCACAAACAGGCTTGCGCCGTCGGCGGCGAAGGCAACGGAGGCCATCAGACTGAAGGCGGTCGCCAGTATAATTTTTTTGTACATATAATTTAGATCTCCTTAGATTGGTAAATGATGTGGGCTGAATTACGGGTGCCCGGGAGTAGGCTGATTCTCCTTGACTTAGGGCTCGCGTCAAAATTAATTCACCGTTTGGACCGCCGATCTATCCCGCCCCGCTACGTTGTTCGTCGCTTAAATAGGCCGGCTATTCGCACTTCTCTCGCCTTGCTGGACGGGCATCTCGACGCCCCAAAATGTCAATTAATGTTGATGCGAACCCTTAGCACAAATCGTGAAAACCTGATCCGCTGCGGGCAGGATTTAAACGTCTTTTAAATCTGATCTTCTTCGATCCCTTCAGCACGCAGGACGTCGTATTTTGGCGCCTCAACGACGCGGCGAAGATCCCCTGAACGCCGCCATGCGAACCAGAGGCGGATCAAAAATGTTTTGACCAGCAGCAGCACGAACAGCAAAAGGAATCCCAGAAACGCTCCTATCGCGAGATGCTCGTGGAACTCAACGGTATGATTCAGCATTACATGGACTCCCTAGTGATTCGGGGACAGGGTTTAGGCCGAATGACCATCACCCCCGCCCCACTTACAGATGCCATCCGTTCGGTTGCATACTCAAGATCTGCCAGACATAGCGTCCCCACGAACTGGCCTGCAACCAGAAATAGATGCTGCCCAGGAACGCCATGAAGACCAGATAGGCGATAAAGCCCGCACGAATATCGCTTTTCATTCTCTAACCCCCCCAGTAACGGATGAAACCGTAAGTAATAGTGCTGACCAGAAATAGCAGCCCGAAAACCCATGCCGCCTTCAACACGGCGGTCGGGGGACCGTGTCGTGGAGCATCGGGTCGGGTCAACTCGTACTCAAGCGTATCACCCGTGTCCTTACCTGCATCAGTGCTCATAGTCCCCTCCCACATTTGCCCCGTGCTATGATCATCGCACGTCTCCTTTCTTCGCCCGCTTTAACATCCACAAGACGCGGAGTCCGTAGCCGACAAAGAACGCCGTGGCCAAACCCGCCACACCTACTGTCAACACCCAGGCCAAAATCCATCCGGGTCCACTGGGATGAAACATATTCATGACAGATCACTCCCCGTTTTCAGTGCGGCGATGCCGATCGCCGGCAATGGGGGAAATCGAGTCGAGTGGTATCATGATACTGGCCCTCTGTTGTGAAAAGACAAACAATGTCTGTGCCCTACTGGATACTGGATGCCGTATTTATCGGCTTAAAGAGAGTCCGGATATACTCGCCTATAGCCCTCCGCGTCACCTCCGGGAGGTAGCGGAAGGACGGCATAGCGGTTCCTTTACGTCCCTCGGTAATGTCGTGGTAGGCCCACGCGGCACTCGGCTGCATACCCCGGAAATCGATGGGTGCCGGCGCAAGCGCCCTGGCGGCGGGTCCATTCCCACCCCCGTCGATCCCGTGGCACGCGGCACAGTTGGTCGCATAGGCCGTCTTCCCCATGGAGGAGACGCCCGCAGACTTTGCAAAACCGGCGGTTGCCGTCGCCCCCGGGGATGTCCGTCTGTCAGCGGTCTCGCTACGCGAGGCCACGTAATAGCTGACGGCCCAGAGATCCTTGGGGGGGAGAAAACTGTTGAATGAATGCACCATCGACGGCATTGCCGTTCCCGGCCGTCCATAGTAAAGCAGCTTGTAAACGAAAGAGGGATCGAAGCGGAATTCTGACAGTCGTACCGGCGTCGGTACCAGGTAATTTGCAGCAGCCCCGTCTGCATTACCGCTCGCTCCGTGACAACCAGAGCAGTTATACCGATAGATCATCCGTCCGCGATCAGTCATATCGGCGGTCCACAACGGCCGCGGACTATCCTTGAAGTACACGAGCCAATCGTATCCCGGATCGCGCAATTTCCCGCCATGGTAAGCGTAGGTCTCGACGGTACCAACGCCCGGAACAAAACGTTTTTTCAACTCACCGCTACGCAGGAGTTCCCGCCTGCGGGCACGACCCAGTGTCTGCAGGTAGGCGACAATCGCCTTGGCCTTCGGTCCGGGCTTGGAGGGGCCCCCGTGAAACATCCAGGAAAATCCGGGCATAATAGACCACGGGGCAACCATGCGCGCATCATATAGATGCACGTACTGCCAGTCGCCCGTATGCACCCCTCCCTCGCGGGTCAGGTCCGGGCCGATGCGCCGCGTGCCCAGGAGGTGTGGATATTGATCGGCGTATTCCCATGCCTCGGATGGCGCGCCGTAGCGTAGGGGATCATCGCCGACCGGTCGCACGAACTGGCTGTGGCAGTAGTCACAACCGTTCGCCATATACAGTTGTCGACCCCTCATTTGCTCGGCATTGAGCGTCAGCAGTTTTCGCTCGGCCGGCGGGGTGCTGGCGATACGCGCTTGTTCGCGAAACCACGGAAGGGCGCCGGTAACCACAAATGCAAAAGTGAAAAACCCCACCCCGGCAACAAAGAATATGACCAAGGCGCGCTCGATATTCGGACGTTTCATCAACAGGGACCCTCCATCAGGCCGGCTGTGCCAAAGGGGCACCCGCTGTGCGCGATAGCGGGCGGCTGCGCCAAAGATTGACAGCAATCAGGACAAAGCCCGTCAGGATGACGATACCGCTCAGGGTGCGGCTCATCCAGACGCCTTTGAGTGCCACGATCGATACGTACCAGGGATACCCATATGCCCAGTAATGCCCTTCCATCAGCCCCCCTATCCATAAATCGATAAACATCCAGCTGGATCCGACAAAGGTCAACCAGAACGACCACTCGCACAGTGTCCGATTGAGCGCGCGCC
>ENA-ORDP01000573-ORDP01000573.1-marine-sediment-metagenome-genome-assembly--contig:-NODE-573-length-23430-cov-11.888556_pt1 | contig 23430 bp, 19 predicted proteins | sample MGYA00248627_ERZ508539 | MGnify/ENA primary metagenome ERZ508539 (study PRJEB26208, sample SAMN05571518) | marine sediment metagenome | biome: deep sea; feature: Hydrothermal vent; material... | reverse complement strand
TCCGATGAGTTCCTTCTTCTTGGTGTCTACCGAGATGACGGGAAGGCCCTGGCGCCAGGGTGGATTTGCGCTCTTCGGAACAGCGGGTTGGATCAATGAGTTACTACTCAAGGCTGGACAACCCCCTGGTGACCGGGTATAAACCCTGGGATGGAATCCACGAAACTCATGGCGCAAGTGCTATCGGAACTGCGGGTGCGCCCGGTCGAGCGAAGCGAAGAAGGTCGCTATCGAGAGCAGATGGCGCGCCATCACTATCTGGGCGATCTAGCGAAGATCGGCGAGACGATCTGGTATATCGCCACTTGGTGGGATCAGTGGGTCGCCCAGTTGAACGTGTCGGCGGCGGCGTTGAAATGCGGGGTTCGCGACCGATGGATCGGCTGGGACTTTCGCACGCAATATGACCGGCTGAAGCTGATTGCCAACAACAGTCGCTTCCTGATTCTGCCCGAGTGGCACCGCCCGAATATCGGCTCCCGGGTGCTCTCGCTCACCGAGCGCCGGATCGTGGGCGACTGGCAGGAGCGATTTGGTCATCCCGTGCTGCTACTGGAGACCTTTGTCGATCCCCGGCGATTTCACGGCGGTGTTTATCGCGCGGCCAACTGGGTGGAACTGGGGCTGACCCGAGGCTACCGGCGTACCCGGGGCGGCTACAGCGCCGAGATGGGCGCGCCCAAGTGCGTCTTTGTGCGCCCGCTGCATCGCGCGGCCCGCGCGCAATTGACCCATCCCGACCGCAATCACCTTTCCCTCACTGGAGTCCCCAAACTCATGCTAACGGCCGAACAGATGCGCTCGCTTCCCCTGTGCTTCACCACCATTGCCGATCCGCGCCGCCGTCAGGGGCGCCGCCACCGTCTGCCCGTGGTCCTGAGCCTTGCGGCGGGCGCCCTCCTGTGTGGTATGCGCGGCTACAAGGCCACCCACGATTGGGCCGAGGGACTGGGCCAGAAGGCACGAGAACGCTTCGGCTGTCGGCGCGAGAACGGACGCTATGTCGTTCCCAGTGAATTCGTCATTCGCGATTGCCTGGTCCGCATCGAACCGGACGCGCTGGATCGGGCGCTCAACGCCTGGACCCAGGCCTGGAGGAGAGAGGAGAAGGCGTTGGCAATCGATGGAAAAACCATGAAGAACGCGATCGACGAGGCCGGGAATCAAACGCACATCATGAGCGTGATCGGCCATGAGTCGAAGGCCTGTTACACCCAAAAAAAGTCGGGACATTGCCCGTAGCGGGGAGCGATGAGCAAAAGCGCACCAACGAGATTGGCATGGCGATTCCGTTGCTCGATGGCTGCGATATCGCCGGCAAGGTAATCACAGCCGATGCGCTGCTGACCCAGCGCGCACTGGCGTCTTATTTGGTGGAAGAGCGCCAAGCCCACTACCATTTCACCGTCAAAGCGAACCAGCCCACGTTGGCACACGATATCGCGTTGGTGTTCGAACATCACGGCGATCCCGACTTCGTCGATGCCGCCTCGCCCGATCACGGGCGCATTGAGACCCGACGCATCTGGTGCAGCACGGCGCTCAATGCCTACCTCGACTTCCCCCACGTCGGTCAGGTGTTCCTGGTCGAGCGGGAATCCATCGAGAGAAAAACCGGCCACCACTCTCGCGAATCCGCCCTCGGCATCACCAGCCATACGCCCCATCAGGCTTCTCCCGAGCAGGTGCTGGCCCTCAACCGTGGCCACTGGGCCATCGAGAGCACCCATTACATCATCGACTGGAACTACGACGAGGATCGCAGCCGCATTCGTACCGGTTTCGGCCCGGAAAACATCACCCGCCTGCGCCGCTTCGCCGTAGGCCTCCTCAAGTCCTTCCAGTCTCCCTCGCAATCCATCGCCGAGATGATGCGCAAACTCAGCTTCTGCACCCGTCGCGTCTTCGACTACCTGCGTATGACCCAAAACTCAAACCCTGGCTTCCCTATGGGATCTTGAGTGAGAACAAATTTACCGTGGCATGTTAGACTCCTTGAGAGAGCGGAGAGCGGAGAGCGGGACCCGGGTGGAGGGCGATGGAAGCATTGCAAGACAGATGGGAGCGCCTGCTCGGAAGATTGCTAGACGGCGCCGTCGTACCCTTTCTGGGTGCGGGGATCAGCAGCGCGGCTCGGGTTCCGGACTGCTCGCTGGAGCCGCGCGTGGGGTGGATGTGCGAGCGACTCAGGCGGGAAATCGACCGAGATTTAAAACCGGAGGATCCACCTGACGAGGGCGATCCGGCGCTCATACTCTGGGTGCTTCGCCACTGTGATGATTCGCCCTCGCTTGCGCGGTTGGCGGAGTTGGGGTCGCTGCTCTGGGGGCCGCGCAAGGTCTGCGAGATATTGCAGATCGAGCGCTTTGCCGATCTGGAACCGCTTCCCGCGCACCGCTATCTCGCTTACTTGGCGCGCGAAGGGCTGATCACCGAAATCTTTTCCACTAATCATGACTGTTGTATCGAGACCGCCTTCGATGAGAGTTTCGGCGACGTCGCTCCCCCGCACCGCAGCGAGGTCGCCGTCATCCGCAGTCTCGACGAGTATCGCCAGAGCGACCACGACCATCCGGACTTGACTTTGTACAAGATCAACGGATGCGCGAGGGAATACCGCGAGGCCGGGGATCGCGCCTCACGAAGTCCTTCCTCGGAGCACAGCAACGACTTGGACCTTGCCGCGGAACGCATCATCTTGACCGAACGTCAGCTCCAGAATTTTCGCAAGGAGCACTGGGTCGAAGACCTGTTCAGGGATCGCGCCCGGCGAAGGAATCTGCTGTTTTGCGGATTCGGCAGCGAGGAGCCCCAGGTGCGCCACGCGGCGCTTTCCCTGATGGCGGAATTCCAGCGCGACGGTGGCGGCCGTTTTTCCCCGACCAAGGCGGCCCGTCTTCCCAACGCCCCGTTCCTGGTGGCCCACGAATACCCGAGTTTCTATCAACTGCAGATCCTGACGGCCTACTTCAAAGCGCATTGCGGGCCGTGCGGGTGTGGTTCGGGTGCTGGGGAGGTTGCCTCGCCTCTGCTGCAGAATGTCTTCATGGGAACGGACGCGCCAGGGCTAAGAAGCCGAGACGGAGAGGACGGGGAGACTCGGCTCGACGCTGATCTTTTCTTTCGACGGCTTTTTGAGGATGCGTTTTGCCGGCTGCTGCGAAAAGAGATCGGCGAAGGCTCGGTATTCTACCAATGGCTACGGAAACTGACTCCCCATGTTCGAACCTGGCTTGGGCCGCTTCGATCGCTCGGCGAGGAGAGCGGCCCCAGCGAGGGCGGTCGGGACGCCTCGCCCTCCGTCGAAGAACTCCTGGCTCCGAACGGAACATGCGGGCCGCTCGCGTTGTGGCGCTGGCTGTGGGCGATGCGTTATCCCGCCCGGGCGGAAGAACCGCTAAGAGATTGGTATCTGCCGCTCGTACAGGAGCCGCTGGTTATCCTCGTGACGATCCTGGTACTGCGCATCTTGTCCGAGCGCAAACTTGACCTTTTGGAGCTTCGCCCGGTGCGTGATCTGGGGCTGCAGCTTCTTATCTCCCAGGGCTCTGGCGGAGCCACGCCGGCGCGGCGGGAGGAACCGTGCCACCCCCGCACCGCGGCTTCCGACCGCACGACGCTCTACTACTTGGTCACGGATGGAACGCGCGCCGGACGCTGGAGCACCGGGAAAGGTCGGCTGGTACGACGGCTGGCAGTGCCCTCCTTTTACCGCATGGATCCCATCGAACAGGTCATTGATCAATGTCCGAAGTCAGCGCGCGTCCCGGTCGCTCGCCTGTGGGTAAGTCGCTGCGAGACGGTATCGGTCGAGGATGTGGTCCGTGCCGCCGAAGGCCCCAAGGACTTCGCGCAGGTTCTGCCCCAGGTTTACGCCGGCAACCGGCCGCGCTATCGCGCTCGGTTGAAGAAGCTGAGAAGCCCGCTCCGGTGCCCCCATGACAACTGAGAAGACCGATTGGTTGGACTTCCTGCTTGTGGGGCCGGACTGCAGAGACCTCCCCGCCGAGAGGGGCGGGTGGTGCCGGGAGGGGATATGGCTCAGCGACGTGGCGCTGGTCGTCAAGGTCCGCCCCACCCACAAGTGTCTGACGGGTGAGGTGCTCGAACAGACCAAGCAGGCGCTCTACGCCTTTCTACGGCGTGTGAGCCAGACGGCCCTGGAACATGATTTCATGCGCCCCGTGGCTTGCGTCATCGTCCTGCCCGCCGACCCAGCCGTTGCGTCCGGTCGGTTGGGAGAGATAAGCCGAGCGATGCGCCGTTGGGGCGCCGATCAGGAATGGCATCGGGGGGCCTTCACGCTGTATTCGGAGTTCGATTCGGAGCCGAAGTTCGATCCGGAGCGCCTCGCATCCGACCGTCGTGTCCTTGATTTGCTGAAGCCACAGGTGACGCCGATCGAGGAGTCGGAGAGGGCGGTGCGGACGCTTGAGACACTGATTGGTAGTCTGACGAACGAGGCAGAGACGAGGGGGCCCTTGGAACAATCCCTGGTCAACGCTGTAATAGAGGATCTGAGGGCGTACGAAGCCGGGCACGAGTCGGAGGCCGGAAAATTCTCGATCTCGCGCTGGAAATGGGACCATCTGAAACCGCCTTCCGATACCCAACCGGCGCCCACCGGTCAACGGCAGCCGGATTCGGGGGACTGAGCCTGTGGAGGCGGAAACGGACGTCATCGCCCGCATTGAGAAGGTGACGGTCAGTCACTTTCGCGGTTTCCAGAAGACGCACTCGATCGATACGAACGCGGATTTGGTGCTCATCACCGGTCCCAACGGCTACGGAAAGACCAGCCTTCTGGAGGCGCTGAGCTTGGTGCTGACGGAGTGGCGCGGCCTCCGGGATCCGAAGACCGAACTCCTCGCACAACGCCCCGGAAAGGGCGGGAAGCCTGGGTCCCCCCATGGTGATGACGGCTTTTTCATTTGTGCCGAGGGCAGGACGGTGGGGCAAGGCAAGCGCGCATTGTCGCTGGAACTGGAATGGCCTGGCACCGATCGTGGCGAACTGACCGTCCTGGGCCTGCCGCGATCGCGGCTCATGCCTCCAGCAGATGCGGGTACCGAAGAGCAGCGGAGATCCGAACGGGACGACGGTCGAGAGTTGACAGCGCGGTTATGTGCGTTTTTCCAGGACCACGTCGAGGAACAGTTCGATGAGGTGGCAAGGGGGAGGACGTTGCGCGACGTGTTCGAGCCCCTGCCGCGCGGCATCAAAGAGGTGCGGTCCCAACTGTCGGGTGTTGTCGAAGAGCTGATGACCCGGATCGCCGAACCGCCGCCGCAGTGGCACGGGCTCGGTGAGGATCGGCTGTGGATCGATCTGCGCGCAGCCTATGCCGCGTTTCGCCCGCAGTACCTGAAGTTGGCGGCGACCGCTGAGCACTGGGCTGCGGTCGAAGAAGACCCCCAGACGGTTGACGACGATGCTGCAATGGACGCGTTCGCTCGTCGAGTACTGCAGGCCTCGGGGGTTCTCCATCGGTATGACGGTCCCGAACTGCGCGATCGGTTCGAGGCCGCGGTGAGCGGGGCGATGGACCGCCAGAAGGAGTTGGTGGGCCGGCGGGCCGCTGGACGTACCAGGGAGGGTAGTCGACTGCGCCAGCGCCTGGAGAAGCTCGAGGACGAGGTTCGGCGGATCCGTGACGAATACCCCAGGCTCGAGGAGGACCTGGTGGCGTTGAGCGCCGGAGAGCCCGGCCAGCCCGACGCCCTTGCCGTGTTCCGTGTGCTGGCGCACTCTGCGCGGCGCTGGAGCCGGGTGCAATTTGCGGCCGGCGAGGTGAACGGAGCGCTTCTGTTCGCTCGCGCACTGGAGGAACTGCGCGCCGTCGAGGAAGACCAGGCGGCGGTGTGTGCCGAGGCTATCGCGGCTTGGCTCGAACCCAGGCGTGACGCCGGGGAGCGGCTTCGGGAACTCGATCGCGAGGCGCAGCAGGTGCGCAGCGCGCTGAAGCACGAGCGGGCGTCCGAGGAGCTGGATCGCCTGGGGACCTTTGAAAGTACGCTGAAACAGACGCTCGCGGTGCTGCTCGAGGCCTGGAAGGAAGGCCATCGGTTCCGCGACTACCAAGCGCATAGCGCCAAGTACGACGCCGACGTCACCTGGTGGAAGGAGGCCCTCACGGTTGCGCAATGGAGCGTTGATCGCCTTGATGATCTGACCCATGCAAGCGGATGGCTGCAAGAGGAGCTGCAGAGGCTCGCGGGGAAGGTTCTGTGGCGCTTCAACTTGGTGGATGGCACGCTGCCGCTGCACTTGAGCGCCGAGGATCGGAGCTACCCGGGCGATCCTTACAGAACCCGCTCCATCTATGCGGTCCGGACCGACGATGGGAGAGAGTTGTGCCATCTTTCCACCGGCCAGCGGGCACAGATGGCGATCGCGCTGCTGGTGTCCCAGAACTTGGCCCTGTCCGGGCTCGGGTACCTTAACCATCAGATCATCCTGCTGGACGATATGACCGCAGCCTATGATTTGTCCAACCTGACCCGGGAAGCGATCCTGTGGCGCCAGATCGCGTATGGGGAAAATGATAAGCAGCGGCGTCAGGTGTTCATCTCCAGTCACCACGAGGATATGACCAACCACCTGCTGGATCTGCTCGTGCCGCCAGAGGGCCGGAGCATGCGCCTGCTGCGCTTCATCGAGTGGTCACCGAGCACCGGCCCGGTGATCGAGGAGTCCGAAGTGATCCCCACCCGGGGTCGGAGCGGGGGGCCGGAGGGGCTTGCCGACTTGAAGTGCGATCTGAAGGCGTTCTGATCTGCTGAAAGAGGGATGCGCAAATGGCTTCCTACTTGGCGCTGAGGCTCGAGATGGAGACCCTCACGCCCCTGTATCTCGGCGGTGCGGATCAGGGTCCGGAGCTGCGCGCCGCCTCCCTCAAGGGGCTGCTCCGCTTCTGGTACCGGGCCGCCGATCCGGGCTTCCTGCGGCCGTGGAACCCCGGCGGCGCGCCCCGGGAGTCTGTGCTGTTCGGCGCGGCGGCCACGGGCGACGGACAGAGCCCCTTCCTGCTCCATCTTCCCGCCGATTCGCCGCCGAGCGTGAACTGGAGGGATCTAAAGGTAGAACGATTCAACCGCGGAAGCGGCAGGGATACCCGCAACGGCTTGGTGTACCTGGGTTTTCCCTTCCAGTTGAGAGGCAATGAGGCGCGGCGGGCCATCGCGCCCGGCTATGGCCTCAAGGTACGCTGCCTGATCCCGCGCCCCTGGCGCGACGAGGGCAAGCTCCAGGTGCTGCGCCGCACACTCACCAGCGCCTTCTGGCTCCTCGGTCACGTGGGCGGGGTCGGCAGCCGTGCGCGGCGCGGGTTTGGAGCCCTCGCCTTGACGGGCTGGCATCCCGAGAACGGTGAATGGCCGGAGTTGGCGGAGCTGCCGCTGCTCCATACGCTTACCGACCCCGCCGAGTGGCGGGCCGGGTTGAAGCGGGGCTTCGCCACGCTGCAGAACTGGTTCGGGGATTTCAACGCCGAGAAAGGCCAAGTGTTCCGCCACCCTCATCTCGGACCGAAGATGGATTGGGCGGTGCTCGGTCGGGCCTATCCGAAGCACCAGTGGGCGGAGGCCCTGGTTCAGCTCGGCGAGGAGATGCAGGCGTTTCGGGCAAAGCGCCCCCCTGACTACGAGAAGCTAAAGGAACAGGCACTCGCTCAGGTGCACCGGAGCGGCAGTCCCTTGCGCCAGGCACCAGAGCGTGCCGCCTTCGGGCTACCGCTGAGCTTCCGTTTCCCCTCGGTCCCGAGGGCACGGCCCGTGAACATCGTACCGTTCGATCCCCGCCGAAAGACCACGTTCGAGCGCCACGGGAGTTTATTGTTCCTGCGGCCCGTGCTCGCCGGCGATCGCCTGTACCCCCTGGTTCTTCGTCTCGACGGCGATCTACCCGGCAAGGAACCGCCGGGAGCCATCCGCAGCGCGGGCCGCGCGCTGTTCCCCGCCCAGGGTGACCTGCTGGTCGATTTTCTGATGCATGTGCGGAGGCACTGAGCCGTGGATGAGACCGCGTTCTGGCAGCAAAAGTTGGTCCAGTTCTTCCATGACCCGCCCGGCAAACCCTACGCGTCCTATTCAGGGTCGGGGGGGCATAAGGTGGTGGCAGGAAAGCTGTTCCGGGCCTTCACCGGTGTGGACCTGAAGTTTGTCCACAACCCACCGGATTGGGCCGCGGCGGGCGCCGATCGGCCGATGCTCTACGTCCCCTGGGGTAAAGCCGGGAGGGTGACAGTGCACTGGCCCAGCCATCCGTGCATCACCCATCCCCTCGCTCCCGGATGGGTCCTCGATGTGCGCCGTCCGGGCGACGAGGGGGAGGCCCGCGCGCAGGCCGAGGCACGCAAAGTCCTGACCGGGGATTTGTTCGAGCAGCAAATGGCGAACGCGGGCGAGCCGGGCTATGCGTTGCCCGAAGGGGGTTGGAACGATCCTCAGGAGTTACGCATCGGCTTCGTTCGATGCTGGCGCCGCTTTCGCGACGAGTTGATCATGAGAAACAAGGCTTCGGACGGCCATCTGCAAGGCGATCCATTGTGGGAGGAGATGCCGACGGACTCCCGCTGCCCCGACCATTCGATCTGGGACCACCTCAAGGTGACCACCGCCCTCGCCTTCATGCGCCCGCACCGAACAGATAGCCCCAAAAGCTGGGTGCGGAATCGCTGGCAGGAGGGTGCCCAGGCGCCGTGGATGCTGCGGGTCGAACTGGGTCCCGTTCAGTCGTTCATCGCAGAGGCACGTTCGTCACGTGACCTGTGGATCGGTTCGTTCCTCCTGGCGGACCTGGCTTGGCACGCGATGCTTCCCATCGTGAGGCGATATGGCCCCGATTCCATCGTCTATCCTGAACTGCGAGCTAACCCCCGAGCCGATTTGTGGCTTGCCGATGAGTATCCCGACAGCCTGCCGGCAGGGGCCGACCCTAGTAGCTTCGCCGCCTTGCTGCCAGCGACCTTCGTCGCCCTGGTGCCCAGGGGCGGCGCCGGTCACTTGGCACCCGTTGAGGAATTGGCGAAGGCGGCGCGCGCATCCGTGGAGGATCGCTGGCACGAGTTGGCGGGAGTGGTCCGGAGATGGCTGCAGGAGACCCTCAAGACCGACCAGGGCTGGGGCCCCATCTGGGATCGCCAGCACCGGCGCTGCCCCGTACACCTCGTGTGGGTGGCCGTTCCCTGGCTGCCGATGGGCCACCTCGATAGCGCCGACAGCCTGCGGGGCCGTGCGCTACCGGTTCAGGAAAAAACCTTTCGAATGCCGGTATCGGGAGACGAGATCGCGGCCCGAGATCACCAGACCGTGCTAGCGCGCGCCGAACGCTTGGCGCCTTGGGTCCCGTGCGACATCTGGGCACGCTATCAGCATGCCAGGGACGTGTATGCACACGCCCACCTGGCTATACACCAGATCGAACGCGGCTTCGACTACGCGCTGACCCACCATCAGTTGCGGGTCCGGCTGGGCCTGCGCAAGGCCACCTCTACCGCCGCCGACGATCTGGCGGGCGAAGGCGGGGAGAAGTGCACGGTGTGCGGCCGCCGCCAAGCACTGACCAGTGGATCGGAAGACACCCTGGACCGCTCCCGAGCCGCCGCTCGCGCGCTGTGGAAAACGAAAGCCCTGGACCCGGATGAGGAAGGCACGGAACGGCTGTGCGGCGTGTGCGCGATGAAGCGCTTCCTGGTCGAGGCGGATCAGGGGGCCGAGCCCAAGTTCATAGGGTCTTTCAACCGGCTGTGGATCGGGCCGCGGGCCCGCTTCGAGGAAGTGGCCGACGAGCATCACCTCAGCGAGAAGCGCAAGATACGCGTCCCGTTCCCGTCCACTGCCACCGTGGCCGCTCAGAAATACTTGGCTTGGCTGGTGGAGGAACCTCGCTTGGAGGCCGAACTCGCAGCGGTGGTGGCCGCCTGCCGCAACGCCAGGCGAGCACAAACCAGTTTTCCGCGCGTCCTTCCGCGCCTCGCCCAGGCCCATCACAAGGCCTCAGCGACCGGACGGGCTTTCTTGCTCTACGAGGCCGAAGACGTCGTATTCCCTGAAGCCCTGGAGGGGAAAGCCCGCGGGCTTGAGAGCCACCAGCCCGAAAACGCCGAATCACTGAAAAACCTGATCAGGGCGGTTCGGGCACTGCGCGGTGCGGCGCGGAAGTTGTGCAAGGCGCCCGGGGGGGCACGCGGCAAGTCCGAAGACCAATTGCCCGGCAAGCAAATCGCCGTCATCCGCCTCGATGGGGACCGTACGGGACGGCTCCTCCTCGGGGACGCCGAGGCCATCGGAGCACGCTGGCGTGACGTGATCCATCCTGAGGCGGTGGAACAGATCAAGAAAAGCGAATGGCTGATGAAGGCCGGCTGGGGTAATCTGCTGGAGGCCAAGCGCCTGATGGGACCGTCCCTGCATGCCTTCATCAGCCGGGCGCTGGCGCACTTCAGCCACAGCATTGTGCCCTGGGTCGTGGAGCAGGAGTTCTCCGGGCGGCTGATCTACGCGGGCGGTGACGACGTGCTGTGCCTGGCGCCGGCCGACGGGGCGTTCGCTCTGGCGGCTCGGCTGCAGCAGTTATACTCGGCCGCTTGGGTGATCGATACGGCCCCGAGCGCCGATCCCTGGGCGTGGCGGCGCCGCGGGTGGGAAGGTGCGTATGATCCGTCCTCAGCGCGACGTCGCTTCGCGATTCCGCGCAGGCCGGACACGCAGGCGCCTGCGGTGCGCCTGCCGGTGCTGGAATCCGACGAACTCGAGGCCCATGCGAGCGGGGACGAAGCCGACCGGCCGGCGGTTCCGGCTGACGGTCTGCTGCTGCCCATGCTGGGCGCTAATGCCAGCCTGTCGGCCGGTATCGCCATCGGCCACTACAAGACCCCGCTGGCGCTTCTGCTCAGACGCTCCGGTGCGCTGCTCAAGCGGGCCAAAACCCCCTTCGAAAATGAGCGGGATCCCTTTCCGGGAGACTGGAAGGGGCGCCGTGCCCTGGCGGTAGGCCATGCCTCTCGCGGCGGAGAGAAGAGTGAATTTGTGCTTCCGTGGGCGTCAGCGACCAGCCGGCTCGACGGCCATCACGTTCTGCGCAGAGTGCAAGACGCGTTTGAACTCGGTACGCTTCCGGGCCGGCTCCCCTACAAACTCCGCGAGTACGCGCCGTCAATCAACGCCGCTTTGAAAAGCTTGCAGGAGCACCGGCTGACCGCTGAGGAGATCTCGCGTGAAGAGGAGCGGTTGCTCCGCGGGATTTTCCGGCGCTGTCTTGAAAGCGCGGAAACCGGGGTGGCGGAGGACGCCTACCGGGTGTGGCATCACGGCATACGCCTGCATCACCCGGAGCATCCGAAGCGCTACGCAGACGGGCTGTTGCTGTGCCGGGCTCTCGCGGGCTTCGGTCGGGCCGGGGAAGAGGAATGAGCGCCCATCGCTTTCTGGTCGAGCCGATCGAGACGGTCGTGTTCGGGCAGCCCAGATCCTTCATCGCGGGGGAAGCCCATCGGACAAAGTCCGACTTTCCACCCTCCCCCTTCGCCTTTCAAGGACTGGTGCGCAGCCAGCTCCTGCGTGGTGCGGTCCCGCTTCTGGACCTGGACGATTGGTCCGATGCCGCCCGAGCAGAGCGCGCAGCGCTGGTCGGCGGACCGGATGCCTTGCCGCAGGGATGGCAACTGAAAGGGCCTTACCCGGCACGGTGGGTGCGCGACGAGGAGGGCGAATTCTGCATTGAGCCGTGGGTGCCGGCCCCACGTTTTTTGCTGCGCCACGGCAATAGTGCGATTCACCTTCGGGAGGTGCGTTCCACGCATCCCGGCCTGGATGACCTGGGGGCCGACCGACCCCTGTACGGGCGCCCCGGTCTGGGTAATCTGGAACTCTTGGGGGGCTGGGTCGGCCCGGAGATCCTGCGCTTTGCGCTGGCGGGCGAGCGCCGCGTGGAGTCGCGACCGGTTTGGCAGTGGGCGGCGGGGCTTCCGCCCTTTGTGCATAACGAGTTGCAGCCTGGCCTGGCGCTCGATCGCTGCAGTGCAACCGCTCGCCACGGGCTACTGTATTTCCTCGGGGCATTGCGCTTCGAGGAGAGAAGCGGGTTGTTCGGTAGCCTGCGTGCGACTTTGGACTCGCGGCTAAGGCCCGAAGCGATCGAGAGTGGTCTGGGCGCGGCCGGACGCAAGGGACGCGCGGTCCGATTCCACGCCGTGGAGCGGCTGCACCCCACCTGGGAGCGCATCGTATCCGGCGATCATCTGCCCGAAGAGCCCGATGACGGTGCGTGTTTCTGGCTGCTGACTCTCACCCCCGTGCCGGGTACTGCGCAGCTCAGGCTTGCGCCGCCCCCGGGGGTTCACTGCGAGGTGGTCGCCAAGCTCGCCGGCCCGCCCCGCGTACTGGGTGGCTACAGGATGGACACGGCGCGAGCGCGCCCGAACCAGCACTATTTCCCCGCCGGTAGCGCGTGGTTGTTTCAAGTCACCGGTGGCACATCGGCTGATCGAAGGGCCTGCATTCACCAACTGCACGACGCTCACCCGTTCGGGCCGCCCGAGCAGGCCACCTTCGGCTTTGGTCATACGTTGGTTGGAATCGGCCCCGCCACGACGGAGGAAGGACCATGAGTGTTTGGACCGATACGGCGTTACTGGGAATCTACACGCTTAGCCCCACCCACTGCGGTACTGGGCAGGCAACCGGTGCGATCGATCTCCCCGTGGCGCGGGACGCCAGCACGGGGTTTCCGGTGCTCCCGGCCACCGGAATCAAGGGCGTCGCCCGTGACAGCCTGAGTGCGCCGATCGGACCGCTCGACAAGAAGATCGTCGACGAACTGTTCGGACCGGAGATCACCTCGGACGACACGCGGGGAGCCCTGATCGCCGGAAAGCTGGCCTTCACCGAGGCGAGGCTTGTAGCCTACCCGGCGCGCTCGTTTGGCCGACCGTTCCTGCATGTCACCTGCCCGCTGATCCTTGAGCGCCTCGCCCGTGATCTACGATACGTCGGACGCGGTGACGACTTCTTGCCTGAAAACTGGCACACGCCCGGGGCGACGGATGTACGCGCCCTGGTGTCGGACCCAGCATGGGTCGATCGGGGGTTGGTGCTGGAGGGGCTCGTCTACGGCCCAGATGATGTGGGTGTGCACCCGCAGCTTAAGGAGTTCGGCGGTCGGCTCGCGGAGTTGCTACCGAGCGAGGAGGAGGAAAGCCGGGAGCGCCTCCGCAGCGGATTGGTCGTCATCCCCGATGCCGACTTCCGCGCCCTGATGGACCGCGCCGTGCCCGTTCAGGCCCGCATTCACCTCACGAAGGGAAAGACGACGGGGCGATGGCGTGATCCGAACACGGGTTTGGATGACAACAGCGGCAACCTCTGGTACGAAGAACACTTGCCGAGCGAGTGTTTGTTCCTCGCCTTGGTCGGCGAACGGCGCAGCCGTGTCGTGCAAAAGGGTGGAGAACACGAGAGTGGCGGGCACGGATTGCACACGCTGAAGGACAACGCGAACGCACTTCGAACCATCCAGATCGGTGGCAACGAGACCGTGGGCCAAGGACTGTGCCTGTGCACGGTCTGGCCGCCAGCCAAGGAAGACTTCAGCCAGGAGGTGGCGGGATGAACACGCCGGCCTGTAATGACAGGGCGGCGGCTCGGGCTCGCTACGCTTATCAGGAGGTGCTGGACTGGAGCAAGATCAGCAAGCCTCGGGACACGGCCCGACGGGCAAAGGGGCTTCCGGTACAACTCCGAAGCCAAGGGCTGGTTGTTGCTCTCGCGACGCTCATGCGCGAAGGTGCCGCGGCGGCCCCGCTGGCTCGCGCCCTCGCTATATGGCTCTTGGATCAGGCGCCGGCATGGGTGGGCCGAACCCCGGGGGGAAGTGAGCCCGCCAGCCCCAAGGTGTTGCTCAACGCCTGTATGAGCGCCGGGCGGGCTGAGTATCAGGCGGCTGAAACCGAAGCGCTCGCGTTCCTCGAACAGATCAAACTCTTCAGCGATGCTTGCTGGGGGACGCAAGACGAGCAGGAGTCAGGCGATGGGCGATAGAATGCTGCTCGCGCCTGGCAATGAGGTGGTTCAGCGTTGCTTGGCTGGCAACCCGCTGCCGCTCACCGCCAACGCGGGTCTCGTATGGAGCCGCTACCTCGCCGTCTGGGAAAGGGCGCGCGAGATCGCCGGAGGTCCGGCGCGGGCGGACCTCCACGAGCCTCTGGAGGAGTTCGTGCGCGCTTTCAACGCGCGCGGTAGCGGCCCCCGTAATCCGCCCCGCGATCTGCTGCGCCAGCGCAAAGAGCGATTGAAGCGGGCGCTGCACCATTGGGAAACCGCCGGGCGGCGGATGCGCATCGCCCCCTTTACCACGTCTGGGCGTCTGATCCTGGGGCTCGGCGCGGACCATCCGAGTGGCAACGACTTTACCTTCGATTCCGTCATCGGGGTTCCATACCTGCCGGGAAGCGCGGTCAAAGGGTTGTGCCGGCGGGCGGCGGAACTCGACCCCTTGCCGATGGATAAAACGCTCCGCCTATTCGGTCCCGAGCGGATAGACGCAGAGAGCGCCAGCAACCGCGGCGGTCTGATCTTTCTCGACGCCTATCCCCGGGTTTGGCCACGACTCGCCGTCGACATCATCAACTGCCACCACTCCGACTACTATGGCCGGATCAACGACAAGTCCGACGGCAGGCCGTTCCCCAGCGAAACCGAGAGCCCCAACCCGGTGTTCTTCCTGGCGGTGGAGGCCGGCGCCCAGTTTGGCTTTCCCATTGTTGCCCGCGACGATGCAGATCTGGAGACTGCAGTCAGCCTGCTCCGGCAAGGCCTGGATCTGCTTGGCATCGGAGCGAAGACCGCAGTCGGTTACGGCTACATGGATGAGGTAACGAAATAGGGCATCGGCTCTTTCTAGGCCGTGGCCTGGACACGCGCGATGTCCGCTCGCCCGCGTTCTACACGGTTCTGCGAAGGACCGCGAACCCCCAGAGCCAGTGAAATCCAAAAAGATATTTTCAATCCTTAACAGAGTTTGGCCAAACATTGATGCCAATTCTCTCTGCACTACAAGAATGGGGGAGTAAATATATTGACGAACTCACTGCCATTCGTAATGAATAGCACAACAGGGATATAAGGGATGCCTGCGGAGCTATCTATTCCGGTTCTTCCATTGGGGCGTTACTGCCTGCGGTTCAGCCACCGGCAGCCGCTCGGTCCGCCCCGGTTCAGCGGCTCGGCGTGGCGCGGTGCACTGGGCTGGGCACTCAGGCGCGCAGTGTGCATTATGGGGGGAACGGAGTGTGCCGGCTGCACGCTCCACGGCACCTGCGCCTATTCCTATATCTTCGAGACCCAGCCCCCGCCCGATGCCGCCAAGATGCGGCGCTACCGCACGGTCCCGCATCCTTTCGTGCTGGAGGTGCCCCCGGCCGGTGATGCTGCGGATCCCCCCGAGGAGATTTCCGTCGGACTCACTCTCTTCGGACGGGCCAACCGCCTGTTGCCGTACCTGGTCCACGCGCTGGCACAGGCCGGAGCCCACGGGATCGGCAGGCGGCGGGACATCCTGGGACTGGAGTGCGTCGTCCAGGAATCCGCTCCGGGGTCCGGGCAGTGGCGCGCCGTCGGGCATTGCGCCGCAGACCTCAACCCCGAGCCACCGCAGACACCGATAGTCCCGGGATGCCCTACAACCGCGACTGTCAGATTCTACACGCCCATGCGGCTCAAGCGCGAGGGGCGAAACGTGACGCCCGAATCCTTCGAGCCGGCGGATCTCTTCGGCAACCTCCTGCGGCGGCTGTCAATGCTGACCTACTTTCATACCGATACTCCACTAGAGACCGACTTCGTCGCCTTGACCGGTCTTGCCCGCAGCACAAGGACGGTCGACCGGCGTCTGCAGTGGCACGACTGGACCCGCTACTCGTCGCGCCAACGGACTGCGATGCAGATGGGGGGAGTCACGGGGGAGTGCATAATCGATCTGACGGAATCGGATGCGCTCTGGCCGTATCTATGGCTGGGGCAGTGGACCCATGCGGGAAAAGGGACGAGCATGGGGTTGGGGAAGTACGAAATTGCACAACTGACGAACTGAATACATGAAATTGCGAAACTTGGGCCAATGCCGCCCCGTCGCAGGGAAGACTGGAAGCACGGAGATGATGGTGTTCCGTGTGTGGCGCGGAGGTCTGGGTGGCGAGGTGGTCGTCCACAAGGGCATGGAGGTCTCCCGGACAGCCGCAGGTTGCCTGCGACCGCAGTTGGTGAGCGTGGATCTGGGGGCCTCGTATACCTGAAACTGGGATGATTGAGAGAATGGCCCTTGGGGCGGGAATGCAGAGCGATGGAGGCTCGACCTTGGTGGGGGGGCGTGGAGATCAACGGTACAGTGTTCGCAGGCGGGGGCTGGGATTCAAACGACAAGCTTGCCGAATCCGGGCGGGGTCCTACTCCGGGGTATTCTTTACCCCGAACCGGAGGCGACAGGGGCCAGGGAGGCAGGGATACCTTGGCTCTCACTGCCCCCGAGACAATTGAGGACCAACCGCATGGCGGCCATTGAGGTCAGGACGCAGCCAGAGGAGTTCGCTCGCAGAATACTGCTCATGGTCACCGGGCGCACCCCGCAGGTGGTCACCGAGACCCTCTACGCCCTTTGCATCATGCAAGACCCACCCTTCATCCCGACTGAGGTGCATCTCATCACCACTGCGGAGGGCGCCCAGGATGCCCGTCTTGCCCTATTGTCAACGGACGGGAGCTGGTTTGGCCGGTTTTGCGATGATTACGGCCTGGATTCGATCATGTTCACCTCCGAGCAGATCCACGTCATTCATAACGGCGATGGTCAGGCGGTGGATGACATCCGTACCGAGGAGGAACACAGGGCTTGCGCCGATCTCATCACAGAGACGGTTCGCGCATTTACTATCGATACCGATACCGCATTGCACGTCTCGCTGGCCGGCGGACGTAAGACCATGACCTACTATCTGGGTAATGCACTCACTCTTTTCGGGCGGCCCCAGGACCGACTCTCCCATGTTCTGGTGCCGCCACCCTACGAGTCAAATCGCGAGTTTTTCTACCCGACCTCTGAAAGCCGACCACTCTACATTGAGCCACTCAAGCGCTACTTTGACGCCAAGGATGCCAAAGTCACCCTCGCGCAGATCCCCTTCGTGCACCTGCGGGATAGTCTGCCGCGCCGCTTCAAGACTCTGGAGGAGGGGAAGGCCAGCTTCAGCGACGTAGTGAGCGCCATGCAGCAGGCGTTGGAGCCGCCGGCGGTCAGGGTCGATTACGTTGCCGGTGGACTGTCTCTGGCCGGCGGGCACTTTGTTGAACTAAGCGGTGCCGACTTGGCCTTCTACGGCTGGCTGGCACGGCGGCGGACGGCCTCGGCCGCGCCGGTGCGGATCCCCTCAAAGGACCTACGCCGATGGAAGAAATCGGAACGCGACGAATACGCCGCGTACCTCATGGAGTACAACGCTGAGGCGCGGAATACCGACATCCGCGACGGAACGGGCGTCGAGATGCGCGCCGTCGGAGCCATGACCTATCAGTTCTTTCACCAGCGTAAGGCGAGCATCCGGGAGCAACTTGAAAAGACAGTCGGCCCTCTGGCTGAAGCGTATGCGATCAAGGTGCTTCGGGAAGGAAGGCCGGCCGGGTATGGACTCGCCATTACCCCGGAACGCGTTGAGATTGTTGGGGAGGACTGTCCGTGACAACGACCGCAGTGAACTTCCTAGGACGTGCGCTGGAGAATCCGAAGACTGGTTGCCGCATCGCTGATTTCGAGTGCCTGCCGGATGAGTTGGAACTGGCGATCGAACGAATCTCGACCATCCGTGAGGGTATAGGAGAAACTCCATGATTAAAGTCGATAACTTAGCACCCGGCGTCCTGGCGAGTCGTCCCTGCACTCGTGGAGGTGTGTCATGAAGCTGCGTTGTCCCAATCGTGCCGCACCTGCACTGGACATCATCGGCGTCGGTATGGAAACCCTGACGTGTTCATACACGGTTGAGACCATCACGCCGATCTATGGCGGTGGTGTGGATGCTGGCAGTCCGGATCTCGACATGCCTGTTCGCCCTTCCGCAATCCGAGGCCAGTTGCGTTTCTGGTGGCGTCTGATCAATCGCATTAATTTTCCGGAGTCGAAAGCGCTGTTCGAGGCGGAGCGCGCGTTGTTTGGTGGACTGGGAAGCGAACGCAGTGCGACTGCCAGCCGGGTGCACTTCTCCGTCTCGAACCTCGCCAAGGTTGCTGCCGAGCAATGTGCCAATTACAGACAGAGAGACGACGGCACCTGGAGCGCCACACCAAGCTTTCCTTTTGGGCCCGGCTATGCCCAATTCATCGGCCAGGGAAAGGCCAACCGGAACAATGGAGTGACGGATGAACCGAATCGGATCCTGGCCCCGGGCCTCATATTCCAACTCCATTTATCTATCCGGGGGGGAACGCCAGCCGCTGTGGAGATATGGGAAAAACAGTTACTACCGGCGTTGCGTTGGTGGGCCAGTTTCGGCGGCTTGGGGGCCCGCACCCGGCGGGGGATGGGGGCGATCAGGATTCCAGATCTCGTACCAGTGACAGAGAGTGAATGGACACGACACGGTTGTTTCCTAGCTTCGCGCCCAACAAGGCCCCAGGCACAGACCGCCTGGACTGACGCTATCGATAAGCTCAAGGATTTCCGACAAAGACCTGACTTCGGTCGTAACCCTTCCAGCCCCGGCTCCAACAGCCCAGGTCGCTCGCGTTGGCCGGAGGCAGATAGCATCCGTGAAATCACCGGACGGTGTTTGGATCGACGCGCCCGCCCGGCCCAGAATGGGAAGCTGGCACAACCCGCGAAAAACCACGCCCCCACACACCCTGCTCGTCAATCTTTCCCTCGGGCGGCCTTTGGCCTCCCGATCATCTTCCATTTTAAGGATGTGCCGGGTGATAACACGCCAGCCCAGACTCGTTTGGCCTTTGACCCGGAAGATTCAGTGCTCTACCCGCTGATGAATAACCAGAAAATGGACCGAATGGCCAGCCCTTTGATCCTGAAGCCGATGTGGAATGGGGGTAACTACACACCTATCGCGCTGCTATTGCCTCACAACCACCTCACGCAGATGGGTGTGAGGCTGGAGAACTCCGCAACCGGGACGCGGGATTTCCAACCGGGACAATGGTGGCAGACCAGTGCGTCGACCTCGATGACCAGAAGCGCTACGGCCAACCCGCTCCGAGGCAAGACGGGCGACGTGTTAAACGACTTTCTCGATTTCTTCAGGATCTGAATCATGACGGACTATCTTCTCGGCCTCTCGATCGGCCCCGTGCAGGGCTTCATCGCCGCTGCGCGCCGCACCCGCGATCTGTGGTTCGGTTCTCATCTACTATCCGAGGTCAGCAAGGCGGCTGCTCGCGCATGGCAGAAGCGAGAGGGACGACTGGTTTTCCCAGCCCCGGAGTCGTCTGATGATTTGGAGCCAAATTCCAGGCTTGATGTTGGCAACAAACTCATGGCGATCGTCAACACCGACGACCCTGAGGGATTTCTCGACGTCGGAAAGGAAGGATCTCGGAAGCGTTGGCAGACCCTGGCAGAAGCCGCGCGTGACAAGGTAAAGGGTGGCGTACGCGCCAATATCTGGGATCGACAGATCGGTGATGTATTGGAACTGTACGGCGCCTGGGTCCCGATCGGTTCCGGCGCTGATGGTTACAGCTTGGCGCGGGCACGTTTGGAACGCCTGCTGGGGGCGCGCAAGTCCACGCGGGATTTCCAGCCCGCAGCAACGGGCTTCCGGCAAGAGCCGGAGTTTGGTCTTCCAAAGTCCTCCCTGGATGCCGCGAGGGAGACGGTCCTCAACGAGAAGCTGTCGAGCCGGTTCCGTCGCCAACTGGGTCTGGCGCCCAACGAGCAGGTGGATTGTACAGGTCTGGTCAAGCGACTGGGAGGAGATCCCGAGCAGTTTCCGCCAGTCACCCGGATCGCGTTGGAGGCTTGGTTGGACCAGGGCGACGCGCCCGATCTGCAGGCTTTCAATGATGCTTGTGAGCCCCTGGTCCATCATCGTCTGATCACACGGGTCAAACCTGAACGATTCGAGCGACTGTCCTATGACGGTGCCTTCCTGTTTACCTCGCGAATCGAAGCCGAAGCCCGTCACCTGGAGCAGGGCGAGGGCGATGCAAAGCCGTTGCTCAATGTGCTAAAGAGGCTGCGGGACGACCTGCACAACAAATTCGGTACACCGACGCCCTATTTCGCGATCCTGGTCGCCGACGGCGACCACATAGGCGCCTTCATTGACGAACACGACGATGAGGGCGCCCATATAAATTTAACTCATGCCCTGGTTAGTTTCGCCGACAAGGCCCGTCTGGTGGTCGAAAAGCACCAAGGTGCCTGCGTCTATGCTGGCGGTGACGATGTGCTGGCGCTGTTGCCCATCCATCGCGCCGTGGACTGTGCCGTGGCGATCAAAAATGAATTCGCTGGGGTCGTTGCCCCGCTTGTCGTCGACGCTACGAATCTGCCCACCCTAAGTATCGGGCTCGGCCTCGGGCATGTGCTGACCCCGTTCAACTGTCTGCTTGATCTGGGCCGCCGGGCGGAGAAGCTGGCGAAGGAAGGTCCCGAAGGCACCGCTACGGAACACAAGCGCAACGCCCTAGCCATCGTCGTCGGGGTTCGTTCCGGGGCGGAGATCGCGGTCCGCAGCCGCTGGGTCGCGCCGGCAGGCCAACCGGACATCGCTCAGAGGTTACGGATCTGGACTTCCTATTACCGGGATGAACGATTATCGGACAAGACGCCCTACGACCTGCGTGCGGCCGCCGTGCGAGTCGCTTGGGCTGAGGGGCCTGTCGTGGTTCAGGAGGCCAGTCGCGTCTTGAACAAGAAGCGCTCGGAGGCGGGCACCAAGGAACTTTCCAGCGAAGTCAAAGTCGCGATCACCGACGCCATCAAGGCCAATGGCTTCGAGACCACAATTGACGAACTTCTCGTTGCCCGCTGGCTGTCACAAGAGGTCAAGAACTAATCATGCATACCCATCTACTGACGCCGCACGCTCCGCTAGTGCTACGCATCGGCAAGCCCTTTGGCGAGACCGGCGGTGGTGAGAGCTTCACCTTTCCGCTGCCTTCCACCGTTGCCGGCGCCTTGCGCACCGCCCATGCCGATGCACTGGGGATGGACTTCCAATCCAGCAGCGATATCGAGCAGATCATCGCCTGGAACTGCCATGGGGCGCTTCCAGCCGAGATCTCGAAGGACGGCATCGCTGCGCTGTTTCCCCGCCCGACCGATGTCCGCTACGGGTCAACCAGCCCCGTCAGTCTGCAAACACTGGCGCCCCTGGAACTTGGGGAGGGAGAAGGCTGCGACCTGCCTGATAGTCTCCTGCCGGTGTTCCTGCAAGACGATGACAAATCCAAACCCGCTGACGGTCCCAACTGGTGGACCCAGAAAGCCATGCTCGAATGGCTAACGGGCAGCACACCGAACTTGGAGGAGTTGGGTCCGGTTCCTCTGCCGGTCGATACGCGAACCCACGTTGCCCTAGATCCATTGACCCTTGCGGCGCATGAGGGACAATTGTTCCAGTCGGCAGGACCGGACTTCGAGGCCCAGCGGATCAAACCCCACCGGGAAATCTCCGGGCGTGGCTGGCTGGCACGGCGCCACGCCTTGCTGGCGCGGTTCTCGGAAACGCTGGCCCCCTCGCTGCTGCGGCTTGGTGGCGAGGGACGTCTGGCGAATGTGTCGCCCTGCGACGCTTGGCCTGAGATTTCAGATGGACTGAAATCGGCCCTGGAGGCCGGCCGGCGGATACGCCTGATCCTGGCGACACCCGCACTGTTCGACGGTGGCTGGAAGCCCGGCTGGATTAACTCCGACTGGAAGGGCAGCCCGCCTCAGTGTCCCGGTCTTGTCCTTCGGCTCAGGGCCGTCGCCGTCGAGCGTTGGCAACCCATCTCCGGCTGGGACATGAAGGAACGCAAGCCCAAGGCGATCCGACGTCTCGCCCCGGCGGGAAGCGTCTACTGGTTCGAGATCATTGAGGCACCGAGCGACTGGATCGACGCCCTCTGGCTCAGCCCCATCAGCGATACCGAACAGGACCGCCGCGATGGCTTCGGCCTCGCCGTGCCCGGTGTCTGGAATTAGGATGTCTGGAACTAGGAGCATCTCAATGAAATCGACGCTATATCACCTGCATGTTCTGTCTGCGTTGCATGTTGGCGCCGGTCAGGGGGCGGGTATCATCGACCTGCCGATCGTCCGCGAAAAGGCTACTCAACTCCCTTACGCCCCCGGAACCGGCATCAAGGGTGTCCTGCGTGAGGAGATGCGCCCGGACACAGGGGACGACTCCGAGACATGGGAAGCCCTGTTCGGTCCCGCCCGCATCAAGGACGACAATGGGTTCTCCGGCGCCTTGGCGGTAGGCGATGCCCACTTACTTTGTCTGCCGGTGCGATCCCTCGCCGGCACCTTTGCCTGGGCAACCTGCCCCTTCGTGCTGGCCCGTTACTCCCGCGAGGCTGCGGCGGCAGATATGAACGTTCCGGCCATACCTGAAGAATTTTCGGCAGAATCCGCTTTGACCACCGAGAATTCGGCCATTATCCATCGCGACAAGGTGGTCCTCGAAGACCTCGACCTGGACGCACGAACCGGCGCCGATGAATGGGCCACACACATCGCCAAGATGGTATTCTCTGACGATCAGCTCTGGCAGGACATGTTCAAGGCCCGATTCATTGTTCTCCCAGACGGGGTATTCGATTTCCTTTCCGAGACAGCGACCGAGGTGCGCGCTCGGGTGCGTATCAACGAAGAAACCCGCACTGTTGCCAAGGGCGCCCTGTGGTACGAAGAAAATCTCCCTGCCGAGACTCTCATGTATGGCCTGCTGGGCGCCGATCGCGCCCGCAAGGGTAACGCCACCGCCGATCAGATGCTTGAGGCCATCCCGTCAATCCCCACGCGCCTGCAAATAGGCGGAAAGGCGACCGTGGGCCGAGGGCTGGTCCGCTTTATCAAACAAGGGGCATGACATGCGCGCACGATCTCAAAAATACGCCGAGACCATCTACGGCTTGGTTAGTACTGTCCGGGAATTCGATCGTCCGTTACAGAAGCGCTACGGCGCCTTGTGCCACCGTTTTCCATTGGTAGTTCGGGAAAACGGGTTGGTCGCGGCTCTGGGGCTTCTCGCCGCCAAAGGCGATACGAGTGCCGCGGAGCACCACCTGCTCGCCGGCGTCGAGCTTAAAATGCTCGATATCAAGAATCGGCAGCGGCTCGCCGTTGGGTTCTCGATAGGACTTGCGGACGTTTTCCAAGAGCAGCATTGCGAGGGGGGGTGAAGGGGTGTTGGGCAGGGTGCGATATGATAGCGTCGCGCCGTCG
>ENA-ORDP01000572-ORDP01000572.1-marine-sediment-metagenome-genome-assembly--contig:-NODE-572-length-23469-cov-3.933288_pt1 | contig 23469 bp, 21 predicted proteins | sample MGYA00248627_ERZ508539 | MGnify/ENA primary metagenome ERZ508539 (study PRJEB26208, sample SAMN05571518) | marine sediment metagenome | biome: deep sea; feature: Hydrothermal vent; material... | reverse complement strand
TCGAGTACGAACACACGCCGTAATGGGACAAAAGATGAATACGCTGAATCGTTACACGGTGGTGGCTTTCAGGCGCAGAGTAGGTGGCCGGAAGCTGGATTTCCTCTGGCAGCAGAATAGTCTGGTTGATCAGCAGACCGGCAGCACCTGGTCGGTTCTGGGCACTGCGGTGAAAGGACCATTAAAGGGTGCACAATTGCAGCCACTTCGTGGGGGTATGCATTTTGCCTTTGCCTGGCTCGCGTTCAACCCTGATGTACCGATTTACGGTCTCAGCCAATAGAGAAGGCCACTTTTTCAAACCGTCTGTACAGTAGTCTTTCCGGGCTCCTCAAGAGGTGATTTAAGAGTATGATTGCGGCCTGTTTTTGTGCATAAAAATTGAGCCGGTGTTGGGAAGAATACTGTGGATATAGATTTGCGTTTGACAAGCAGAAAGGATTTTACCTTTCTGCATGAGACGGCCTTGCGCTGGAGTGATTTTGACAAGCTCCAGCATCTCAATAATGTCACCTATCATCGTCTGCACGAGATCGTGATCACTCACTTTCTGGCTGCTGCCGGGCTGGATTGGCAGCGGGATTCTGTGATTCCTTTCGTGGTCGAAAATGCTTGTTGTTACTGCCGACCCGTAGATGGTGGAGACACAGTGATGACTGCTCTGCGGGTGGCAGCCCTGGGTCGCACCAGCTTGCGCTATGAGTTGGCTATCTTTGATCAGGAACAGGTCACACCCGCATCTTACGGTTATTTTACGCATGTGTTTGTCGACCGCAACACCGGCCAACCCGGTGAAATTCCGCTACGCATGCGAAGCTTTCTGCAGGGATATCTTGTTTCCGGTAAAAACGATCGGCCCGGTGAAGACGAGCAGTGACGATCGTCGGCTTATTCGGAGCTGACCTCCATACGGTCAGCGGAACCCAACTTGACTTCACGGCCGTCGATGGTCAGGAAGTGTCTGCCATTAATGTCGCTACGACGAGCCTGATACAGGGTGCTGCTGTTTGAGCTGTCGGCGAAGACCCGAATATTGATAATTTTTTGTTGCTCACGCCAGTAATAAAAATAGACCAGTGCCGAGATGAGTAGAAACACGACCAGCAAACCATATGCGAGGCGTTCAGCGGTTACGGTCACTCCCCATAATTGCGGTGGGGGTGGTGGAGCCGGCCTGGGTTTTGTCGGTTTGCTGTTTTGGGTACGGACATACAGCATGGCCGCGATAATAACAGCGATGGTTAGGAGAATTTTTGTCAGCATGGGCGCAAAGCTATCATATTTTTTCGCTCGGGTTGTACTTATTCCTGTTCTCGGACGGTCTCTTAAGAGGCTGTTCGTGATTGTTAATGCGATCAGGTCGTCCGGCAGCCGGTTGTCAGCTGCCAGATGCAATGATAGCAGTCATCAGAAACGATGGTACAGGCTTCCGGGGGCGCTAGTGTGTTGAGGCGTTGGTTAGTGCACGAGATGCGACAGATTTTGCGATTGGCGGCACCGGTGGCTGCCGCACGCTCGGGTTTGCTGATCATGATTGCCGTGGATACCATTATGGTTGGACGTGTCAGTGCGGATGCGCTGGCGGCCTACGGAATTGGTCAGAGTATTCAGGTGCCGATGCTGCTGTTCGGTATCGGTCTGGTGACAGGTGGACAAATTATCAGTGCCGCACTGTTCGGATCCGGAAAGCGGGCGGAAACCGGAGCGGTACTGCGAACCACCTGGTGGCACGCCCTGGGTGTCGGTATTCTAATTGGTATTTTGTGTCAATTTGGCGAAGGGTTCTTGTTATTTGCAGGGCAACAACCTGCTTTGGCGGCAGCCGGGGGCCAGGTTTTGATGGCGATTGGCTGGGGGATTCCCGGGATGTTGCTGTATGCCTCTACAGGCATGTGGCTGGAAAGTATCCAACGCCCACTGCCGGGTATGTTGGCCATGTTGGTCGGTAATCTGGTCAATATATTGCTTAACTTCTGGTTGATTTACGGCGGCCTGGGCCTGGGGCCACAAGGAGCAGCTGGTGCCGCCTGGGCCACAACCCTGGTCCGCTGGCTGTTGTTGCTGATGTTGCTGATTTATATCCGGCAGCGGGTCAATGTAGCCGAATATGGGTTGCACCGGGCATGCTCCGAGGTGGGTCGACGGTGTGGTCGGGAATTGCGCAGTCTCGGTTTTCCCATGGGACTGTCTCAAGTGACCGAGTCCAGCGCCTTCGCGATGATGACGTTAATGGCCGGCCGTCTGGGTACATTATCGATCGCCAGTTATAGCATCCTGTTTAATCTATTGGGGTTAATGTACATGTTTTCGCTGGGGTTCTCTACTGCCGCGGGGGTCAGGGTGGCAGCTGCCAGGGGGCGATCCGACGCATTGGGGCAGTTACGGGCCGGGCTGGTGCCCGTACTGATGGCACTGGTGTTCAGTGTTACGTCAGGTATTTTGCTGGTGATTTTTGATCGTGAGGTACTGGCAGTCTATACGACGGACCCTGGATTGATTGCCACTACCTTGCCTTTACTGTTTATTTTGGGTTTTGTATTGGTGCCGGATGGGGTGCAATCCGTTCTGTTGGGCTCATTGCGCGGTTTGGCGGATGTCTGGCCGGCTGTAGTGATTCAGATTCTTGGATTCTGGGGGATTATGGTCACCGGTGGCTGGTGGTACGCCATTCACTTGCACGGTGGTATTGAAAAATTATTTATATTCATAGGTTTAGGGGCTGTCATCGTGGCAGTGGGATTGTGTGCCCGCTTTGTGTTATTGCAGCGTCCGGCCAGGTTTGGTTTGGCATGAATCCGGGAGTTTGTCCGAGATGATGGAGTTGCCGATGCTTGTCGAGCAGTATTTTACCACCCCGGCAGGAACACTGGCTGCGCGGGTCTGGGGACAAGTTGGCGGGATACCGATTCTAGCCTTACATGGTTGGCAGGATAATGCTGCCAGCCATGATGCCTTGATTCCTCTACTGCTTGCTGGCCTTCATGGTAGCCGACTGGTGGTCGCTGCGGACTTACCGGGGCACGGTTTTTCTGAGCACAAACACGATGCTACTGCTTATACGCTGGCAGACTATCTGAGTGGATTGGCGGTGCTGCCCCGAACACTTCACTGGCAGCGTTATATTTTGCTTGGGCATTCACTGGGTGCGGCACTGTGTGCCTATCTGGCTGCGCTGTACCCGAAACGCATCGTCGCGTTGGTGATGATCGATTCGGTTGGCCCTCTGACCACAAGCCCAGGTGTTGCCGCCACGCAACTGCGTCGCAGTCTGGCCATGCAAAGACACCAGCTGCGGCCGCGATATTATGCGGATCTTGAAGCCATGGCACAAAGAAGGGCTGAGGCAGGGGATTTGTCAATAGCGGCTGCTCGTATTTTGGTTGCGCGTAACCATCGCCGTACTGATCAAGGCCTGGTTTGGCGAAATGACCCAAAATTACGGTGGTTGACGCCGGTCTATATGAGTGAAGCACAGACCCAGTCCGTGTTAGGAGAAGTACAGGCCCCGACCTTGATCATACGTGCAAAAGACGGTTTATTGACGAATACAGACTTGGTGTCGGCTCGCTGTCGTTGCTTTGCCAGGGCTAAATTGGAGACATTGCCAGGCCATCATCATTTGCATATGGATGCCCCACATGCTGTGGCATCCAGTGTTATCAAGTTTCTTCACAATGTTATAAAGGGGCAAGAGTAGATCGTATAATCCACTCTTCTCCCGGTTGGTCTTTTTGGGCTTTCATGTATTGACTTGTTCAACTCCAATGATTGGTCAACAAACTTAGAAGGAAATGTTGGAATAATGAATTCAAATGTTGACAAGTCATTACCTATCAGTGGGGTAACGATTCAGCGTATTCATCATTTTGTCCCATTACGGCGTTATTTTCGTACTCGATATTTTCGTACTCGAATGGTCACATAGGACCTATATGCTCACATTCTCCGTGCGAAAATGCCTGGTACTGAAGCAAAATCTAAACACGCTGAAGCGTTACTCAGTGGGTAGCATTATTAAAATGTTCAAAATTTTGACAGCTGTATTCGGGCATGCTATACCTCAAGCCATTGCCCGGCTCCTTGTGCGGCAGTATATTGACAGACTCCTGACCGGAAACTTGTGGATTGGAAACTTGCCATGAATAGGCTCAATACTGATACGATGGATGAGGCCAACAAGGCGTTTAGTGCTCTGCAAATTGTGCTGATTGCCAATGCCCTTGAAACGCGTCGTTATCTGCGGGATGTGCTGGAGTTTACCGGCTGTTCTCACATTTTCGATGGTGACTATGAGCACTGGCAGGAGGTTTGCAGCACCGGGGATGCCGTTGATTTGGTGTTAATGGCAGCAACAGCGGCTGAGCCGGTGCTTAAAACCTTGACAGATCTCAAAAAAGTGCATCCGCATACACCGGTGTTTCTGGTCTATCCGGATGCTGCGAACCGGTTGCATGACCCCAGGTTTGATCCTTACATTTTGGGACAGGTATTCACCCCCCTGCAACTGTCGCAATTGTTGGTTATTTTACAACGGGCTACCTTGTCGATGGTCCAGCAGCGCGCAGATCGCAATCGTTCGTTGGAATTGGTACGGAGTCTGGTCGGAAACAGTCAGGACATTAAGGAGATTCGTCATGCCGTGGAACAGGTAGCCAACTCTGAGGCGACGGTCTTGATCCTTGGTGAAACCGGTACCGGCAAGGAAGTGGTGGCCAGGAATGTGCACGAATTTTCATCCCGTCGCAGTGGACCGTTTGTTCCGGTAAATTGTGGGGCCATTCCATCCGATTTGCTGGAAAGTGAGCTATTTGGCCATGAAAAGGGTGCATTTACCGGTGCCATATCGGCACGCAAGGGACGTTTTGAGCTGGCTGAGGGTGGGACCTTGTTTCTTGATGAAATCGGTGACATGAGTCTACCCATGCAGGTTAAATTGTTGCGGGTATTGCAGGAACGCAGTTTCGAAAGACTGGGTAGTAATAAAACTATCGACGCCAACGTTCGGATTATTGCCGCGACCCATCGTGACCTGGAACAAAGAATTGCAGAGGGCTTGTTTCGTGAAGACCTTTATTATCGCTTGAATGTATTTCCCATAGCAGTTTCCCCATTACGACAACGTCGAGAGGATATTCCTTTATTGATTCAGGAGTTGACAGCGCGACTGGAGCGATCTGGTCGTGGTACGGTACGCATCACATCACAATGTATTGAAGTACTATGTCAGTATCCCTGGTCGGGTAATGTTCGTGAACTCGCCAATCTGGTCGAGCGATTGGTGATCCTCTATCCCTTCAAGGTGGTGGATGTGAACGATTTGCCAGAACGCTTCCGACCAGATATTCACGCAAAGACGTTACCACAACAACCTGGGCCGGTACTATCTGAATCCACGATGTTGCGCAGTGAGTTACCCGGCTCACGGCTGCCTGAAGCGGGTTTGGATCTGAAGCGTTATCTGGCTGAGCGGGAACAGCATTTGATTGACCAGGCACTGCTGCAGGCTGAGGGTGTGGTGGCTCAAGCGGCCCGCCTCCTGAATATGCGACGCACCACACTGGTGGAAAAAATGCGTAAGTATGGCCACTATGCCTCTACAGATCGTCAGGATTCTGACGGGTTAGGTGGCCATGGTATAGCGGCGCGCTGATTTTCTGACGTCAGGGGCCTGCATTTCTGTAATTATCATGTTTGTGAATATAGTGTTCGTTATGAGGCTATTTCTGGAGTGAAAATTGGCTGATATTTTGTGCCCCAATACCTAAAGAAAAACCTTTGTGGGTCAGTACATTGCGAAATTTTGAATCAATAGGACAGAATCATTATGAGCACCTGGTCCTGGTAGGTTTGGTATTGTCGATGACAGGCACAGTTATTGCTGCTAATGGCAATAGGCAGTTTTTATTATCCTGTTTTGTGGTCGGTTGTAGTTGATAATAGCCACAAAAATATAGAGGAGCCGAACGCGTGCAAAGTTGTGGTCGTATACGAAATCCGGTAGTAGATGCTATGGCTGCAGAAGCTGAGGATTCTCGTTTGCGTCGCCTGTTGGATGCGTTGCCGGGAGGTGTCGTGGTGCTGAATGGTGATGGTTGCGTCAGTGACATCAACACCACGGGACGTGCGTGGTTTGGAGAATTGACCGAGCAGCTCTGGTACAGTGTGGTGGCTCGTTTATTCGAACCCACTGCGGATGCCTCCGGCGATGTAGTATTGAAAAATGGTCGGCAACTGGCGGTTACTACCTGTCCTATGGCAGGTCAGGCGGGGCAGATATTGCTGTTTCAGGATGTGACAACATCGCGTATGCAACAGCAGCAGCTCAGTCGGGCCAGCCGTCTGCAGGCCATGGGGGAGACCGCTGCACATCTTGCCCATCAGATCCGGACCCCATTGGCTACTGCACTGCTGTATTTATCCCATCTCGATAGTGGAACAGAGCACGCTCGGCTGATTACGGAGAAAATCCGTGGGCGGCTGCGCCACCTGGAGTCGCTAATCGAAGATATGCTGATTTTTGCTCGAGGCGGCAGCCAAGTTACCGAAAAACTCAATGTTTCCGAGTTGTTGCAAGCTACGGTAGTCAATCAGCAGAGTCTATACAAAAAACAACAGATTGTTCTGCAGCTACAGCCTATTGATGAAGCTCTGGTGATTCGAGGTAACCGGGATGCACTGGCCGGGGTCATCGACAATCTGCTGGTGAATGCACTACAGATTTTGACCGAGTCCGGTACCCCTGCTGCGCAGGTAGTGGTCAGCGCACGATGTGATCTCCAGGAGGTATGCATACATGTTCATGATAATGGTCCCGGGGTTGCAGATGATGAGTGTAGCCGTATTTTTGAACCCTTTTATACCACTCGCTCCCAGGGTACGGGGCTTGGTCTAGCTGTTGTACAACTCGTTATGCAGGCCCATCATGGCCTGGTCAAATTAGTGCCGGTAGCAACAGGAGCCTGTTTTGAACTGCGCTTGCCTTTGTTACCCGAGTCGGTGGCATCAACAACGGCTGCAGTGGTCGATGTGGAAGACAAAGTGATGGCTGTGGAGAATGAAGTGTTGGTTATGGGGAATGAAGAGTCGTGAAAACGCCCTTGATTCTGGTGGTGGAGGACGATGCCGCTTTGTGTGATGCCTTGGCAGAAACTTTGCGCCTGGCACAATACCGGGTGGTCTCAGCCGATGGTAGTGCCCGGGCGTTACAGATTTTGGCGATGGAGAAAGTCGATCTGGTGATCAGCGATGTGCGCATGCCGGGGATGTCCGGTCATGTGTTGCTACGAAAAATCCGCGACAAACACCCACAAACGATCGTGCTGTTGATGACGGCTTATGGCAGCATTCAGCAGGCTGTCGAGGCCATGCGTGATGGTGCTGTAGATTATCTCGTTAAACCGTTTGAAGCACAGGTGCTGGTTAACACGGTAGAACGCTACCTGCCTGCGGATGTACCCGATGGGGAGGTGATTGCAGAAGATTCGGTGACACTGGATTTATTGCAGTTGGCAAAGCGTGTGGCACAAACCAACTCCACCGTCCTGATTACCGGAAAATCAGGTACCGGAAAGGAGGTTATTGCCCGTTTTATCCATCAGCAGTCGGCACGTAGCGCAGGTCCGTTTGTAGCGGTCAATTGTGCTGCAATACCGGAGAATATGCTCGAAGCCACCCTGTTCGGTTATGAAAAAGGGGCTTTTACCGGAGCCTATCAGGCTTCTCCGGGGAAGTTTGAACAGGCACAAGGCGGGACACTGCTGTTGGATGAGATTTCAGAAATGGATCTGGGATTGCAGGCTAAGCTGTTACGGGTGCTGCAGGAGCGGGAGGTTGAACGCCTCGGTGGGAAAAAACTGATTGTTCTGGATGTCAGGGTGCTGGCGACATCCAACCGCGAGATCAGGCAGGAAGTTGCAGCAAAGAGATTTCGTGAGGATTTGTATTATCGACTAAACGTTTTTCCTCTGCACATGCCGACTCTGGCAAGTCGACCCGGGGATATTCTACCACTGACAAGTTATTTTCTACGCCATCATGCTCATTTGGCGGGCCGGGTCGGGGTGCAGTTAAGTGCAGCGGCACAGGCTGCACTGCTGGCTTATCGTTGGCCCGGTAATGTCCGGGAGCTGGATAATCTGCTGCAACGAGCCCTAATTCTGCAACTGGGTGAGACCATAGAGGTTGCTGATTTACAGTTCGAAGCAGCACCCGTGTACGTTGAATCAAATTGTGATGAACCTCAGGTGCAGCAAGTTGAGTCAACGAGTGGTGTAGTTTCTGAAGGGGATAATCCATCGTTGGGTGATGACTTGCGACAACGTGAGGCACAAGTGATTCTGGATTGTCTGCGCGAGGTTAATGGCCGTCGTGCTGAGGCAGCTGCCGCACTCGGAATCAGTCAGAGAACGCTCCGCTACAAGCTTAAACGTCTGCGTGAGGCTGGATTTGCCATACCGCAAACCGGTAGTGCGGGGTAGTGATCACAGCGATGGAACAAGCTGCCTGATAAGGATAAAGGAAGGTGAGGATGAAGGAAACCATGCAAATCAACGATACAGGACTTGACGATGAAGATTATTGATTCCACCACACTGTTACGAAATATGCAATCGATGTCGAACCAGGCCGCGGGTAAACCGGAAGCCGCAGATTCTCCGACCAGTTCCGGTTTCGCGGCCCTGTTACGTTACTCCATCGAACAGACCAATACCAGCCAGCTTAAAGCAGGACAACTTGCGAAAGCTTATCAACTGGGCAGCCAGGATATTCAACTAGCTGAAGTGATGGTCGCCATGCAAAAGGCGAATCTGTCATTCAGTGCGATAACGGAAGTTCGAAATCGCTTGGTTTCGGCCTACCAGAATATTATGAACATGCAGGTGTGAGTGGGTGGGTCAACAGCGTGTGTTTTAAGAAACAGAATAGGAACGGGTTATGGCTGTCGTAGATGCAGAAGCCGGAGGGCGTCAATTGTCCTTGCCTGCTGCCGGGTTTTCCCGGTTGCCGGCATTCAAGCAAATCGGTTTTCTGGTGGGTATCGCGATCAGTGTGGCGCTCGGTATCGTGGTGGCTCTATGGTCCAGAACGCCAACGTATGAGCCCTTGTTCAGCCGTCTCTCGGCAGCAGAAAGTGGCGAGGTGATCAATAGTCTAAAGCGTGCCGGTATTCGGTATAAACTCGACAGTGCTAACGGAGTGGTCCTGGTTGCGGCGGCAGATATTCAACAGGCTCGCATCAAGTTGGCCACCGAAGGCTTGCCTCGTAGTTCCGGTGTCGGTTTTGCGTCGTTGAGTAAAAGCCAGGGATTTGGTGTCAGCCAGTTTATGGAAAATGCTCGATATCAACATGCCCTCGAAGAGGAACTGGCACAATCGATCACATCTTTGCGCAATATCCGTAGTGCTCGGGTTCATCTGGCAATTCCCAAACAGTCGGCTTTTGTGCGTAACCGCCGCCAAGCTACGGCATCAATAGTCATCAACCGGTTTTTGGGCTCCAGTTTATCCGAAGAAGAAATTTCCGGCATCGCCTATCTGGTTGCGTCGAGTGTTAATGAACTGGCTCCGGATCAAGTGACCATTGTCGATCAGAAAGGCCAGTTGTTATCCGCTGGCGGCAGTTCCTCAGCCCTCGGACAGACCTCCCGCCAGCGCAAGCAGACTGCGAGTCTGGAAGGCGAATATGTGCGCAGCATAGAAAATATCCTGACGCCTATCGTCGGCGTGGGTAAAGTCCGTGCTCAGGTTAATGCTGAGGTGGATTATACAATAACCGAGCAGACCCAGGAGCAGTATGATCCCAACAGCAAGGTGATGAGAAGTGAGCAGCTGTCGTCACAAAACCGCACCGGCTCCGTAATCACAGGAGGTATTCCCGGAGCACTCAGCAATCAGCCTCCTGGTCAGGCAACAGCACCTGCTACGACTTCGGCTACAGCAAACGCTGCTGCAACCGGCACGAATCAGACTGCCCAGACGGCTACCAGTACAAGCACGGCACCACCTTCGTCCAGTTCCTCCAAGGCGATCCATAATTTCGAACTAGACAAAACTATCCGTCATGTGCAGTTGGCATCCGGCAAGGTAACTCGATTGTCCATTGCCGTAGTGGTCGATCAATCGACCACTACAGACTCGAGCGGTAAGTTGGTTCCTCGCATGCTATCTCCTGAAGATGAGAATCGCCTGCTTTCATTGGCCAAGCAGGCCGTAGGTTTCAGTGAGGCACGCGGTGATACCATTACTCTGGTGAATACGCCATTCTCGATTCCCGAGTCACCAGCACCATTGCCGGAAGTGCCCATTTGGAAACAACCATGGGTATGGGATATCGCCAAACAGGTTGTTGCCGGAATCTTTTTGTTGCTGTTACTGTTTTTGGTCATACGCCCCGCTTTTAAATCATTGACCGGTCGTGAAATGGCAGAACTTGCAGCCGAGCGGGGTCGGGGTGCTTTGGGACTGGAAACGGCACAGCAGCAGGCAATGACCGCACAAGGAGCTGGCCAACCGGCCCTTGGTGCGCCACCAGGGCAAGGTGAAATGGTACAACTCGAGGCACCGGGGTCGGGTTATGAGGAGCAACTTTCCCTGGCCCAGCAAATGGTCAAGGATGATCCGAAACGGGTTGCACAAGTCGTTAGAGGGTGGATGAAGGAAGATGGCTGATAATCCGGCAGTTCTGGAAGACAACGCCAAGTTGTCCGGCATAGCACGGGCGGCTATTTTGTTGATGGTGCTGGGTGATAGTGAGGCAGCACAAGTCATTAAGCACCTGAATACTCGCGAAACACGCCAGGTCAGTTATGAAATGACCAGTCTTGGAAATATCACCACTGCACAGGTACAGGAAGTATTAAAGGATTTTCGAGATCAAGTGAGTTACCAAACGGCATTGGGGGGTCAGGGTACGGAGAATTATATCCGTTCCATACTTGGCAAGGCGCTGGGTGAGGATAAAGCCCGGACCTTGGTCAGTGGCATCCTGATGGGTGGCGATTCCAATGGGATTGAGGAATTGAAATGGCTTGAACCCAGGGCAATCGCCAATATGATCCACAATGAACATCCGCAAACGATTGCCATTGTTCTGAGTTTGCTGGAGAGCGAGCAGGCCGCCGAAGTGCTGCAGTCGTTGCCACAAAATACCCGTTCTGATCTGATGTTACGGATCGCCAATCTCGAGGGCGTGCAACCCTCTGCTTTGGAGGAGCTTAATGACTTGTTGGAGCGTCAGTTAACGGGTGCCAACAGTAGTAGACTCAGTACTGCCGACATTGGAGGCCTGAAAGTTGCGGCGAATATTCTCAATCAATTGGACAGTACTACAGAGACCTTCATCAGAGATGAGGTTAGAGAGCAGGATGAGGAGATAGCGGAAAAAATTGAAGAGCTGATGTTTGTCTTCGAGAATCTTCTGGATATTGATGATCGTGGTATCCAGACGTTGATGCGGGATGTACCAGCGGATCGTCTGGCGCTGGCTATGAAAGGGGCGTCAGAAGAGCTGAAGGAAAAAATCTTCAAGAACATGTCTTCTCGTGCATCGGAGTTATTGCGTGATGACCTGGAAAATATGGGTCCGGTGAGGCTGGCAGATGTGGAAGCGTCACAGAAAGAGATTGTCGCTATTACCCGCAAACTTGCGGAAGCAGGGACGATTATGCTGGGTGGTTCCGGTGGTGAAGAATTTCTATAAGAGCAATGATGTGATGTTCGCTCCGGCTCCTGATTTCAGCCCATGAAGCGGCGGTTACCCTATGCTCAGGGGGGCGAGGCGGAGGTTAATCGTTGGGAGTTGCCAACCATGACGAAAACCGCTGCGGCAGAGCGCTCAAAGTCGAAAATCTCCCTGGCTCCGCCTACAGCAACCGAAATAGAGATTATTCAGAAACAAGCTTGGCAGGAAGGATTCGACCAAGGGTATGAGGATGGATTGAGCAAGGGCCACGTTAAGGGTCTTGATTCCGGACAGGAAGTGATTAACTCGTTATCCAGAACTCTTGATGCGCTGAGCAAGCCGGCACAACTTTTTAATGACCATGTTATGGAAGAATTGGTCGCCGTCATTCGAGCGGTGGCCCGGCAGTTGGTACGCCGGGAAATTCGCCAGGACCCTGGGCAGTTGATTGCTGTTATTCGCGAGGCGGTCAATACGTTGCCCTTTTCCAGTCAACAAATTCAGATACGTTTGCATCCGGAGGATTCTGTCATTGTCCGGGAAGCATTGGCGCTTGACAGCAAGGCTCCGATCTGGGAGCTTATTGAAGATCCAGTCCTGAATCGAGGCGATGTGCGTTTGGTTGGTGACGCTTCGCAGGTCGATGGTCGGCTTGAAACCCGGCTCAATACCTTGATTTCCGGAATGTTGGGAGGGATTCGTCAAGCGGATGAAGTGGTTAGTGAAGAATCACAATCGTCGGTGATCGTCAAGGACAATGGTTATGAACAAAATCCACCTGAGTGAACAGATTGCCACAAATTTGCGGGTTATGCGCAATACGGTGGCTGCAATTCCATCGCTCACGGCAGAAGGCAAGCTGACCCGGATTGTTGGCCTGACGCTGGAGGCGGTGGGTTGTCAGTCGGCAGTTGGTGGGCGTTGTACGGTCATTCGTCAGGATGGTCGTGAAATCGAAGCTGAGGTGGTGGGTTTCAAGGGTGAAAGTTTGCTGCTGATGCCCGCGGGTGATACCGAAGGCCTCGGACCGAATGCCAGGGTGATTCCAAGCGGGGCGACCACCAGCATTGCAGTGGGTAAAGCCATGTTGGGACGCGTCATTGATGGTGCCGGTAATCCTCTGGATAGTCGCGGCAGAATTCGCACCGAATGTGCCATGCCGTTACATGGGCAAACGATTAATCCGCTATTACGCCGACCCATTTCACAGCCGCTCGATGTCGGAGTACGGGCTATCAATACCCTGTTTACCGTGGGTCGTGGCCAGCGGCTGGGTTTGTTCGCCGGTAGCGGCGTCGGCAAGAGCATCTTGCTGGGGATGATGACCCGGTTTACCCAAGCGGATGTGATTGTCGTTGGACTGATCGGTGAGCGTGGTCGTGAAGTCAAGGAATTCATCGATAACATTCTCGGTGAAGAAGGATTGCGGCGGGCTGTTGTCGTTGCTACACCAGCGGATAATCCACCGCTGTTGCGCATTCGCGGCGCCTTGCTGGCAACGACTATTGCAGAATATTTTCGAGATCAGGGCAAGCAAGTGCTGTTGTTGATGGATTCTCTGACCCGCTATGCGCAGGCGCAGCGGGAGATAGGCTTGGCTATCGGTGAGCCACCCGCAACCCGTGGTTATCCACCCTCGGTATTTGCCAAGATTCCCATGTTGGTTGAGCGGACGGGCAATAGCCAGCATGAAGGTTCGATTACCGCTTTTTATACGGTCTTGACGGAAGGGGATATGGATAACGACCCGGTTGCGGATACTGCACGGGCTATTCTGGATGGCCACATCGTGTTATCGCGGCGACTGGCAGAATCAGGGCTTTATCCCGCGATTGATATCGAAGCCTCGATCAGTCGGGTGATCAATGAAATCGTGACTTCTGAACAGTTTCAAATCATTAATCGTTTTAAGCAAATGTACACTACCTTTGAAAATAACCGGGATTTGATCAACGTCGGTGCCTATGCGGCAGGTTCCGATGCGGCGATTGACGAAGCCATTGCGATGCGTTCCCGGTTGCTGGCATTTATTAAGCAACCGATGGATCAAGCGATTACGTTGGAACATGGGCTCCAGCAATTGCTTGGTTTATTGCCATCCCAAGCGCCCAAATCCTCTACGCAGGTGGCCTGAGTAGAAGCTTATGGCAAAGCCTGGAAAGGGTCTGCTAGCGGTTGAGGAATATGCACGGCGCAAAGAACAAGGTGCCTTGAAAGCATTCGGAGAAAGCCAGACTGTACTGCAGCAAGGGCTTCAACAGTTGCTGGATCTGGAACGGTTTCGATCTGAGTACCATTCCCAAATGCTACAAAAGGGCACACAAAGCACCCGGATGGCGGTACTACAGCATTATCGACGTTTTATCGAGCAGCTCGATCAGGTGATCGGGCAACAACAACAGCGCAATACCACGCTTGAGGAAGACGTCAAACTCAAGCGCCAGGCTTGGTTAGTGACCCGTAATGAAAAGAAACGTTACGAGAAATTGCGGGAACGAGCGCGCGAAGAAGCCATCTCCAGAGAGTTGCTGCAGGAACAGGCGACCCTGGATGACCAGGCTGGTCGTAGGTCATGATTGACAGGGCAGATCTGGCATGCAAGTTGCTAGTTGATTTACCGAGGCAAAGCCCCGTGTAAATCCAACAAGGCAAGATGAACCCAGGAGTCAGTTCATGTCCCTGCAAACGAGTATGTCAACTGTCCCGGCGCCACCAAAAAGCCTGGCAGCCACGAATTCTGCTCCAGCGACCTTGCCTGGGGATAATCAGGCAACTTCGACAAAATCATTTGGACGTATATTGCGTGATCGCATGACCCCTCCCGGGACAGGGCCAGCCGCTAAGGAAGGTGATCGTGCACAGCCTGCCGCAGAAACCAGGTCGACCGGGGTGGATGAACCGGCAACAAAACAGAGTACAACCGGCAACTCCTTGCCGGGCGAATCGGCCACTGCAGGAAAAGACGCTACCGATCTTAAGGGCCATAAGCCCGAGCCCGAAGCAGACGATGCCATTGGCATCGCGACGGCCTCCGGTGTTGGAGCGGTTGCTGCCGACCTGGTTTCGACTACTGGAATGGATGCCGGCACGGCGGCATTGGGTGTTGATGGCGCGGCTACAGTCCGCTCTATCGCTGCAGATGTCACCACGGCAGTCACTGGAATACCCGGCAGTCAAGCGTCAGGTGCAGAGCCCGCAAACGGCTTGCCATCCGCGGAGCTACAGGGCAGTATCACTTCGGCCGCTGTTGCCACCACAACCACTGCGATACAAACCACAGCCATGGCACCAGCGGTATCGACTGTAACTGCGGGTGGTAAAGACGCCGGCTCAGCAAGCTCAAAGAACACCGGAATGCAGCAAGTAACCACAGTTGCGACAATTGCCGGGCGGCAAGCAAAACTGCAAACCACTTCAGAACCAGGTATCACAGTGCAGCAAAACGTCCCCTCATCGGCCATAACCTCTTCGGGTAAAGCGACACCGGTACAAGGGCAGGCTGAAACAGTTACCACTGATCAGGCCAACAGGGTCGCTAGTGATACCAGTAACACGGTACTGCAAGCGGTAGCAGGTTCGCGTACAGCACCACAGCAGCTTAGGTCAACTCCAGATCTATTGTTGACGCCTGCGAGCCGTATAAATACCCGGTCTGCTGATGGATCGGGTACTGTGCCTGCCATGTTGAGCAATAGCCCATTGCCCGGGTTATCGTCGCTGGCAACCACCACGACTTCGACGGTATTGACCATGCCGGTTGCGGTGCAGCCAGGTGATCCACGTTGGGCCCAGGCTTTTACCGACCGGGTTGTCTGGTTGGCGCAGGGCAATGTGCAGGCAGCCAATATCCGCCTCAACCCACCGGAACTTGGGCTGCTTGACATCAGAATACGCCTGCAGCATGACCAGGCTTCCATTCTAATCGTCAGTCCGAATCAGACCGTGCGTCATGTATTGGAAGCCACGTTGCCGCAGTTACGTCAGCAGTTTGATAATATGGGTTTTGTTGATGTTCAGGCCCAGGTCGCTGACCAACAACCTCAGCAACGTGATCAAAACGCCTATTATGCAAGGGGATCGAATGCTCCGGATGAACTTGATGGCATGGCATTGGAACAGGTAATTCCGGTCGCAGCCAAAGTATCGCAGGGTTTGCTGGATTTGTATATCTAGGAGCCTGTCCTAGAGGACCTACTGCACAACAGCGGGCCTTGGCCCGATTTTCCTCTACTGGTACTGCGATGGCTACTGTCATCAGCGACAAGATTTACGTTCATTTTCATTGGATCGAATTACAAAAGCGCGAATGCTGGAGCAATCCGCCACCAATATTGATGAGGAAGTGCTTAATCAGGATCTCAGTTCAGCATACGGCGTTCTCGCTGGCAAAGCAGATAAAGAAGCGGTATTGCACTTCACCACCGAGCGAGCACAGTGGGTTGCCTATGAAACCTGGCATCCAAATCAATCAGGAAAATGGCTCCCTGATGGAGGCTATGAATTGCGTTTCCCCTATCACCATGCCATCGAATTAATTCTGGATCTATGCCGTTATGGGCCGGATGTAGAAGTCATCGCTCCAGCTGAACTTCGTGGACAGGTTGCAGAACGTTTGCGACAAGCTGTAAACATTTACGAAAAATCAAACGATTGAAGATCATGTTTTGATCTTATCAAGGTGTATGCTTGGTTGTATGACTAACCAAAGTCGATGTATACCGTCACTTGATAACTCCTTGAGTAAGGTGGCTTGCCTTGTGATCCAGCTATGACGAAAAGTTATTTTCAGTATTGGGGTAAGGCAAAACCCAGGCTGGAAGTGGATTACTGCTCGTCTGACGAGCCGATAAATATTATCGCTGAAAGGCACAGCATACCCGTTAAAGAACTTATTCAGAAAATTAAAATGCATAAGTGGAGGAAGGTTCCCTCTGGCAATCAATGTGCCTCCTATCACCTATTACCATATCACTGTCTGGATGTGGCGGCCGTGGGGCAACTATTGCTTTCACCAGACAAGATGTTTTGCAAACGTCTAGCTGCACAGTTAAACGTTGAACCTGTTTGGCTCCAACAGTTTTTTGTATTTTGTCTGGCACTTCATGATCTTGGGAAATTCGCAAGGTCGTTTCAGGGACTGCAATCGGAGATGTCTTTAGACTTGGTGAAAGCCAATGCGAGAATGTCATATACAGAACGACATGACACACTGGGGTTTAGGCTGTGGTGCAAGAATATTTTGCCAAAACTTTCTAAACTCAATACAGAGAATGGCGCATGGCTCAAGCGCATGGAACCATGGATGGAGATTGTGACAGGTCATCACGGCGTACCTCCGAAAAAGTCAGGCGAACGAATTTCAAACTATTATCAAGCTGAAGATGAATTGGCAGCCTCATTTTTCGTCCAGGATATGATGCAGTTATTTTTGTCTGAATTTGATTCTGCGCCATTGCTGGATAAATCAATGAAGCGACAGTTGAAAGCTGTATCGTGGCAATTTGCCGGGGTAGCAGTGTTGGCTGATTGGTTGGGATCAAACCAGGAATATTTTAAATATTGTCAGACTCCGAAGAAGTTATCCGAATATTGGCATGATTTTGCTTTGCCTTCAGCAGACAAAGTTATTCAAGCCATGCCAACGATACCGCATGTGAGAGACTTTCAGGGGATCACTGATCTGTTTCCGTTTATCGAGCAGCCGACACCATTGCAACAGTATGCGATTGAAGAGCCTTTGGCGGAGCACCCGCAGCTATTTATCCTTGAAGATGTGACGGGAGCCGGGAAAACAGAAGCGGCATTGGTGCTTACCCATCGCTTATTAAGCGAAGGTATGGCCGATGGTTTGTATGTGGCGCTTCCAACCATGGCAACATCCAATGCCATGTATGAGGAGCGATTAAGCAAAGTGTATCAGCGTTTTTATCAAGCCGGTGATTTGCCTTCACTGGTGTTGGCGCATGGGGCAAGAAATCTGTCCGAAGCTTTTCAGAAATCTGTGCTGCTGTCGGAGCAGGGCGATGATGCAATATATGAAGAAGGACAATCGGACAAAGCTCAAGAATTGAGTGCGACAGCTTACTGCAATGCATGGCTGGCAGATAATCGAAAGAAGACATTATTGGCCGATGTCGGGGTGGGCACGCTGGATCAAGTGTTGTTGGCTGTGTTACCAGCACGTCACCAATCTTTGCGTTTGCTGGGTTTAGGGCGAAAAGTCTTACTGGTGGATGAAGTCCACGCCTACGATAGCTATATGCAAAAATTGTTGGATGCCTTGCTTGAGATCCATGCCAGACAAGGCGGCAACGTGATTCTGCTGTCCGCTACACTGCCTCAATCCATGCGTGAGCGCTTGATTGCAGCGTTCCACCGTGGTCTGGATGATGATACACCCGCTCTTGAAAGTGCTGCCTACCCACTTGCCACCCACTCGCCGGTAGTTGGTAGTATATGTGAAGAACCGATTGATACCCGAGAAGAGGTTAAGCGTACTGTTACTGTGGTACGGCTGGATTCGGAAGCTGATGTGATGGCGCAAATCCAGGAAGCTGTGCATCAGGAACAATCGGTTTGCTGGATTCGCAATACGGTGAAAGCGGCTCGCCAAAGCCATCGTGATTTGACGAAATGTGACTGGTTGAGTGAAGACCATCTGCATTTATTTCATAGCCGCTTCGCTATGATTGACCGGCAGCGTATTGAATCTGATACATTAAAGCGATTTGGCGAAGCCTCGGATAGTGAAAAAAGGAAAGGTCATGTTTTGATTGCAACGCAAGTCGTTGAGCAATCCCTCGATCTGGATTTCGATGTGCTGGTTTCAGACTTGGCTCCTGTTGACTTGATGATTCAGCGAGCGGGTCGTTTACGACGGCATATTCGAGATGTTGAAGGAAAAAGAATTAGAAAAGCAAAGGCAAAAGATCAGCGAGGCACACCTGTTCTGTATCTGTTTTCACCCGATCCAATGGAGGATGCAGACGAAGAATGGCTCAAAGAGCAACAGGCTGGAACCGAAGTTGTTTATCCTCATGTTGGTCAGCTTTGGTTGACGGCACGGTTGCTACTGAAGGAGGGTAAAGGGAAGTTTGCCATGCCTGATGATGCCCGTGACCTGATTGAGGGAGTGTATGGAGATGGCGCACAAGGTGATATTCCATCTGCATTACAGGAAGCTTCATGGGAAGCCGAAGGAAATGATTTAACCAGGAGAAGCATGGCCAATTTGAATGTATTGAAATTAAACAAAGGATATACACGTTCCAGTGGTGATTGGGATGAGGTATCACGCATTCCAACGCGGCTAACAGAAATCGAAACAGTGTCTGTTGCATTAGTTCGGTTTGTGCATGGGCGGTTACAGCCGTATGCTGAAGGTTTGCAGCATGCATGGGCGCTGAGTGTAGTGAATATTCCCGCATATGAATGGGAAAGTGTGAGCCAATATATTCCGGTTCGTATAAAGCCGTTGGTGGATGCATTGAAAAAAGAGGAAAAGGCATTGCGCTGGCTGGAGATATTCCCGCTGACTACAGAAACAGAGCGGTGTTACAGCCGATGCGGCGGGTGGCATCCCGAAACAGGAGAAACTTCATGAATCTCATTACAGATAAATGGATTCCAGTGATCCGTGAAGATGGAACGCACGATGCAATCGTGCCCTGGCAGATTGCTGAGTCTGAAAATCCTGTCACAGAAATCAATGCGCCTCGCCCGGATTTCCAGGGAGCCTTGTATCAGTTTCTCATTGGTTTGTTGCAGACCTGTTTTGCTCCGGAAGATGAAGATGAATGGTTGGAGTTTTGGGAAGAAATACCTGCTCCTGAGGAACTGCAAGCAGTCTTTGAAAAAGTGGCCGAAGCATTTGAACTATATAATCCTGATGGGGCTGCATTTATGCAGGATTATAATTTACCTGAAGGTGAAACAAAGCAAGTTCCAGCACTGTTGATTGCAGCTCCTGGAGCCAAGACGATAAAAGATAATCTGGATCATTTCATCAAGCGTGGCGAGGTGGATTGTATGTGTTCGGGGTGTGCTGCTACAGCACTATTTTCTTTGCAACTGAATGCGCCAAGTGGTGGTCGGGGTCACCGTGTAGGTTTGCGAGGTGGTGGGCCATTAACAACTCTCATTGTTTCAGATAAAACTGATGAATATTTATGGAATAAGCTTTGGCTGAATGTGCTTAATAAGGAAGATCTGGAATGCACACCGGATATTTTGAATGCTGATGTACTGCCGTGGATGGGAGAAACGAGACTGTCCGATAAGAAGGGGAAAATAACCACACCAGAATCAGTGCAACCATTGCAAATGTATTGGGGTATGCCTCGCCGGATCAGGCTGGATGAACCTGATGGTTCAGGCGTATGTGATATTTGTGATGAAATCTCTGTGCCTGTATTCAAGACCTATCGAACCAAAAACTTTGGCACAAATTATGAAGGGGCATGGGTTCATCCATTAACGCCATACCGAATGGATATAAAAAAAGAAAAGCCGCCCCTGTCTCTCAAGGGTCAAGAAGGCGGTTTAGGGTACAGACACTGGCTGGGCCTAGTGCTCCAGGAGCCGGAAATGGGCGATAAGGCAGCAACAATTATACGGTTTTTTAATGAAGAGCGAAGCTACCTCATTTCGGATGGGCAAGTAGGGGCTTTATGGTGCTTTGGTTTTGATATGGACAATATGAAAGCACGTTGCTGGTACGATTCACGGTTCCCAATATTTAATCTTGAGGAGAGTCAGAAAAAGAATCTTATTGATTGGGCAGGCGAACTGATTAGGTCTGCCAGAGAAGTTGTGAGAATACTTCGTAGTTCGGTTAAGTCGGCTTGGTTCCGTCGATCAGAAGATGCCAAAGGGGATAGGAGTATGATCGATGCTCAATTCTGGCAAACAACAGAGACTGATTTTTATCGATTGCTGAATGCGCTGGTGCATTTGTCGGGTGATACACGTATGGCACCACCAGAGATTTATGATGCATGGTTCAAGACTCTTCAAAAACATGCCTTTCAAATCTTTGAGCATGCAACCATGAGTGCGAACCCGGAAGATATGGATTTGAAACGGATTGTTTTAGCGAATCAATCTTTGAAGAAGAATTTTTATGGTAATAAACAGATTAAATCACTTAGGGCAAAAGCGATTAAGGAGGTTGCTGCATGAACTACAGATTTTTAAGTTTTGAAGAACAGTCTGCGTTGCTTAGTTGGCATAAGTGGCTGGACAATAACCGTGGAGATAGAGCGCGGCTTCGGCGTGCAGACTGTGCTGAAGATATATTGCTTACTGATGCCTTTTTTCATTTCTTGCAACATATGCCGGATAGTTGGCTAGATAAAAAACAGATGATGCCAAGCGCAGCGGTTGCTGGATTACTCTCTCATGTAAAAGAGGATAAGAGAATCGATAGCAAAGGTTACCAGCCTAAAGACAAGTCTAAACAACGGAATATTGCATCTTTTGCTGAATTGCTTGCCCGACCGGTTAAAGGCGGTAGGGCTCCTGTAAGTGAGTTGCGTTTTCAGCAGTTGCAGAAAAGCCACACTACAGATGAATTCTATCGTCGAATGCTACGTGCAATTCGTTTGTTGGATTGCAGGGGTAACATTGTATCGCTGGCCAATGATACCCTTCACTGGCATCAAGAATTCGAGCAATACAGTAACCAAGCGCCCAGCCATCGTTTGGCTGTCCTCTGGGCAACTGATTATTTTACTGCATTACCTAAGAAATCAAACTAAAGGAGGTTAACTATGAGCCGTTTTATTCAATTACATATGCTGACTGCATATCCACCAGCAAATTTGAACCGGGATGATCAGGGCAGACCAAAAACCGCAAAAATGGGTGGCTATGATCGCTTGCGCGTTTCCTCTCAATGTTTGAAACGCACATGGAGAATGTCAGATATTTTTGAGGGTGATATTGATAAGGGTGTGCGAACTAAAGAAGTTGCAGCCTACGCATTAGACAAACTCTGCAAGTTTCCTGCATTGACCAAAACAGAGCAGGAAACTATCGCAAAGAATATTGCTAAAGTATTTGGATCACTGAAAGGTGATTCGTTGCAATTGGATACCTTGGCGTTTGTGTCGCAAACCGAATTTGCGAATATTGATAAAGTTATTGATGGTTTTAAGAATGGTTTAGGTAGCGCAACTGTGGAGTCCAATGAATTTGGAGTGCATCTTTTTAAGGTGCTATCCTCAGGTATTTGTTCTTCAGTTGAGGCTCTAATAAAAATTTTAAAGGGTGACAATGAGATTGCTATGTTGCGAAGCGATTGGAATAAACCCAGTGGCTTAAATAAGATCATCAAAGATAAAGCGTATAAAACATCAGAAGACAGAAGTCCGTTTGATTATTTGGGAAGGATGATTGAACACTGCTCCGAGTGGTTGGATGATATTTCAGGGGGCACTCCTGTCCCTGACGATCAATTAGAACTATTTTTTGCAAAAGAGCATGCAGCACACTCTAAAGCGATAGTTAAGGCTTTAAAACTTGGTGTATTTTTACCAAGCAAGGCTGCCAAGGATGTTGAATATGGTGAGCTTAAAAATAAGAATCATGTTAAACTATGTGAGGGTTGGGAAGGACAGATTGAAACATGGGTGAAAGCTGTCCAATCTTCCAAGGATGATGATTTAACATCCAAAAACAATATTCTCAGTTTGAGTCTTGTTGTCTCTCCGGGAGCAATCCCTAAATCTGCAATTCTGACCAATGAGCATACAAATGCTGATATAGCCCTGTTTGGTAGAATGTTAGCAGATTCAGTTGATCATAAGGTTGAAGCGGCTTGTCAGGTGGCGCATGCTCTTTCTGTACACGCTGTTGTCATTGAAGATGACTATTTCACAGCAGTGGAAGACTTGAATCAATATAGGGATGATGCAGGTGCGGCTCATATTGGTGAAACGGGTTTCGCGGCGGGTTTATTCTATTCCTATATCTGTATCAATCGTGAATTATTGATTAGAAACCTTATTAATGAGCATAGTAAAGATGCTGATATCAACGATGCGAAATATGAAGATGAGCGTAAATTAGCCAGTAAAGCAATTCGGGCATTAACTGATGCTGCCGTCAAGGTTGCGCCGAGTGGCAAGCAGAATAGTTTTGCTTCACGTGCTTATGCTTCGTATGTCCTGGCTGAAAAGGGCGACCAGCAGCCTCGTTCTTTGTCTGTTGCTTATTTAAAACCGATCAACCAACGGGAAAATGATGATTTTATTCCTGATTCTATTCAGGCGCTGATCAAGCAAAAAAACAGCTTTGATAAAGTGTATGGGGATTGTGCTGATCTGCGCTATACACTGAATGTACCTGATGAAGAAGGAACATTGGCTGAATTGCTAGATTTCGTAGGCGAGTAAGGAGGGGTAATCATGGATTATCTACTGTTTCGCCTTTATGGGTCGCTGGCTAGCTGGGGTGAGATTGCTGTGGGGGCAACGCGCCATACGGCAACTTACCCCAGTAAATCTGCTGTTGTTGGCCTGATGGCGGCAGCATTGGGCATCAAGCGCAGAGATATGGAAGGCCAGCAACAGATGCAGCAAGGTTATACCATCGCTGTTGAAGTTTATTCCCAAGGTTCGTTGTTGCGAGATTATCATACAACCCAGGTTCCTGATTCTGTAGGAAAGGTTCGTTATCGAACCCGACGTGATGAACTGGTGTTTGGTAAGGAGCGATTAGGCACGATTTTATCTACACGAGAGTATCGCTCGGATGCCTTGGCTTTGGTTGCCGTAAAAGCCTTGGCT
>ENA-ORDP01000571-ORDP01000571.1-marine-sediment-metagenome-genome-assembly--contig:-NODE-571-length-23508-cov-4.347930_pt1 | contig 23508 bp, 24 predicted proteins | sample MGYA00248627_ERZ508539 | MGnify/ENA primary metagenome ERZ508539 (study PRJEB26208, sample SAMN05571518) | marine sediment metagenome | biome: deep sea; feature: Hydrothermal vent; material... | reverse complement strand
CCCGCCGCAATTTCATCTCCGGTTTCGTGTCCGCGCTTTTCACCGCCCTCATGGTTTTAGATACGATTTTTGGGTTTCGGGGCATGAGCTTAGGTTGGCATGCAAAATTAGAGTGAAGCCAAGTCAGGCTCAGCTTGCACCATCTTCATCGATGACTATTTTATATCCGTCCTTATCGACTCTAAGCCAACCTGCATTAGATGTGAGCATTTCCTTTAACTCAGTTAGCATAATTTTGTTATTTTTATACAGCCTAAGCAATTCAAGGAGGTCTAGAGTTCGCAAAATAAGAACATTCGTTGTTTTGGCATGGCGTATCTGTTCAATTGCTATCCCTTGATCCTTTTCATTGAGGGAACGCGCGTTTTTTATATTCATTACTAACAAAGATGGGAATTCGGCCTTAAATCCAGAACGTTCACGATGGGAATCCGCTTGATTGATATTTTCGCGTTTAACACCTTTATTCGTTCCTTTGACCTCGCAAAGACAAAATGGCTTATTATTATCGTCTAACAACTTGATATCTTCACGGAGTTCATCTAAAGGATCAACGCCTATCCCAAATCCTTTCCGAAAAACCGTTGCGACACTATCAACAAGGTCACCCCCAGTCAGCGATAGAATAGATTTATACTTTTGGAGAAGCTCTGCTCTCTCGTCAATTTCTGATATCTTTTTGGAAAGTGCGTCACGCTCTGCTTTTGAATCACTTTCTTCCGAAAATTCGAATTCATTAATCCAGCCAGGAAGGTCTCGAGACAGCTTGTTATATGTTAATGCAAGAGCGTTAGCAAGCAAGGTGAAATATTCTTCCACCTCTCCTGGTCTGTTATCTGGAACACGCGTCGGGATGAAATAATTTGCCCGATTTATTATCATTCCAGTCACATAACTGCTTACTTTCGATATAATACGGATTTCAAAGCTATCCCCGTGGTATTGAAAATAGCTCGTCGCGGCGCCATACCGCTCAAGAAAACCTCTAAACTCATCTAGTATTACATCAAGATTTGGCGCTCTTTTTTGGAAGTTTTCTCGGCTCAAATATCTGTAGCGCAAGTAATACTTTGTTAGATCTGTGTCCCTAAAACTACGACCCCCGTCTTCATCTATGAATTTCGTGTTGAGAAGAAAACAGATAAAACCACCATTCCTAAGAAGTAGGGTTGATTCACTTATTCGCTTATCTAGTTCATCTTTATCGCAGGAATGAGTTAAATAATCACCCGAATAGTTAGATTCCTGTTCAAATTGTTCAAATATGCCCTGATAAAGAATAACTCCATCAAATTCATCGAACCTACGGGGCGTGTTGTACGGCTCAAAATGCAAGACAAATTTACTTTTGCTTATTGATTTTTCTGGAACAGTCAGACTTAATTTATCTATCCCGTATACGAGAATGTTATAAGAACGCTCTTTTTCTTCTTCAGGCTGTGTCATAAATGTTAAACCAAGTGAAAACTGACAATAATATGCACAGCCAGTATAAACCAGCGACGTAAGATTTTCCCCTCCCTTGAGGGGAGGGGATCAAGGGGAGGGTGTAAAATGTCATGCCGGACTCCGATCCGGCATCTCACCGATCCCGCATCAAGCGCGGCATGACAGCGTGGGAGTGCGCCAATCTAGGAGGCGGTCGATTCTGCAGGTTTCAGTTTCTTCGCGCCGCTCATTAAGACAGCTGAGATTGTCGAGGCGATGGCCAGGATTATGAACACTTCAGATTGCTTCGTCCCCGCAAGCGCCCCGGCCATTGCGCCGCCTATGAACGTGCCGGAAAACTGGCTCATGTTATAAACGCCTATTATGGTTCCTTTTTGCGCCGGATCGGCCAGTTTCGACACAGCGGCGGGCAGGGTCGCCTCCAGAACTGAAAAGGCGGAAAAGAATATCGCGAACCCGCTTAAAGTCCACCAGACATTTTCGGCTGAATACATAACCACGTAGCCTACAGCCAGACAGATCAAGGCGCCCACTATCACGCCGCGCGCCGATCCTTTGTCCGCTTTGCGCGATGAGAGCATCATCGCCACTCCGCCAAAAACGCTGAGGGGTAGATAGACTTTCCATAGCTCGCTCATGGAAAAAACCTCGGCTATGCGAAGGGGTACCACGAAAAAAGTGGAGATCATGCAGACGTTAACCAAAAATCCGGTCGCGTTGAGCCGCATCAGGTCGGGGTCGCCGGCCAGTTTTATGGCGCCAAGCGGGTTCATGCCAAAATCGGGCTGATTTTGACGCTGGTTGTTTTGCGGCTCGTCGAGTTTGCATACGGTTACATATAGAGCGGTCATCGAAAGGCCGGCCGCCACCCAGAAAAGTGAGCCTGCGCCAAATATCCCGCCGATGACAGGGCCGGATATCATCCCCATCACAATTCCGCCCCCCACAGATATGCCCATAAACGCCATGGCTGTGTTCCGGCGCGACTCTTTCGTAAGGTCGGCTATCCAGGCGAAACAGGCCGAGGCGATGGCGCCGCCACCTTGCAGAAACCGGCCTGCGATGAGGATGTAGATATTCGTGGTGACCGCGCAAATCACGCTTCCGATTCCGAAAAGAAGCAGGCCAAACGCCACAACCGGCTTTCTGCCAAATCTGTCGGACATATATCCGAAAGGAATCTGCAAAAAAGCCTGGGTCAGCCCGTATATCCCGAACGCCATTCCAGCCAGCATAACCGACGAGCCTGGCAACTTAACCGCATAAACGGAAAAGACAGGGATAATCATCGACAGCCCCAGCATGCGTAGACCAATAACAACAGAAAGCCCTGCTATGGAGCGTTTTTCGGATAAAGAAAATTTGCCGGTCATATTGAAACTGACGGTTCGCACAGAAAAAGTAAAAGCGCCATGCTACCTTGCCCCTCCGATAAAACCCAGAAAAAATAAAAACTCCCTTTTAAAGTTAACTCTTATATCGATCGCGATGGCTTTTTTTACTGGAACCGGGAGTTTTAGTGGGCAAAAAGTTCTTGCCCGATCTGGAGAAACGTCAAAAATTAACACGCTGTATTGTTGACGCGCATAGTCTTTTTTTTGAGAGCTAATTTAATCGCTTAACTATCAATATGTTACCCAGGCCCCTTACAGCCTTTGGATTGGCGCTGAAAATGCAACGCATATAAGCAGGAGATTTTATAATTATGAGTCCTAAATCGCTGGCTTACAAGTTAGGCTTGAACAACCCGGATCTTGTGGGTATTTTTTACGACGAGGCAAAGCGCATTGCGCTGGATGAAAAAGAGGCCATGTCCCTGACCCGCGACGCGGTTAAGGACTTTCTCCACCACTCCGTAAAAGACCGGATAAACCAGTAGAACCGTTTCTCCGGGCGCCGGAAAAACTCCAGAAAACATTTCCCTCCTATTTTTTAAGTTTCAGCTTTTGCGCTTCGATGGCGGCTTTTGGCGCGTATTCGCTGTCAGGATAGTTATCGAGAATCCAGGTGTACGCCAGCGCCGCGTTTTTAAACGATTGCTCGGCCATGTAACATTCGGCGATAAGAAAAAGCGCTTCCGGGGCCTCGCCCGAATCGGGATAGAGATCAATAAACTCGTTGAGCCTTGTAATGGCCGACTGGTTACGATTTATCTTCCTGTAAAACCTGGCGATATCCATCATACTTTTGGAGCGCAACTGCTCCATGTCCCTCTTTTTTTCCTTTGCGTAGGGAACCAGGAGATGTTTCGGGTATCTTTTCAGGAATACCTCGAAAGCCTCCACCGTTTTCACCGTGCTGGTCTGATCCCTGTCCAATGTAGAGGTATCATTGTAATGGCTCATCGCAAGGTAAAACTGGGCCCTGGAGGTTAGAGGATCGAGTGGATAAAGTTGTATGAACCGCTCGTAATACAGAACCGCCTCGAAATACTTTTTGTCTTTATAAAGTGTGTCGGCCAGAGCGATGATCGCCTGCTTTCTAAAGGACGAGTCGGGATGCTCGTTAATCAATTTGCGATACTCTTCAGAGGCCTGGGTTAATCGTCCGCGAGCGTAGTTATTGTTCGCCCGGTTGACCAGAACGCTGTCTTTTTTAATGATTTGCTTGTCGCTGTGGCATCCGCTGAAACCTGGAATAAGCGCCGCCAGCGCCAGGGCGCAAAGCTGTTTTTTCATAATAAATCGCGCCAAACAAGACAGGAGCAAAAATAACAAGAGCGTGAATTGACTTTAATCATGGCGCCATCCATTTGAATATACTTGTCCAACAGGCGCCGCTAAAGGAATTTCCCAAAACCGGCCATTGGTTTGTATAATTGTCCTGCTGTAGGATATCAAATCCTCTATGCGGCGGCGAACTGGCCCATCTTGAAAGCCAGACCGTCCCTGTTAATATGATAAGACAATATACACGCTTAAACTGAAAAATGAAACTTGTAGGCATCGTAGCGAATACGCAAAGCCCACTGGCGGGCGAAGGCGTCCGAAAGCTTGACGAATGGCTTGGTGAGCGGGGAGTGGGGCGCTTGGTGGAAAGCGAGACCGCCTCAATAGCCAACATCGAATCGAACGGCTCAAGACTGGACATAGCCAAAAAGTCGGATCTGATCGTAGTTCTGGGAGGGGATGGAACCATGATTAGCATAGCCGGGCTGATAGAGGGGCGGGCGACGCCGCTTCTCGGAATCAACCTTGGCAGTCTCGGATTTCTCACAGAGTTTACGTATGAACAAATGCTTCCGGCCATCGAGCGGGTCTTGTCCGGTGATTTTTCGTATGAAGACCGGATTATGCTGGATACTTCGATTTATTACGACGGAAAGCGTGAAGCCTCCTACACTTCTTTAAACGATCTGGTTATCCATCGCGGCGCTTTAAATCATATGATTGACATCAAGGTGGAGGTGGGCTCTGTTTTTGTAAACAGCTATACAGCCGACGGCCTCATCGTGGCGACACCCACCGGATCGACCGCCTACAGTCTCTCTTCGGCCGGGCCTATCGTATATCCTTCGCTAAATTCGTTTATAATAACACCTATCAGTCCGCACACGCTTTCTAACCGTCCGATAGTAATACCGGACAACATCGTCATAGAAATATCTGTCTCTTCAAGGGACAAAGGAGAGGCGCTGGCCACACTGGACGGACATGTGAATTTTGGAATAGGATCGCGGCATAATTTAAAAATAGAGAAATCTAAAGAAGTGACCCGTATCATACAATCGCCGTTTAAAGATTATTACGAGTTGTTAAGAAGTAAACTCAAGTGGGGAGAGACTATCCGTGACACAAATAGATGAAGACAACGGGAGCGTAACCTCCATCGCCAGGGAGACAATCCCTTTTATGTCAAAAAAGAAGGTGCCCCTTTCACCCAACAACTACAGGATATGGTTCGAATATTTTCGCGGCCAGATGCCAGAGCTTAAAGAGCGCATAGACGCGCTTTTAAAGGAGGGCGCCAGTTTCGGCGAGGAGCTTCACCAGAAAATTTACAAACAATTTCTTCAACGGGATATTTCCGCAGAAGAGAAGAAAAAAGTCGAGGCGGAGATCAAGGCGGTGGACGAAGCCAGCGAAGCCTCACGCAACATTTTAAAGCCGGTGGTAATAGACCTTGATGGCTTGTCGGAAACCGGCGTCAGGTACTCCGATACGCTAAACGACATCATCGAAGAGGCGGCTGAACTCGCGGAAACGGACGATATCGAAAAAATTATCAAAAGGCTGATGGATGAAACGTCCACGATGACCTCGAAAAATAGCAAGATCAACAAGGAGCTGAAAAAATCATCCGCCCAGCTGGATCAATTGCGCCAGAACCTGAAAAAGGCGAGGAATGAAGCGAGAATCGACGACCTTACCAGGCTTCCAAACCGGCGGGCGATGAACGAGCGGATAACCGAAGAGATTGACAAGCTCAAGACACAAGGTAGCTCCTGCGTGGCGATAATAGACATCGACATGTTCAAGCGGATAAATGACACATACGGACACGCCATCGGGGACAAGGCTCTTAGCACTATCGCAAATCAGATCAGAGAAGCAATAAGCTCAAAAGACGTAGCCTATAGATACGGCGGTGACGAGTTCGCCGTGATTATGCCGGACACTACTTTGACCCAGGCGAAAAAACGGCTCGAAGAATTCAGGAAAGAGGTCAAAGATCATGAGTTTATAATTCGTGGCATCGTGGAAAAAATCACCGTTTCCATCGGAGCCGCGCACATAGATTCTTCGGGAACCGTCGAATCCAATCTCGAAGCGGCGGATGGCGCCATGTACCTGGCTAAACAATCGGGCAGGAACAACATTAAAACAAAGGACGATTACCAGAGCTAGAATGCTTAGGGAGCTTAAGATCTCCGATTTTGCCATCATCGACGAGGCTCTCATAGAGTTCGGCCCCGGCCTTAACATCCTGACTGGCGAAACAGGGGCGGGTAAATCGGCGCTCATAGAGGCGCTGGGCCTTGCGCTGGGGGGCCGGTTCAGCGAAGAGATGATACGATCCTCGGCCAATCAGGCTGTCGTGGAGGCAAGATTCTGCATTGCGCGAGATGACCGGCTCAACCGCGCGCTCGATGAGCAGGGAATAGAAAACGGCGGCGAAATGATAATCCGCAGAACAGCGAGCCGCTCTGGGAGAAGCAAGGCTTTTATCAACGGCTCGATGGCCACTGTGGGGCAGGTAAAGGCATTGGGCGACGCTCTTGTGGACATCCACGGGCAGAACGAGCATCAGGCTCTTTTGAATCCGCAGACCCATATTTTCGCTTTTGACCGGTTTTTAGGCCTCGATAAAGAGCGCGAAGAGTATTTTGCAAAATTCAGCGAGATGACCAAGGCCAACCGCAGGCTTTCAGCCACGCTCGAAAGCAGTAGGGAGATGGAGCGGAAAATCGAGCTTTTGCGCCATCAGGCCAGTGAGATATCTGGCTCTGGTATAGCCCCCGGCGAGGACAAGGGATTGTTAAGCGAGAAAACCAGGCTGACCCATGCGGAGAAACTGCTGGAGACCGCCTCCAGAGTAATCGGCGATCTGGACGAAAATGAAAACTCCGCCTCCAACCTGATACATAAGGCTAAATCGGCTCTGGATCAGATGACTGAGCTCGACAGCTCCCTTCAAAGCGTGTCGGAGTCTGTTAAAGGCGGCCTGTTCCAGATAGAAGAAGCGGTGAATGAAATCAGGCGTTACGCCGACAGTATCGAACGGGACCCGTCAAGGCTGGAGCAGGTGGAAGACCGGCTTGCGCTTATCGTGAGCCTCAAGAGAAAGTATGGGGGCACTATTGAGGAAATCCTCGAATTCGGAGAAGAAGCTGAAAAGGAGCTTGAAACATACGAATTCGACAGCGCCAATTTAGATAAGCTTAAAGAGCAAGTCGAAAAACTGGAAACCGAAGCGCGCGCGATGGCTGTAAGGCTCGACGCCAAAAGGGTGAAAGGCGCCCCCTCATTTTCAAAAGCCGTAAGCTTGCAACTGGCCGACCTGAATATGGAAAAAGCGAGGATAGAGCCTGGCTTTACATACGAGGATAAGGCCGATGGCGCAAGCGTAGAAGATGGCGCAAAAGTGAGCCTCGGCCCGGAGGGAGCAGGGAGCCTGGAGTTCATGTTCAGCGCCAACGCGGGGGAGCCGTTAAAACCTTTGGTCAAAATAGCCTCTGGAGGCGAGACCAGCAGGCTGATGCTGGCCTTGAAGACAATAATGAAAGGAGGGCCCTCGGCGCCGGTAATGATATTCGACGAGATAGACGCCGGCATTGGCGGCGCGACCGCCGACATGCTGGGGATCAAACTGCGCGATCTTGCCGATACAAACCAGGTGTTCTGCATTACTCATCTGGCGCAGGTGGCAAGGCACGCCAATGTACATTTCAAAGTCGAAAAGTCAGAGTCGAAAGGGCGTGTAGCCGTTAGCGTAAGACGTCTTGATAAAAAGGAGAAGATCGCAGAGCTTGCGCGCATGGCTGGCGGCTCCGTCGCCGGCGCCACCGCGCTAAAATGGGCCGAAGAAGCGCTTAAAGACGCTCAGCGGGGATAGCGTGGAGTGTTATCATATTTTATCATGCGGTCGGGTAATTCGCGCCGCGCCCAACCTGGCGAACCTGCCCTGAATACGAAATGTACCACCGGATGTACAATATATCTGAATCATCAAGCAGTAACAGGGGTCTGAAACTTGCCCATAATATCCGCTTCCAGAAGAACCGACATCCCGGCCTACCATTCGGAATGGTTTATCGACAAGATCGAGCGGGGATATTGCCATATGATAAACCCGTTCAACGGCAAAATGTCGAAGGTTTCTCTTAAGCTTGAGGATGTGGAGGGCATCGTCTTCTGGTCACGCGATTACCGCCCCATGCTAAAACATCTCCCCCGGTTATTCGATCTGGGATACCGCTTCTACTTCCAGTTCACAATCATAGGATATCCAAATACGTTCGATCCTGGAACGCCTTCCATCGCCGATTCCGCCAAAACCGCGCACAGGCTGATGAAAATGTTTGGTCTGCGCTCGGTGGTCTGGAGGTACGATCCGATAATATTGACATCGGCCACAGACGAGCGGTGGCAGATAGATAATTTTAAAACCTTGTGCCAGAGACTTGATGGCGCAACGGATATCTGCGTGATATCGTTCATCGATCATTACAGAAAACTTGACCGCAACTTTTTCCCGGCGCTTATAAAAAGCGGAATAGATTTTTTCGACCCTGGGTGGGATGCGCTCGGCGAACTCGCTTCTGAATTATCAGCGACCGCCTGCGATTATGGAATCGATGTCACGTCATGTTGCGAGCCGCAACTCAAAGCCAGCGCCGTACTGCCCGGCTCGTGCGTGGACACCGAAAGGCTAGGCCTCATGTCTGGCGCCGATCTGTCCGGCGTAAAGAAAAACCGGACAAGGAAAGGATGCCTCTGTTTTTCAAGCAAAGATATCGGCGCCTACGACACATGCCCCGCCTCCTGCGCCTATTGTTACGCGAACCATTCGAGGGAGAACAGCGTAAAAAAGATGAAAGCGATAAAGCCCGCGAGCCTTTCGCTAACAGCGCGCAAGGCGGCTAAACCATAACCTTGACATTGAACTCTTTTTTCAGGCGTTTGATATACTCGCGTATTTTTTCACCAGTTATTTTCTGCGTAAGCTTGGCCTTGATGCTATCTTTGGCCTCCTCGAACGGAACGACCTTGGCGGGAACCTTTTTGGTGACTTTTATCAGATGATATCCGAACTGGGTCTCGACAATATCCGATATTTCACCCGGCTCCAGCGAAAAAGCGGCTTTTGAAAACTCCTCGACCATCTGCCCTTTGCTGAAAGTTCCAAGATCACCCTTGTTGGCGGCGGCGGCTTTGTCATCGCTTTCGGTTGAGGCCAGTTTACCAAAGTCGGCGCCTTCGTTTAGTTTCCTCTTTATTTCCCCAATGCGCTCGCGGGCTTTCTTCTTTTCTTCGGGAGAGCTTTTCGCGTCCGCCCTGGCCAGAATGTGCGCGGCTTGAATCATCTCCTCTTTTTCAAACTCCAGCTGGTTCAGGTCGTAGTAATTGCGGAGCGCCTCATCTGTAATATTTATCGCGCTCAAAATGTTTTTTTCCACAAGCGACTGGATTATTACTGCTTTGACAATTTCTTTTTTCAGGAAATCCTCTGTCAGCCCCTGCTCTTTTAGCGCGTTCTGGAAAATTTTCTGGTCAGGAAATCCGGCTTTTACCTGCGCCAGCTTTTCCGCGACGACAGCCTCATCCGCTTTGATATTTTCTTTACTGGCCTCATGAAGAAACGTTTCTCTGGAAATGATGCTTGCGATAATATCTTTTTTGACTTTTTGAAAGGCTTCTTTATCCACCTTCGCGCCAAACTTTCGCGCGCTCCTTTGAAATCCTTTCAAAGCAAGGACATACCCCGCCTTGCCGATGGGAACCCCGTCGATCTCCGCGATAATGTCTGGAATGGCGTTAAAATCTATTTTTAGCGGCTCAGGATTTTCCGCCTGCTTGTCCAGGCCAAAACTGGCGGCGGAGTTTTGCTGGGAGCCGGTGGCGGGCTGTGGAGCCCCCGCCTGTTTGCTATAGAAGAAAAACGAAGACCCGACCGCAAGAGCCAGGACGATGACAATGACAACGGCGCGTTGACCCATTTTTTTACCTCAATATAATTATCCCCCTAGTTTATATCTCAACATCGGCTAAAGGCAAGCGGGGGAATAAAATAGCGTGAGGTTATTGCTCGTCTTGCTGACTATCATCTACGATAATATCTCCCACATGGTCGGCGAATTTATTTGACGTCTCGTTGAGCCGGCGGCGAAGAAGCCTGATAACATCGAATAACAGCTTGAATGCGGTTTGAGGGGTGTCTATCATCATTTCTTCGAAAGCGTTCCGTGGAAGGCAGAGAGTCTTTGTTTTGTCAAGGGCGCGCACCACAACTGTCGATTGAATCAAATTGGGCTGGAGCGCCGCTTCTCCGACTATATCGCCTCTGCCTACTTTGGCGATAGATACCCTTTCTCCTTCAGCGCTGGCTTTTACAACTTCTGCTTTTCCCTCAAAAATGAAATGCGTCTTGTCCTGGATCTCTCCTTCATGTATCAGCGGATCGCCCGGAAGAAACTCTTCAATAGTCATATAAACGACCAGAACGTTTTTATCGCCGAAATTGAGAAAAGAAAAGTGGGGCGCCGATTCCAGCAGTTCTATTTTGCTTAATTTACCCTCTTCCAGGTTCATTCCGGCGCTCATAATAATAAAAACAGGTTAGAATATTCATGCTTTTTAAAAACAAAAAACAAACTCAACTAAAATATCAACTTGCATAACCGCCAGCGCTAATATTTCAACTTTATTGTCAGAGGCTCCCTTTATTATCAATGTGTTAATTATAGACAGAAAAACCCGGCTCGACAATGGTTTCATTTTCCACAGAGGGCCACCTCTCCTGCCGTAAAGTTTTAGACACAATGTCAAAAATTTGCCTCATACAATAGATATTTTTTACACTTTTACCACTTCCTGAAAATACGCTTTCTCTAATGCTTTTACAAACAGTATCTTAAAAAATTCAAACAAGCTCTGGCTATTGGCGCCAAGTTTGCTCCTTTTGCAGTTGTATCAATGGGGTCATGCTTATACGCAATGATCCGACAAGTAAATTAAAAGCGGAGCCACACAAGGAGGAGTGGATCATGGATAACAAAAGGCGTGAAAAAGAATTAAAAGAGCTGTCACACATAATCGTTGACGCGCTTTCGAACAACAAGGAAGTGGTTCGTCATCTGAACGATTTAAAAAAGCGCAAGGTCATCGACTCCTCGACTCTGCTGGGTCTGGCCCTTAAGGTTTGCGACCTGCTGAATATTCCCGGCGCCGCTTTCGCCCATGAAGATATAAATATCTCCAGGCGCCAGGGAAAGACCGGAGCATCCAGCGATGATACAGTAGCCACTGACAAAACCACCTGCCAATTAAAGGCTGTGGTAGACGGCAAAGAGTTGACACCCAGCGAAAGACAGTTCCAGCGTTGGGCGATGGAGAATTTTGATGAAAAGAAGTGGCTGGGTAAAATCGGCGTAATCTGGTGATATTTTTCATATTGAGAGCTGGGCGAACCTGACGCTGGCCGACGGAGCCATTGAGGTTATTGGCTTGCTTAACTTTAGCTATTGCCTTAGACTTTGGCTGATATGACAGTTAAGGAAGTCAAATATGCCTCGATCCATTTGCAAAAACAAGAGCAAGCGTAGCGCCCTCGTCGAAATGCCGGGAAGCAGGAGATGGCGGCTCATAACGGACGCATCTTAAATTCCGTCGTCTATTCTCAGCCCGGATCGCAAGTGAAAACCGATTTAAGCAGTTCTCTGACTCCCATTATCAGCGAGGAGGACTTTCTCCCCCTTGTCCAGAAAGAATGCCAGACTTTTCTGGCTGTTCTGCGTTTTTTGCGTAACGAGAAGATCACCGTCAACAAGTTCTATTACTTCACGCTTATGCAGGAGGCTGAAAGGCTTGAGGCGTTTCTCGACGATCACGCCGCCAGGGCGAATCTCAGGTGGCTTTTCTTCTCAGAGCTTGTCGCGTGTGTCAGGAATTTTTCACTGGCCGGATTCCACCTTCTGCATGTGCTGGATCGTTACTCCGATTATCTTGGAGGAAACCGCGACAGCATAAGGGGCGATTTCGAGAAAGAGTCCCGCGACACTATCGACTATTTCCCCGAAGTCCTGGGGCGATTTTACGAAGAGCTTTTAAATGAAGCGTCCAATCAGGGAATCGAAGCGCGGGAAGTCTCTGTGCCCACGGAGGCGTGGCGTGTGGAAGCCACTCCTCATCTTCCATATACGGTATACAGCGATAACTCTTCGGACGAAACAGAGCGGATCATTTCCATAGCGCAATCGTATCGAAGAACGCTTAAAGTTTTCAAGCAACACAGGCTCCATAGAAAAATAAAAACGAAGGACTTAAGCAAAATCATCCCCAGCAAACTCAATGAAAGGCTGATGGACGAGCTGGAGAGCTATCTTCACAACATACAAAGCGAGTATGACACCCATATTCGGGGAAGTAAAACCGAAAAATCGAACCAGTGGGTGATTACTCTGCGGGGCCTCACGGCTATTCCCATGCACCTTTTTGAATTTTTAGAGTGGCTTGTCCACTTCTACGAAAGGCACGAAAGGCATGGGCGCGTCAACGAAGAAAGCGGCGTAAAAAACAGGATTTCAGGGCTTGTCGACCACGACCGTCTGCTGGCTTGCATAGTGGACTTTGCTCTGTACTACTGCAACAGATACTTGACCGAAGGAAACGAAGTGGCGGAAAGAATATTATCCATGTATGTTGACCCTATAACCTGTAAGCTTCCCCTGCCAAAACCACAGGGATTCCACGCCCGCCCCTCCACTTACGTAAGTCTCATTGTGCAGGAGCATGGAACCGATGTATTCATGTCTGTAGGCGGTAAAGATTTCAACTGCCGGTCGGTGCTTGAGCTGATAGAAGCGGGGGGTCTGCTGGCTGATATGAACGCAAAGTCGGCTCTGTTTAAAGGGGATAAAAGGTCGCTTGATGACCTTAAAATTCTCGCTGAGCACAACTATTGCGAGGAAGAGGATATTCCTGCTGAGCTTGGTTATCTTAAAATTTTGCGTAATCTTTAGCCTCTTAAAATTTTGAAAAACTCTGTTATAAAAAGAAAAATTTGTAAGGCTGTCGATGATCTGGCCGGGCGTATCATAGCGTTAAATAAATCGATCTTCGATAACCCGGAGACCTGCTTTAAAGAGCGGGAGTCTGTAAAGCTGATTACGAGCGAATTGCGGGCCGACTCGTTTGAGATCACCGCTCCGTTCGCAGGTGTTAAAACTGCGTTTAAGGCAGTTAGCCGGGGAAAACGCGCCAGGCCGAAAATCGCGCTGATAGCGGAATACGACGCCCTGCCCGAACTCGGCCACGCCTGCGGTCACTCCATGATAGCCGCTTCGGCCTTCGGAGCCGCTGTAGCCATAAAACGGGCTGTGGGCGATCATCCTGGCGAGCTCCTTGTCATAGGAACGCCTGCCGAGGAAGGGGGAGGCGGAAAAATAAAAATGATAAAAAATAACGGCTTCAAAGGAGTGGACGCGGCGCTCATGGCTCATCCGAGCAACAAAACAAGAGTCGTGGCGCGTATGTACGCCATATCGCATCTTGAGCTTACATTTCTTGGAAAGGCCGCGCACGCCGCCGCATTTCCAGATAAAGGCGTTAACGCCCTGGACGCCGGTGTCCTTTTTTATAATGGTATTTCGGCCATGCGGCAACAGTTAAACGGCGAAGCCAGAATCCATGGGATATTCACGCGCGGAGGAGACGCGCCAAACATCATCCCGGAAAAAGTAGTGATGGACTTTTATGTCCGCGCGCTGGATCGGAAATATTTTGAGGCTTTGATAAAAAAAGTCGCTCAATGCGCCCGTGGCGCGGCCAAGGCTGTGGGGTGTAAAGTGAAAATTAAGAAGATCGGCCACACATACGACCCCTTCTATCCAAGCTATCCGATTGGAAACGCTTTTAGAGCGAACATGAAGACGCTCAATATCGCCGAGGATCGATTCGGCGAAACCGAGGAGATAGGGTCTTCCGACATCGGCGCCCTGAGCCTGGTGACGCCTACGCTTCATCCAGAATACGCTGTGGGTAAAAAAACCGATATAAACCATTCCAGAGATTTTTTAAAAGCGGTCGTCTCGCCCAGAGGAGCCGGAGCCATGCTGGCGATGACCAAGGCGCTGGCGATGACAACATACGACCTGTTGACCGACGCAAAACTGTTATCGGAGGCGAGGGGCATGTTTTTAGAACAACGTAAACGGATGGGCTGAGCCTTGCCCCTTGCGCTCGGCCTTATGTCGGGAACATCTATCGATGGCGTTGACGCCGCCGTTTGCGATATTTCATATAAAGGCGGGCGGATCAGGATAAAAATTCTGGCGGCGGCGAAATCCGCTTATGGCGCAAGGTTGCGAAAACGTATCCTTTCACTAAACGATATAAACTCTCCGGGTGAGCAAATCTGTCGGCTCAATGTGGAAGTGGCCGAAGTTTTCGCCAGGGCCGCGCTTAAAGTTTTAAAGTCTCCTGCGTTAAAGGGTAAAAAACCGGAATATATCGGCTCGCACGGGCAGACGGTCTTTCACCTGCCCAAACTTGGCGCAAGCCTGCAGATAGGCGATGGCTCGGTGATTGCGGCGAGGAGCGGAATAAAAACGTGGTTCGATTTCAGATCGGCCGACCTTGCGCTGGGAGGTCAGGGGGCGCCGCTGGCGCCGGTCATACATCTGCCGCTATTTATGGATCAAAAAACAGGCGTTGGCGTGGTTAACATAGGCGGGATCGCAAACGTGACGCATATCCCCGCAGGCGCGGCAAGGTTAAACAAACTGGCAGCCTACGACACAGGCCCAGGTTGCATGGTCATGGATATGTGGGCGAGAAAAATGGGCGCGGGTGATTTCGACCGTAACGGAAGTATCGCCTCGAAAGGAGCAATCGACAAAACGCTTTTAAAGCGGATGCTTTCACATCCTTATTTTCGGGCCAGGCCGCCTAAATCGACAGGACGCGAGACGTTTGGCGAGTCGTTCTTAAAATGGGCTGGACTGGCTGGCAAAGCAGTAGCGAGCCGTGATGTTATGGCCACCCTTACCGAGCTTACGGCTCAAACCATCACAGATGAAATCGGCAAACTAAATAAAAGAGGGCGCAAAACCGGGCGGATCGTCCTTTGCGGCGGCGGGGCGCTAAACGGTTATCTGGTCAAACGTATAAAAGCCCACTGCAGGATCGAAGTGGCGCCGTCGGACGCTCTTGGGATTGATTGCAAACTTGTGGAGCCTGCGTTAATGGCCCTGCTGGCGTTTTACGCCGAAAAAGGAGTGGCGCTCGATTTGTCGAAACTGACCGGATCAAAAAAACCGGTTCTTCTGGGCAAGCTGGCCCCTGTGCCTTGTGGCCAATAGTTTAATGCGGATTGTTTTACTAAATATGATAGAGGTTCTCCACTTTAGTAATATTCATATTGACAAATATGTTTATTGATGTAGACTCGAAGGTTACTAATGTAGTTTTAGCATAGTTACTGCGTAATTATATGGTATCTGATTTTATTGCCCACTGATTCGACCAATTAACACGTTAATTCCATACCATACGATTAATGCCTAGAGAGTTTCCTTTATAAGCTACTTAAACGGGGGTGTCATGAAAAAAAATGTTTTGGTAAAAAGCGATGAATATACCGGTCAATATGTAGCCCAACCTGATTTTGACCAACGTGAAGTTATCGCGGCAAACAAAGACCCGGAAAAAACATATGATGAGGCGGTTAGCAAAGGTTATGAGCATCCTGTTGTTTTCTATGTGCCGGAAAAGGGGACGGCGAATATTTATTAAATGCAGTGCTGATTATTAAAAATCATCCCTTTACCCAAGAATCTTTTGCGACATTCGCCAGGCCTTTTCTTAACATCACAATCAAGAATCCCTCCAACGGAAAAATAGTTAAAACAAAGGGGTTAATCGATACAGGCGCGGATTTATGCGCATTCCCTCCATATATAGCAAAAAAGCTTGGGTATGTTTGGAAAAAGGGAAGACGCGATAAAGTAATCACGGCGCAAAAAATGGCTGACGTTTACGCATATCCTACAACAATTATCTTCGATCACCATCCGTCAAATCCGGCAAGCGGTGTTCAGCAATTTTCCACTGGCGAGATAATGGTGAACTATCAGGAAGACCTTCACATACCTTTGCTGGGAGCGGGAAACTTTCTTTCAAGTTTTATTCTTATAATTGATTACAAGAGGCGGACGTTTTCGCTGGATCATCGGGGAAGTTAAATAGTGAGTTCTGGCATCTGTGTAAAGGCGATAAAATTAACGAACGTCTATCGTCTCGGTCTTCCCTTTGGTAATGGTGATCCGTTTGTTATGAGGCTTTCGCCCTTTCATCTGGATATAGACCATGTGAGAGCCGGGCGACAGGTTTGAAAGGGTGACCCTCTCTTTTTTGTATTCCTTTCCGTCGATATAAATTACGCTTTTCGGCGGAGCGAAAACATCCAGCGCTCCGCTGGCTCCGCTGGCTCCGCTGGCGCCGCCGGGAGCGGCTTTTGACGCGATCTTGTCATCAGATTCCCCTTCCACCAGAGACACCGAAAATTTGTCCTTGTCGCCAAGCCTGATCTTGTGCGTATAGGCCTGGTAACCTTTTTTGATGATTTTTAAGTTATGCCCGCCCTGCCTGAATTTAAGATTGTTTACAGGAGTAAGGCCGATAAATTCACTCCCAACGAAAACTTCGGCTCCGCTCGGATCGGAGACGACGGTAAGGAGACCTTTCTTATTGGATGGCGCCGCCACTTTTTCATGTTTTGGCGCGACGGATTTGGCGATTTTGGCGCGCTCCTTTTTTTTAGCGGGCGCGGCGGGCTTCTTCGCCGCTTTATTTTTTGGAGGCTTTGCCGGTTTACCGGTAGTGGCGGGCTTTATTTGTTTTACTTTATTTTGTTCCGGAGCGAAGTTTTTTTCTGGTTCGATATTTTTTTCCGGGCGCTCCACTTTGGCCGCTACCTGAGGTTTCTCCATAGCTTTTTCTACCTGAGGCTTGCGATCCCCTCCGGCAAGAAAAAACAACAGCAGGCCTAAAACCGCAACAACCAGGGCCCCCGCTCCCGCCAGAATTCTTTTATCAGGCCCGGCTTTTACCGCTCCCGCATTTATCGCGATAGCGGCTTCGTCTTTACCCAAAACCACGGTCGAGCTGGAGCCTCTGGCCTCTGTGGCGCCAGAGCTGAAAGTGAGCGGCTTTCCTGGATCGGCGAGCAACGAGTCAAGCGCTTCAATATATTCGGCTCCGCTCTGGAACCTGTTCTCTCTCGACTTGGACAGGCCTTTTTCGATCATCTGATCGACGGATCGCGGCAGATCCGGATTAAGCTTGCATGGAAGAATCGGATCTTCGTTAACCACCCGGTAAATTACTGTGGTTATGGTGTCTCCGGCAAACGGCTTTTCATTGGTCAGCATCTCGTAGAAAATAACGGTAAGAGCGAAAAAATCGGATCTGGCGTCCACTTTTTTCCCCTGCACCTGCTCTGGCGCCATGTAGTTGGGAGTGCCGAGGATAGCGCCTGACATGGTAAGGGACGAATCGGAGAACCGGGCCAGGCCGAAATCCATAAGTTTCGGCTCCAGTTCTTGTGTGAGAATAATATTCGCCGGTTTAACATCCCTGTGAACGATATCGCGCTTGTGGGCGTAATCGAGCCCCACAGCCACTTGTCTGATTATCCTGATTTTATCTTTGAGCGAGGAAAAGGTATCATTCTGGATATGGTGATCGAGGCCTTTGCCGGCGATATATTCCATCGCTATGTAAACGATGTCGCCATCGTTTGTAGACTCTTCGCCTACATCATAGATAGTGACAATATTATGGTGGGACAACCGCCCCGCCGACTGGGCTTCGATGTAAAACCTGTCCAACGCCTGTTTCTGGTCGGCGCCTTTGTCGGAGCCAAGGCCGGACCGGATCACTTTGAGCGCTACGGAACGATTGATCTTGGGATCAAGGCCTTTATAGACGATCCCCATTCCTCCGGCGCCGATCTCTTTTATGATCTCGAATCTGCCTAGTTTTTTCAGCTCCATCTTTTCGGAAATTTGCAAGGTAATTCCAATGATTCAGCCACCATAGGATGCGTAATATACCCATCCGCCACGTTCAACCCTTTGCGCATAGCATAGTTTTCCTTCATGGTTTTGGCAATGCCTTTTTCCGCCAGCTCCATAAGACCGGGAAACGTGGCGTTGGTAAGGGCGAAAGTGGAAGTCCTCGGCACCGCGCCCGGCATGTTCGATACGCAATAATGGGTAACAGAATCGATAGCGAACGTGGGATCGGAATGGCTGGTTGGCCTGCTCGTCTCCACGCACCCTCCCTGATCCACCGATACGTCAACGATGACCGATCCGGGACGCATATCCTTTAACATTCCACGGGTCACAAGCCACGGGGCTTTGGCTCCGGCGATGAGAACCGACCCGATCACCAGATCGGCCTCGGAAACAGATGAAAAAACAGTATGCGGGTTGGAATAAAGAGTCTCCACCCTGCCCATGAATATCTCGTCGAAATAGCGCAGGCGCGGCAGGCTCACATCCACCACGAGCGTTCTGGCGCCAAGGCCCACGGCGATCTTCGCCGCATTGTAGCCGACCACGCCGCCGCCTAATATAACCACCTTGCCAGGCTCCACGCCAGGCACTCCACCCAGCAAGGCTCCGCGTCCGCCATGCTCTTTTTCAAGATATTTGGCGCCCGCCTGCACCGACATCCGGCCCGCCACCTCGCTCATGGGAATAAGCATGAGCAAAGCCCCGGTCTCGTCCTGGTAGGTTTCGTAACCTACTGCGTATGTTTCTGATTCGATAAGTTTTTGCGCGAGGCTTTTAACAGCGGCAAGATGCAAAAATGTGTATAAGATTAACCCTTCACGAAGGAATTTATATTCAGGCTCTATCGGCTCTTTGACCTTTGCGACAATGCCCGAAGCCCAGGCCTCCTCGGCGCTATCGACAATTGTGGCCCCCTCGGCTTCGTATTCCGCGTCGGAAATACCAGAGCCCAACCCCGCGCCCCGCTCTACAACGACACCATGACCGGCCAATGTAAGCTGTCTTGCGCCGGCCGGAACAAGAGCGACCCGGTACTCGTCCTCTTTTACCTCTTTGGGTATTCCAATAATCACGAAAAATCCTGTAAAGACCTGAATCGCTCATTATATCACGCCATTATTCTTTAAAAACGTATCAGAGCTCCAATCTGGCTTGACGGCCTCGTTTTCCTGACATACTATCCGGTTACAAAATATGAACGACAAAATTAATAAAAGACATCCCTGGTTCGATATCGACCCTGGGGACAGAACGCCGACATATGTGCAGGCGTTTATCGAGATAGAGAGAAACTCCAGATTAAAGCTTGAGCTCGACAAGCAGACTGGATATTTGAAAGTCGACCGGGTGCTCCACGGCGCCGTCCACTACCCGCACAGCTACGGGTTTATCCCCCGCACCTACTGCGACGACAAGGATCCGCTCGATATTTTCGTTCTCTGCTCGGAGACAATCCCGTCGGGAACCATAGTCGAAGCGCGGGTGATCGGCGCCATGCGAATGACCGACCAGGGAGAGCTCGACGACAAAATCGTAGCCGTCGCATCGGGCGATCCGGCCTACATCGAGATGTTCAATATCACACAGCTACCGGCATATCAGCGCGACGAGTTAAAAAAGTTTTTCCAGGAATACAAGACGCTAGAGAACAAAGAAGTGATCGTGAAAGACTTCATGAACCAGGACGAAGCGCTCGATGTCGTTACAGAAGCGATGGAGTTTTTCAACAAACATGAAAAAGAGCTTTTAACAAAACACGATCTTAGATGACAGGCTTATACGCCAGCGCGTCATTACAAGCCAGGCGCCGCAATCTCCTCCATCACCGTCAACAAGTAGAAGATCGTCTCATCTTCTCCGCTTGTTCATCATCTTCTCCATCATCTCCTGCATGTTCATGCCGGCAGGGGCCTTGACGGCGTTCGCGTCGAAAAGAGCGGAGGAGAGACCGGTGTTGATTTTCATCCACTTGACCTTGATGGTAGACATCTTCTTGCCGTTTTGCATGATGGTCGTCGTGTATGGCCATTCAAAAAGATCGCCTACTTTTTTGTGATCGGAATAAAGCATCTGGACGGCGCCTTGCTTCGTTGCGGCTTCGACCTTCATCTGCGTAAGGCTGTCCTTGGTAAGCCATAATTTTGAAACATCGCCATCGTCATTCGACTCCACGATATAGCAGTCGCGCCCGGCCACTTTCCCCGACCCTATAAGTTTCGCCTTAACGTCCCCCATATCCTCCATACGCATGCTGTCCCACCAGTTGCTATCGTCACCTTTTGCGGGAGGCCCCATATTCTGTTTTCCGGTCATCGACGAGATGGCCCACTTGTTCTTGCCGTCGAAGATTATGATTGTTTTTATCTCCCCCATACCAGGAGGCAGGTTAGGATTGGACGGCATCTTCATCACCATATCCATTCTGTATTTTTTACCTTTTTTATAAAACTTTATCTTTTGTGTGATGCTCTTGCCGCCCGGGTCGGTCATCTCCATCTCCTGCTCGAACGACATATCCTTTACCTTGGCGTTTATTTTTTTATATTTCGCCACCATCCTTTTTATCACCGGGTCAATACTCTCCGCCGACGCCTTGCCCGGCGCAGACAGAAACAGAATAATAAACGATAGAGCGACAACCGAAAATTTCCTTGGCATAGACTTTATCCTTTCACTAATAAATCGTTTTATATATTCTCACAGTTTTTTCTTTAGCTCCGACAACTTGCCTAATAGCATGAAAAGATACTAAATTACCAAGAAGACATATTTAGCGTTTGAATTAAGATGTTTTTCAACTCTGTGAATTTAGATTTGGAGACTTAACAACTGTTGAGGACTCTGCAAGCTTCAACGCTTTCATTTTATTAGATGACTTTGAATCTAGCCATCCTTCGATATTAGCATGCCTGTGATGAGGCTTATTTGCAGGCTCAATATTCAATTCCTGTTCGAAAACTTTTTCAGCTAGTAAATCCGCCCTAGCTAAAATAGGCCTTGCATCAGAACCTCGCTCCCCCACGTATCTATGCCCGATACTCCATACAACATCTTCCTCAAGACTATGAGTGCGATAAATAGATGTATCATTAGTTTTAGGATTTGGCATAAAAGCTTCGGGTTTTACACCATTCTTAAAATGGCGTCTGTAATGCAGAAACCTACTTAACCTTTCGCTGGGATCTACTTCATCTGGCAGGCGGCTACACATTCAGGAAATATTTTGTTAATATATCTTTTATCGCTTCTGGAAGATCGTCACCATAGAAAGGCTCTTCTCCATGCTGAGTCCTGCCAGCGCCTAGAATAGCCGCGTAAACAAGCTTACAAGGCTCTACCGTAACTGAAAACGCAACATCATCACGACGCCATTCAAAGGACAGATATCCATCTGGTTCTGGAATTATTTCTGGCGGGAGCAAGTTATATTGCAATAAATCAAGAATCATTTTAATTCTATATTTGTTTTCAGGCTTGATTGGTTTAGCTCCATATCCGTCCCAGCCTTCTTCTTCGCACTCTTCTAAAATTTCTATAACATCTTCTTCTAAATCGTCTTTCCATCTCCAAGAAATTGGCTCACGAAAAATTCTATCCACTTCAGGAGCGATCTCGTATTGAAGCTTTTGGGATGCTTCGCTCACTCCACTTTTAGTTGAACGCTCCAGATCAGATGTTGGAGATAGACGTATTGTCATCGAAAAAGCTCCTTTGTTTTGTCTGTAACGATTGTAACAAATATTTCATTTTTTATACTACGTAATCGTTCTAAAATAGTCCATATCCCTTCATCTGCCGGTTCCAGCCTTTTGCTTAAAAAGACATCGATATCCAGAATAACCGAGGAGATGTCTGGCGCGATACGTTGCGCGGAAGCCATTGTGACAATAGCCGTGGCTCCAATCTCGCTAAAGTTAGATGAAATCTTGAAAAAAAAATCGTCCACTAGAGATGGCAATCCATCAGGCAGGACAGGATACATATTAAAATAATTGTTTATTGCAATATCTCTGGAAGGAATGTTAATCACGTTTACATATCTTGCCGCAATACGTGTGACCTTTTGCGGTTGCATTTTATCACGGTATAAGTCCCATCCTTGTTTAGCCAAAGTAACCATTTCCTCCCATGACTCATAAGGAGCCAGTCTATTGAATGTATATCCATTGATCTTACTTTGTATTCTTTTTGTATCATCCTCGGAAGTGAAATGAAAAGCGTTTATCCCCATATCTTTTGCTGAAGGCTCTGGGCCTCTAACGGTTGGTACCATCCTACTCTCGAAAGAACGTAGCTCTTTTTTTTGAGGATAGTCTTTTGCTATTAGATTATAAAAATCGAGTTCTGTTGATGTGAGGTCTTCTCTAGGATCAACGGCCAAGTCGATTAGAGCTTCTTTTATGGGAGGATTAGCAAAACGCTCTATGGATGGCACGGTTTTTATTTCTCTTTCATTCAATTCTGACGACATCATAGCAATTGATAACTTACAATACAATGCGACTTGTTTCAAAAGAAGCAAATGAACTAATATTTATATTATTGTTCTGTTGATTTATTTTCAATAGCTGTAGTTTATAACTTTGCATTCAGCATTATACCTTCTTTCGCAATTCAGCTAATTTATTGAGCGCATCCAGTGGGGTCAGGTCTTCTATTTCTATTTTCCTCAGCTCTTGCTCAACTTCGCTTGCGTGGGCTGAAAAAAGATCGGCCTGCGGGTCGGATCGCCCTTCGGCCTGTTTGGCTTTAAGTTTCGGATGGCCGGAGGCGTCGAGCTGGTTCGTCTCGTACTGGATCAATATCTCGCCCGCCCGTTTTATGACTTCCACGGGCAGACCGGCAAGCCTTGCCACCTGTATGCCATAGCTTTTATCGGCTCCTCCCTCGACGATTTTGCGAAGGAAAATAATCTCGTCGTTCCACTCTTTTACGGCGACGCTCAGGTTGACGACGCCGGAAAGCGAGTCGGCAAGTTCGGTTAGCTCATGGTAGTGCGTGGCGAAAAGCGTGCGCGCTCCCACTTTATGTATATACTCGGCCACCGCCCACGCGATAGAAATCCCGTCGAAGGTGGATGTGCCCCGCCCTATCTCATCAAGGATTATCAGACTGCGGCTCGTCGCGTTGTTTAAAATCAGCGCCGTCTCGTTCATCTCCACCATAAACGTGGACTGGCCTTTTTGCAGATGATCCTGCGCGCCGACCCTGGTGAAAATCCGGTCAGCGAGGCCGATGCGGGCGGAGTCGGCAGGGACGAACGAGCCGACCTGCGCCATCAGCGTGATGATGGCCACCTGCCGTATGTATGTCGATTT
>ENA-ORDP01000570-ORDP01000570.1-marine-sediment-metagenome-genome-assembly--contig:-NODE-570-length-23511-cov-2.395464_pt1 | contig 23511 bp, 32 predicted proteins | sample MGYA00248627_ERZ508539 | MGnify/ENA primary metagenome ERZ508539 (study PRJEB26208, sample SAMN05571518) | marine sediment metagenome | biome: deep sea; feature: Hydrothermal vent; material... | reverse complement strand
GTTCTGGTGGAAATAATCCACTTTGCTTGAGCAATTCGAAATCTTGAGGAGAAATTGTTAATGCCTGTTGATATGTAATGCCTTGGCCAATTGGTACATCTCCAGATTTTGTCGGAGTATTTGTAGTCGCAGTATTATTCCCTTTCGATTGCGCACTCGATTTATCAAAAAGAGCAAATGCTGATTTAATTTTTGTTCCAAGGTCTTTCATATCAACCTTCTCACCTATAGGAACATTGGTTAGTGCGGCATTTACAAACACTGAAATTAAACGCATACGAGAACTATCTGCGGAAATTTGCAATTTAGCAGCTATTTGCTTGGTAACATCTTCACTCCGAGCTTTCGATGCAGCTTTTGAAGTTGCCTCATTAGCTTTCAACGCCAACGCTGCACGTCGTTCGGCACTTGTTCGATTTGCCGTCGCATTTTGAGTATTTGCTGCAAGAGTTTCTCGGCGAATTTTCGGACCTTGCTCAAGTACATTCACCCGGCGATTTGCAAGATCAGCTTTTTGGGCTTCAGCCTTCTTCAAATCCGCAGCAGTATTTACCCGACTTGCCGCTTGCCCAGCCGCACCTATTCCTTGCGCAACTTGACCCAATGGCCCAACGCCAGGCATCGGAGGCGAAAATGCCGTAATCGTATATTGCATTAACGCCGCTTGTACATCAGGCCGTGCAAGAATTTTCTTCCAACCAGAAACTCGCGAGTCCAGTTCTTGTTGATTTGCCGGAGGCCCTTTAGCTATTCGTGCTGGCGGGCCTAAAATTCCATCTCCCATAATAAGTTCTCCTTAACTTCCGCCCATAAGTGCACCGAGTGAAGGTATTTGCGCCGGTTGCTGTTGACGAAGAAGTGCAAGTAATTGCGCAATAACTTGCGGATTAGCAGGCGCGCCACCTCCCGTTCCCGGCGACACCGGGCTAATTGGTGTAGCCGCAACTGGAGTTGCCGGGGGCTTAACTGCAGATAAAGCATCGAGAATTGGCGGCTGGCTTTTTAAAGCGAGAAGCTTTGCCATCGTCGCGGGGTCGGTTATTCCACCTTGTGCTGCTTGTAAAGCTGATAATGAACTTTGTTGATTACCAATTGCAAATGGCAACGCTCCGGGACTTTGGGCAGTTCCCGCAGTTGTCATGCTATTATTTAACCCAGCTAAAAGCTGATTTATATCAAACAAACCTGGCATTTTCTATACTCCTTTTTCTATGGCATAAACAACGAGGCAATCGTTGCTGCGGCACTAGCCGCTCCGGTTAATTGTGAAAAGACACTTGGTTGAGGAACGAAACTCGAACCGCGTGATGTCATACTTCCCCCCGGTGCTGCAAACGCAAGTCCCGCAACATCTTGAGCAACGGTGAATGGTATCATTTGCTGCGCGATATATCTTTGCGCTTCTTCGGAAAGCGTCGCTTGCGCCATACCCCGCCTTTGCGCTCCAACAGCTTCCTGCGCGCCTGTTGGCATAAGTGCAAGCTTTGAAATATCCGGCGCGGCGAATAAGGATTTAACCATCGCATCGAGCGATTTTTGATAAGCCCCCGATTGCACCTTCGCCGTCACATTTCCTGTAGCATTAAGCAACCCTTGACTTGCAAGGCCTTCGGCAATTCCTTGACGGCTTCCACCAAAGCCGCCCATAGTAATTGCTTGATTGCGAATACCCGGAAGAACTACTTGATTAAAACTATCAGTTAATGGTTGAACTGCAGCCTTCGTTGCCGCTTGCAATGCTGGATTTGACGCTGGGAATAATGCCGCGCCTGAACTTAAAAATTGATTACCGCTAACGGCTCCGGAACTTAAATTTGACAACTCGCCGCCGGGCGTTGTTAATGCAAGCAAGCTATTCTGCGCCTGCGTTTGCAACGGATCAAGCGGAGCAATCTGTGTCCCTGGAAATAGCGTCGGCGGATTATTCGAGATATCCCGAGCCGGGGGAATAACAAGCTGAAGTAATTCCTTCTGTTGAGGAGAAAGCTCCTGCGTCGTAGTCGTCGTCGAAGGTTGTTGACTTCCTCCACCGCCAAAAATACTGCCCATCTTAATGTTCCTTCATTTCAGAGATATCTTTATCCAACATAATTGCCCGCTTTCGATATCCATAAGCTTTCAACACTCGTTCAAATCCAATTCTTCCTTGACAAACAACTTTCGTTGCCCCTTGCTTCCTTGCCCACATTTCAACACAATCGAGCAATTTAACGCCATCTTTTAAATCTTCTCCGCCAATCCATAAAATGTTTAAAATTTTCCTCTTCGGAAATAATGTCAATTCAGTTAATGCTGCAAGTAAAAATTCATCTTCATCATTCATAAGCCACAATTGCTTAAGCGGCCAAACACTCGGAAGTAATTCCGGCGTCACGCGAAGTAATTGTCTTACTCGAATATCTCTATCCCAGCTTAACCCAAGCTCCAGCACTTCTTCCATAAAATCCACCTCCTGCCCCTGGGTTCCAATTCGTCCCATCAGCTAAAACAATCATTCCATTCCGCGGTTTATCCGGCGCAACATTTAATTCTTTTAACAAAATATCCTCGACTTGCGCAATTGAGTCTGATATTCTTTGCAATTCTTCCAATACAAATTGTTGAAAGGAAAGTAAATTCTCCTCGCCAAAATCAATGGTTCCAGGTTCGTAACTCATTATACCAATTGTCCAATCGGCTCAATCATTAAATCATATCCTTCAAGTTGCCAAGCAACATCGGTCGTCGTTGAAAACTCAACCGCAATAAGTCTTCCGCTTGGCGTTGGTTCAGGATCAATATATTCATCAGTGCCTGGGAGAAAGCTTGCCGAGTTACTCCAAGTAATCGTTCCCTGCGGCGTTTCTTGCGTCCCGACTCGAATATTTACCGGCCCTCCAGTCATTCGCGGCCAAATTCGTGTAACGATTTTTCGCTGGCCGAAATTCGCGCGAGGCTTTCCATTACTATCAACATCAAGCCAAGGATGCCCTTCACGCGTAATACTGCTTGCCATATTAACCCCGGCAAGTTGATTTGTTGTATCGAATTGATAAAGTTTAGTTGTGCTCGGATCACACGCGAGCATTCGTCTAATAAACGCCGTATATAACTGCCCGCCCCATGCAGTTGTATCCGAGTCCCAAGAATTTAAATCTGCATTCCAACTCGCGGCAATATCAGTATTATTCACTTCCCCTTGAGCAATATAGCTAATATTCGATAAATCCCGAACGCCAATACTTCCATCAATTAAACTCCAAGTCAACGCTATATTCGGCGTCGTATTTCCACTTGTTGGAAAACAGGCCCACATCTCTCGCTCAGCATAATTCGTAACGCAGAAACTCTTATCAAAGTTATTCGTGTCAATATTCGTCGCGAGATATTTCCGCCATTTTCGATCAACGATACTTTGAATTTTTTGCCCATCATGGATGATTAAATCATCTCCAGTTAAAACAAAATGCCCCTTACCTTTTGGCAAAGCCGCAACGCAATCTTGTGCAAGTATTCCGCTTGTCGTGAAGATATTAAAAAGCTTAAAAATAAATCTGCCACCAAGAAATCTCATTCCCCAAGTTGAGCCATCTTTATAAATTACAAACATATCTCGAAGCGCAAGTCCATCACGAATTATTCCCGCCGAGACATCTGTAAGATCAACTTCGCCCGCATCTTTAGTTGCATCAGTTTCATCCCAGGTTACTGGAATTGAACCCGGATCAGCCGGATGGCTCCATTTAACCATATGAGGATATTCATTAAGCCCGACATTCTTCGTAACATTTAAAGCAACGAGAAATGCTTTAAATGGTTTAATAACCTTCGCCGTCATACCTACCGGCCAGTTTGTAAGATCGGCAAGTTTCGTTGTCGGACTCGCACTCGCCCAAAATTGTGGAATGTCAATTGAGTTATTGATTATAGGAATACCTCCCAATATTCCACCGTTCCAAACATCAGTAACATTTGCATTATAATTGCCACTGGCGCGCGTAATATCTGCATGTACTCCACCTTCATATACGGACGCTTTCGTCAAGCTTGTATAAATCCAATACATCGCCGTACTTGTCGGAATTGCAATCGCCCAAGAAGGTGCAATATTCGGCGGATCAAACACAGCTTTATGCCCGGTGAATTTAACAACTTTATTATCTTGAAAGCGAATGTTTTGCCCCGAGGTCCACGCTCCTGGTGGAAGCGAGTGGGAAGGCGCATCGGTACTTTGCACAATACCAATGCTGCCGACATTTTCAATTGGAACTCGGGTCATAACAATTTACCTAAAGTTAAATAAGAAACCAGCCAAACATAAATCCAAGAGCTGGGCCGATTGCCCACCACCATTTCTTAACAAAGTCGAGTGCTTTTCGAGCGTAAAGCCAGAGGCCTTTTGGTTCTTCCATAGTCATTCCTTTCTATTTATCTGGGTTTTTCCAAGTCTTAATTGATTTCTCAAGTGTCCTACCACCAACGTACCCACCAACTCCAACGATCATCAATGTCCAGAGTTTATCAGGTAAGTCAAGAACCACAACTTTATCAGTGAACATGCTTAGATACGGGAAAAGCAGATAATTGTTAGCCACAATCAGCATGATAATAAGCATCAACATAGGCCGCCAATTCTTCTGCAACCAACTCCCGGTTGCTTCGGCAAGAATAATCTGAATAGCGCCACGAAGTTCTGTCGTGTTAAATTCCAATTGCCTCCGCGTGATCTCGGCTTTAAGTCGGTCGGCGTCCGCCTTGTTCTCAATAACACTGTCGATGATACCGAAAATGCCTTTAAGAACCGGACCTATAAGCGCAGTGAACATATCTCTATCCTTCCGTAAGTTCAAAATGAACAAGATCATCAAACTTGTTATCTTTGACTTCGGTATCTTGGTTCCAGTCACCTCCCCAACGGAGGTTTACCCCCATTGCCCTTGCAGTAGCCATTACATATCCCGCAAAATATGACATCCGTTCACGATCCCCCCAGTTAATTGGAAAGGGTGCTACGTCAACCGCACGGGAAGGCTTGGTATTGTGATTACCATTGGGCCAGCGAATTTGACTTTTGCCTTCATCGACCATCCGGTTCTGACGTTCTTCATTCCGGTGGCCTTCGATAATGGTGCAATCAAAATCACGAACAACTCGGTTAAATAATTGCCGTAAGCGTTGGTCACAAGTAGCGAGTTTGCCTCCCGATGTCACTGAAAATTTAGGCATTTCAATCACCCAATCTTGTTCGTTTATGTCTAGTTTTACCAAACATTTTCTGCACTGTTCGAGTTTCATATATCCGAATAGTCACCCAGATAATTGTGAGTAATGAAGCGAGAGGTGGAAGCCATGTCATTAACGTAGCACTTATAGTGGCAACACTGATAATGTCACCGACGTGTTTTGCTTGATTGGAAATTGGGGACATTACACTGGCCTCTTTGCTCTAAGGGTTTTCTTGGTTGTAATTCGAGTTTGCATTTTTGGTGATAGATCGGTTAGAACAAGTACGCCCTTGGTAATAAGCGCATCAACCAAATCTTCCATCGCACGGGGAGTTACCGCATCAGTTGCAGCTATCTTTTCTCTCCATATAGCAGTTGCAATTGCTTTTCGCCATGCGGTTTCTTGCGCTGCAATCTGAACAGCCGTCGGGAGAGTCTTACTGGGTTGCGCCGCCCACTCTCGAGTGATGTACGTCTGCATATCTTCAACGCCATCCCATGCAGCATTAACTACCGCGAGTGTTCCCGGATACGCCCATTGAGCGCAACGTCGTAATTCTTTGTGATTTGTAAGTGCCATGGATTTATGTCCTGTCAACAATATTACATGATGCAACGGCAAGATATGTCGTGCCTGTAATTGTTATGGTTCCTGTAGCCCCGTTCACCCCATCACCAGCATAAACAGAAATATTCTGTGTCCCTGTGGACATTCCAGCCCCTGCGATATCAAGTGAAAAACTCAACTTCCGCCCGCTAACCGCAATCCCACTGTTGGTTTTTATCCCGACGAGCCCAGAACCGATAAGAAGCCTGGGATAATAAGATGTGGTTCCAGAAATAGTTTGTGTAGACCAGACAACGGCGTCCGTTCCGATTTTTACTCCGAACCCCGCAGTGCCTTGCGCCAATGAAGAAGTTTCATCGAACTCAATTTGGGGGATATAAATGTCAATTGACCCGTTTGCAGGAACAGTTTGAGAGCCAAAATCAAAGACCTGTGTCCCGCCGGTAGCCTGTGTAGCAAGCACAGTATCAACTGCACTGGTAGCACGCAGCGGAGTAACCTTGCCACCGGCCAGAGCCGCGATAGCTTGCTTCACCCTTAGCGCCGTCAGTATCTTGGTATTGTCCGTTCCCGCTTCGGCTTCCGCTTGTGACGCTGCAATACAATTTGCAATGTCAATGTTGGAAAGCACGTTGCCAGTACCGTTGGCGTCAACTGTTTTATTGGTCAACGTGTCAACAGTGGCCGCCCCAATTCCGCCGATATTGGAAAGAGCCGTCGCAGCATTTGCCACGTCCGAAAGGTTGTTGGCAACTCCAAGAATATCAGTGCCTATTATAAGTCCAATGGATGATCGTAATGTAGTACCTATTTCTTGTACAAAACCTGTTCCATTGCCAACAATTACTCCACCATTTGCAGGTGTTAGACCAGCAATATCTCGTAAGTTTATTCCTGCTAATGCTTCCCAAGCAGTTGCACCAGCATTACCAATAATCATTTGGTTAGCTACAATTGTTGGAAGTGCTATAGAAGTTGCACTTATAGCTGCGGCAGCTGCACTTGCTGCGGCAGAAGCAAGATCAGTTGATAAATCAATGAGTGTTAATATGTTACCATCTAATACACCTTGGTCATATGATGTAATAGATGTATGGCTTATACTAACAATACCATACCTATTACTATCATATATATAATCATTGATTTTATAATCTGTTCCAACTACCCAAGCACCTTGATAAGCTACTTCTGTTGTAAATGATTTCCAATAAGTACTGTTATTTGTTCTATCAGTTGCAAAAGTTGTTGTACTATCAGATGTATGTGTAACCAAACATTCCCACATAGTACTAAGTTCAGGATCAACAGTACGTTGACCAACTGTATATACTGTAGCATTTAACCAAACACCAACAACATTTGTGATTGCAAGATAACGCACCAACAATGCATCAATCAATCGCCAATTGTCGTGTTCTTTCTTATGCCAAGGTTGTGTATCAAACTTGACAAGTTCAAAGTTAAAGTTTGGTGTTTTAGTTGCCATTATACGTCAACTTCTGTCCCAACAATTTGAACATTACATGAAAGTGCAGTTGTTCCTGCAATTGTATATGAAATAGTATTAGCAGCAGTTAGATAATACTCAGCCGGAGCAGGAGCAAGAGTAGTAGCATCTGCAACACCATCAGCTTGTCCAGCAAGTGGCCCCTCTTTCAGTGCAGCAGGACTTGAATATAAGTAATTACTGCCAGTTATGTTTGCGTGCGTCATAACCACCAAGCCATTAACTGTAAGTGTAAAATCAGTTGTAGCATCGGCAGCACCCTGAATTTCATACATAATCTTTACTTTGGCAGCTTTAGCAGACGGAACTGTATAAACAACAGTTGTAGCCGCTGTAGCAACAGTTGCACTACCAAGAACACCAATTTTATCAGTCATGTCTAACTCCTAAAGATTAACACGGCCAAATGCAATATCTCTAGAGAGTGAGTTTGGCCTTGCATACTCTCTAACCTTTCTATCAACTTCTTGTGGAGTGATAAAGTTATAAAATGCTTGTGCCCCTGCCACACCAGTTCGAGTTTGTAGCACAGAAATTTCATTCCAAATAATCAAGAATTGGGCACGCATTGTAGCTTTACTAACTTTAGTATTATCAGCGGGAAATGTTACATCAACTGCACTTGTCATAATTATCTCCTAATTGAACCAAGTGTATATACATGCGTAAGTGAAATAATATTTAGATTTTTAAGTGTCTCACCTTCAATACGCATCTTGTTTATCTTATAAGAAGCTGTCCAAGCATATAACAATTCATCCTGGGCTGGCCTACCACTACCAAAACCTTGTGAACCATATCCAACATTCCCATAACCACTACTATGTCCACCAACAAATTCAGTTTCCAACCTTGGTGCAAGTAATGGTTCTTCACGTTCAAACCCTGTTAAATCATCAAATGATTGATCATCTTCAAGCCATTTCTCACCTAAATCATTCATATCTTCATAGATATTATCAACAAACATTTTGAGAGTAAAATGGACAAGTTCACCTGATACATCTAATCCAATATAACGACTTCCTTTTGTGTTAAATCGTTTTCCATTGTCAACCCAAGGCAGTTCCCAAGCAAACCTAATGGGGATACCACTATCACTAAAATCAGCTACGGGATTAAATCCAGTTTGGTCCCCAAAAGTTGTATCATCATCCCACGTTTCCTGATCACCAACGTAATCAGCACGTTTTGTTACATGATCCTCATCACCAAGTCTGAAAATAAGTCCATCTGCATTTCCAAAGAATACATGATCTAGTGCAGTACGGCAACCACAAGTAAACTTCCAATCTCTATAATCAGACCAGGCTTCTATCTTTAATTGCCTATTACTTTCATAAGCAAAGCATCTGGTTTCAATTGTAGAGGCTTCATCATCATTGTTAGGAACAAATAACATGTACATCCCAATTTTCTTATTATAAACACTAAATGTTCTATCTTCCAATGCTCCTATGGTTTTCAGTTTACCAATTGATAATTGAATTGCTGGATCAACCAATTGTGAAAGTCGTTCAGGTTTAAGTGTACCAGTGAATAGTGCTCTGCGAACAGAAGGGACACCAGAAGGATCAGCAAGAAGTAAATCTTCACCAATGTTTTGAATGGCCCTGTGGGAGATACTACCATTAGCCTCTATTACATCATCAAAAGTTGGAGTGTGATTACCATTTGCATCAAATATACCAAGTGTTCCTGGAAGTAGTACCTGTCCAAAAGCAATGATGATTTTATCTCTAAAACGTCCAAGTCCTTTAATGGAATGATCCCCAAAAGGGACACGACTTCCTAAGTCTATATTAACTGCATTATTTGGGGCAGAGTCATTCAACCATGTACCAGAAGTATCTGTGTTACTTATATATAATCTATCAGGATTTAATGGATCACCTGCCATAAGTAAATAACGGTCAAATGCCTTAACATATTTACATATTGGAGTATTGACATTTGTTTTATCAAATAAGTCCTTTAAATACTCAACCATGAATGTTGATTTCATAATTAATGGTTTATTGATGCCATTAACTATGATTAAATCACCATTAAATATAGCAAATGACACAAAGACTGTCTCTGACCAACCAGTTGGATTGCCATTCAAATTTCCAGCCCATTCATCTGTCCACACTTCTGCCACTTTTCCAGAAGCATCAACTGTAACAATCTTACCATTAGAGCCAACAACAACCAATCTTCCATTATAATAAACAATATTGATAATTTTGGTAAAATAATCCGTACAGTCTGCAAATAATTCAGTTCCATAACGAATACTGATTGACCCATCAATACCACGTTGCATGTTCCGTAGAACCTTAGAAAACTTAGTTGTTAAGTTCAAGTCATTGTCAACAACATTCCACCCACCTGAAAAGTCTCTGATAGTTACATCAAGTAACAGGTTTGACCGATTAATTCTCTTTGTTTCAATGATTGGAAATATTCTAGCCATTATGGTAATCCAACAAATGTAAATGAGTTTTGTGTAGATGCAGTTGGATTTAATGCAGTAGGTGCATTTGACATGTTATTCTTTAACTGTTCTGCCCTACTTTCAAATAATACTTGAAACTTCTGTGTCGCATTTATGTTAGTCCCATCATCCTCAAGATAGTCAAAAGCAGCACCAAGTACTAATACCTGTTCATCAAAGTTGATTACATCTGCTGGATTGAATTTATCTGGTTTAGTTCTGCCAGTCCATTCTATGCTACCAATTGCACTATGTGGCCAGATATTGAACACCTTTGTTGGGTCATTCAACTCGCCAAATGCAATTGGGGTTGTACCAGATAGATTGTATGGATTTTGTGCAGCAGATAAACCAGGAATGACTGAATTTGAATTGGCTGGATAAATGAACCGAACATCGTCAAACCGTTTAAGTATATTTGTCAGGTCAACAGTAACAACTCCAAGTGTTCCATCAAGTGTATCTTGCCTCCAAAACAAGAATTGGGGCCACCATGCTTCATCAAACAACACATCAAACTTGTGTTGTATCATTTCAGCTACACGATCTTCTGCATATAATTGTGTATCTGTTCCCGTTACCATAGATATACGAGAAAGTACACGAGAAGTTAATTCTGATAGTGTCTGTGCCACTATGTTTTTCTCCAAGAGATAAGTAGGAGTGAAGGGGAAACTCGCTACTTACCTGCATAACTGAAAGGGATAGCTTTCAATCATACAAACCTAGTCTGCAAACACCTTCTTTATATTCAGTCCATTTTCCTTATATCCATACAGTTGTTGTGAAGAATTAAGTAATCTACAACCAACTGCATTAACCATCATACCTTTTCCTCTTGCAATGCCACACCAAAATGAAGCTGCATCACGTCCATCTTCTTCTTTAACAATCAGTTTATGACCATCTTCATCAAGGATACCAGCTTTGTTTCTTGCATCTGTTGATGGAGTATAATCATAATCAAATCCAAATAAATCTAATCTCTTAACACCAATAGCAATTGCATAGGCTATTGCATAACAAGGGGTGTGTGTTAATTCTCTAAGTTCCTGTGTAAATCCTGCAACTTGTTCAATTGGATAACGTACTGTATTTTGGAACCGTTTCTCTGCTTTTGGTTGGATGATTGGAGTATCATACTTCTTCATCCATTTAGTCCAATGTTTCCATCCAACTGAACTTAAATATGTCATTCCATCCATAAGGAATATTTTATCACACCTTAAACATCCACCAATAAAGTTAATTCCCCAAATTTCATCTGGCCAATTTTCAATGTCTTTTTGGCATGTCATTGATATAATGAACTGTCTATTTGACAGTCCCATTGCAACAATTGCAACATGTTTAGGTCTAGTTAGTAAACAATCCTCAGGTTTATTCATTACTTTATCTATCCATAAAGTTATATTATAGGGAGAGCACTTATATAATACTCTCCCTATAATAGTTAAGCAGCTGCATTACCATGCAAGTTTGAACGATCAACAATAACTTCAACTTTGAAGTTCCGTGAACCATTCGGTGCAGTATTAGGCGAGTACGTACCTTTAGTATCAGCATTGAGGCTGGTAGCAGTAGTTGAATTAGCTAGGCCAGCAACAAGAGTACCACCAGTATCAGCTACATCATCAAGTAGTTCAGCAGTACCAATCTGCATAGAACGATACGGCAAACCAAGTACCTGGGCAAAACCAATTTCAGTACCTGTAGCAGCACCAGTAAAAGCAGCTGTAGCAGATGCATAAGCAACACTATCAACATACTTAAAAGCTTTTGCACCAGCAATAACCGCTGTAGTTGATACTGTAGTAACCTGTTCTGTCAATGCCTGACCAAGATAATCTTTGCCAGTAATGGTAACAGTAACACCAGGAACCTGGGAAGCTGTATGCTGTAAGGTAATTGCAGCACCATACTTATGAGCAAGCTTGGTATTGGTAAGTGAAGTGAACGTCTGGGCAGTAGATACAGATACAGAAGTACTCTGCAAAACAAAGTTAGCATCAGCCGCAGGATGCGTTCCCAAATCAGCGAGATAATCTCCACTATTCATTACATCAGCAGCATATTCCATATTTGTAACATGCTGATTAATGTTTTTTGGGTAGTAATCACCAACATTTCGTGTCATTATGTTCTCCTATTTTCCAGTTCTAGATGGTTGAGTTTTACGTGCTGATAGTTCCTTAAGTGAGATAGCCAATGGTTGGTCAACTTCTTCACCTGTTTCCATATCAACAAAATTAGCTGGTTTATTGAACCCCAACTCTTTTAGTTTATTTTCATTACGTACATGTATTGAATGTCCATCTGGAAAATAAACCATAAAACCCCTATCTTCTTCTTTTTCAAACTGTTCAAGATTAAGATAGATTTTGTTACCATCTTTATCCAAAAGGGTTTTTCCTTTATCATCTGTTTTATAGATAACTTTGTAATAGACCCGTTTGAATGTTCCATTTGCTTTATGTACTTCATACTTTGGCTTAATATCTGTCATAATGTAATCCCCTTCAATATATCACATTACTAGTTAATGAGAACACAATGGGTTCTAAATGCTTTCCATAGGCACAACTGACCCTGCCAAACAACCCTACGCCCAGATGCATCAATTGTCCATGGTGCAACAAGGTTCTTAATCTTCATATTAACATGACGAAGCATATGAAGTCTAAGGTACTTGCTATTAATGAAGTATGCATAGTTAACAGGACAATCTTCATCATAAAGCATGGGGAGATTTTGGTGTTTGATGCCAGAGAAGCCCAAGTCCATCATCTTCTTGCCAGAGTTGCTTTCCGACAAGTTTATAATGACCTTACTACGTACAGCAGTTCTATAAGTACGATAGATATTCCTGCCACAAAGCATTAAGTCAGGCTTGTCACCTTTCAGTGTCAAGTCCATTAGAATATCATCGAAAGCTTCTTCGATATTGGTACTATCAAGATTTCCAGCAAAATCGTAAGATGAAGTACGCCACTGTGTTTCACCAGCACGACTTAGATTACCAATAGTACCAATAGTGGGATCATCAGGAATAACAGCACCAAGCCCATTTGGATCAGTCCCAGAACCACTCGCATAGAGATATTCAGAGAACTTTTCTTTAATGGACTCATTAAGGACTGTCATCTTAGCTTTGACAAGCTTAAAGATAGCAGAAGTACCCTTGTTTTCATCTTCTTCCTGATCAGAAATGATTACCGTACCAACAACACGTGACCAATTATATTTGACAGTAGTAAATTCATCTGTCTGTTGGATTGGAATTTCATTATAATATTCAGTAGAAGTAATATTGGGGTTACGCCCAACAATAAGTGGATTAGTAATCTCATGTCCACCATCTTCAAACTCAACACGATTGGTTGCAAAAGCCCACGCCATAAAAGCATTTGACTTGATAGAAGCCAAGATTAGCTTCTTTCTACTTTTAGTTAGAGTGGAGTCAAGCACCGTAGCAATTGGTGTAGAACCCATTTGTTTTTCTCCTAGAATTTATAACCTGCTTCTGTCATTGATTGTCGAATGATATCATCCGAGGACATATTTACATCGGCTATATCACTAACACCACTAACACCACTTGGAGAAACACTTCCATTGGGTAGTGAGGACTGTGTATCACCAGTTGCTTTAGCTTCTTTTTCTAAAACATCTAGGGATTTGTTAAAATCAAGTCCCCTTTCTAAATAGAAAGACTTGAGTTTAAAATACGCAGCTTCTGTTGACAGACTTGTATCATTATCTAGAAGTTGGGCAAGTGTACTTTCATGAATTGTTGCATCAGGATATTTAGTAATAAAGTTGTTGTAAACAGTTGTTACTTCCTGTTGCCTTTGTTCTGTTGCTTGTTTCTGTTCCCTTTCCTCAACAAAAGGCTTCATATATGTGTCAAGCATTGTCTTGATGGCGTTTACATCGGTTGATCCACCACCAAGACCGTCTACATTATGACCTGCCGCTTGTGCTTGTGTCAAGAGATATTTAACAGTTTCAACTGGATCAGACTTGAAAGCCGAGATTAACTTTGCCCCCGTTACCACTTCATCGGGAGTTAGGTTCATCTGTGTACCAATATTACCAGCAGAGTTTACAGCTTCTAACTGTCCTTCAAGTTCTGTAATACGAGCATTGGCAGTAGTTGTCTCCTGTTGCAACCGTTGTGACTTTTCATATAACCTTCGCTCTACTCCACCTTTAATACGTTGATCATCGGTTGTAATTATATCTTTCGGGGAAGGTTCCTCGACTTTATTATCTTTATCTTCTTGTTTATTCAGTGTTAATGTTTTGTCTTCTTCTTTGTCTTCAACTTTACTTGTGTCTGCACTTATATCTTCTTCATCATTGATACCGGGAATATTATCAAGAATATCTTGCTCAACTGTAGTATCAGTATCTTCTTCTTGAATGTTTGTATTGTCAGCCATAAGAAATCCCCTTCTATTGCTGTGGTTGTTGTCCCATTACTTGTTGAATAGCTTGATCAGCAGGGACACCTGACTGAATAAGCTTAGCAATTGACTGTTTAAGTTCTGGTGGAATTTTTGATAGAATTTGGCTTACGTCTGGTTGTCCTTGTGACTGTTGTTGTCCAGATTGATCTTGTTGTTGTTGCCCACCTTGTTGTGGTTGTTGTTGTGCCTGTGTTTGTGCAATAGCATCCTCTATCATTTTCCAATCATCGGCTTTAATGATTATTTCATCAAATGCTTGTTCAAACATTTTTAGCATAATAGTCAAGACTGGCCCAGGTGCAGCATTGATGAATTGGCCAAGAACTTGTCCTATATTCATTGCTTCTTCTTTTTTTGCAGCAGAAGTTGGCTTCTTAGCTGATCCACCAACAACCTTTACATTAAATGTAGCACGAATTTCAATTGAGTCCATTTGTACCCATGCAGCTGCCCTTTTTTGCCCAACAAGCATAGCAACTTGTTCTTTAGTCATATACATAAGACAAAGTTGGGCAATTCCCCAATATATTTGGCCTATCCAATCTTCAATTTGATCACTCTTTTCATCAACACGCATATTTGCAGCGGATACATTAGCTTGAACAGCACTCTTATTTGTATTTGTTTTGAATTGAGCACCACGGAATACTTCACCAACAGAAGAAAGTCTATCAATTGCTCGGTATTTACTTTCTTTGTCAAACAATTCTTTGTGTGTAAGACCGGGTGGAATGATAGAAAAGATAATGTCTTGTATCTTTGTATCTTGTGGAAGGTCCAAACCTCTTGCAGTTCCATCAGGTCCATTCAAAACCTGGTCAATGTCAGCCTTGCCAATTACATTCTTATCAAAAAATATATTGCGCTTGGCCCAACGCCTTCCACGTCTTTCTTCATCATTGATTTCATTTATAGCATCCTGTTGATCAAGATAATAAGTAACTTCACCTTTAGTTGCTAATCCATTTGGGCTTTCATAAAATGTCAATGGGTAATAGGGAAAGAACCTATCAAGTTGCAATGGATCGTCCCAAACCCAAATAGGCCACGTCCAGTCTTTATCATTATACATAAGAACACGACGTGTAACTTTGTCCCAAATAAACCATACCTTTGTCATTTTGGCCTTTTCAAATGCAGCATCATTGTCGAAACCAAATGTCTTTGCACTATCAGAGTTACCAAATAGTGAAAAGTTTTCATCATCTTGTCCATTGGTTGACTTTTCACCTGTACGGAGAATATGAGTAGGCTGATAGATAGAATAAACGTCTGTCGATCCTTTCTTCTTATTACCATACTTGGCTATAATATATTGGGTTGGTATATACTCACTCTGCATTATCCAATATGCATCTGATAGATCAACTTCTTGTGCATTGGGATCAATGATAACATCTTTGGGATGTACATACTTAGCAAATGGACCAGATGGTTGGAGGATGTCAATTGTTTCATCAAGTGTATGAATTTCACTTTCAGCAGCTATAACGGCTTTCTGTGTTTTTGCTTTTTCAAGTTGCTTAGCTAATACAGCTAGGTCAGCTAATGCCTTTTCACTACTGTCCTCTTTCTTTGTCCAACCAATTTTAATCCATGAACGATTGGTGAGCAAGGTTGTAACAACACAACGCTTTGCTTTTGGCTTTAAGTTAATTCCAGGTGAAGATAGTTTACTACCAATAATGTTGACAATATCTTCAACCAAGGTAGCAAAATCTTTCTTATCTTCATCATTTGCAGTAAATTCACCTCTTGGATTACGTGCATACAATGCTGGAGTCATTGCAGAGACATTAGAGAATACAACATTCTCTGTTTCAGTCCAATTATCATCAAGACGTTGACTGTTTGATAAGTTACCAGAGGTTTCACCAGTATCAGCATTTCTATACTTCATCTGGTCATTGGAATAATAACGTAATGCTTCATCCCAAGCATCTATAATATCACTAGTAATATTCAGTGCATGATCTTTACGAGACTTCCATACGTTACCAGTTGACTTAGCAACAGGAATTTTAGAGGAACCAACCACTTTATAAGAAGGGGGTTGTTTCTTTTTACGAGATGTAGTCGTTGTGGTGCCAAGTGCTGTAGCAATATTCTTCTCGACATCACTTGGAAGTTGTGGGTTGTCGGGCATGGTTAATTCCTTTATTGATTACTTATATTTTGAGATTGTTTGATAAAACTATCTGGTTGCTCATTTCCAAGTAGTTGATCAATCAATGTTTTAGATTTTGCAGCTTCTTGTTGATAAACTTGTTTAGCTATATTTACATCTGATGGATTAGCAACCATACCACGTTTTATTGCATCAAGTAATGAAGTTGCAGACTGCATACGTTCTGCTTGTTGCATAAAAGCTGGTTGATCTTTTAGTGCTGGATACTGATCAAGTAAATCACTAAATACAGTTCGACCTGTATTCTTGATACCCTGGGTTACTTGTTGATTAGGAATACTACTTGGTTGACCTTGTACACTTGGAACTGTTAATGAACCATCATTGATATTATTTCCAACAACACTAGATAGTTCGGGTGGCAAAGTTTGGTCCTGTGTAGGACTTGGATACTTGTTTACATCGAAACCACGTTGATCAGCTTGACTCATTGCGGGACCAATGCCTTTATCAGGTGCTTTTTTAAACATCTTCCGAGCGAACTGATCAGGATAAGCAGGTAGTGATTTACTAACTTGTTCTGCATGTTGGCGAGTTTCACTGGCTATATTAGGTAAAGCCCCCCTAGCCATCCGTGCCATCAATGCTTCTATTAGTTTGGGACTAGCCATATCTACAACTCGTTCTTGTATCAGGAAGGGCACACTCACCCCAACGAAACCATCCAGGTTTCTTTGGTTTTTTGAATTTAATGAGTGTTGACATTTTTGGTCGATTAGTCAACATATATTTGATGGTATCCATAGCATGATCATCTTTATCTGTAGGCTTATCCAGCCGATCACCTGAACTGTCTTTCTTCCAGTAATAGTTATTGAACTCATTGATAACAAACTCTAATCTATCACTTATGTATAAATGAGGTGCATCATATGCACCAGTAATTGGATTAATATGCATACGTTGTTTTATTAAATACTGTTGAACCTTGACGATTCCATTTATAATGTCATTGTTGCCTCTGCGAAGGTGGATACCATCCTCCAACATCATTGCATCTATAGATTTACCAACTAATGACTTTGTTCCACTCTTACGTCTGAAACAATCAGGATCAGCATAGATTTTGTTGTCCGTTGGGATTTTATATTCTTGTCTTTTTTCTTTAATGTGTAATATGTGCATGTCCAATGGAATTTCTGCATCATAGAAACCATCAAGTAGAATTACATTGTTGTCATCGTCTATAAAACCATTAATATAACAAGAGGGAACAGCTAAACCATGATCAAACCCTTCTAAAAATTCGATGTCATAATTCTCAAGTCGCAATGAGTTATAATATTGTAAAAGTAGATCATGTGAGATTACATTTGCATAATCATCAAAGTCAGGATATACTAAGCCTTCATAAGCTGCCCATTCACCTAATAGGAAGCGTTTACGCATTTGGCCTTTATATGAGGACTCTAATGTAGCTATATAATCCGGTTCAAGGTTATCTTTATTTTCATAAGTTGATCCCTCAAACACTTCAATAATTGGAACTGGTTTGTTGTCTTTTCCCCGTACCCATTTACCATCATGATCAGTTTCACACAACAAATCCTCATTCATATGGTTGTCTTTTAGATCATGAATAGGCCGAACCAGTTTCTTATATACCCAATTACGTGTTGGATTAGTTGTTGCAATCAACCAACGTGGTCCACTAGCTGGCATGGTTTCATCGTTACCAATATATTTAGTAGACCCACGAAGTCTACCAAGTAGATCAAGAAAGTCCTTGTGAACAATTTCAGGGTCTTCTAATTGGTCAACAACAATCCAATCATATGTAGCGGAAAGTAAGTTTGAAGTAGTAGCTTCATTTGTACTTTTACCTTGTTGTGCTATATAACGAAAGTTAATTGTTGTCCCATTAGACAGAGTACAAGTGTTTGAAGCGTTCTGACTCCTTGGAAAACTCTTTATCCAATGATCAGGGCACCATTTAATAAACTCTTTGCGTATTGTATCATTTAATTTTGGATAAGTAGACCTCGCAATCAATCCATTGCTTCCTGGATAATCTTTGGCAAGGCGTAGTGCTTTAATAACAGCACCAGCAGTTTTTCCATTAGCAAAGCCCCCACAAAACATTTGTATTTTGTAGCGGCTTGCTTGGAACCTATCTTGTAAAGTTCCTTCAAATATACGGTAATTTGTACCCATATAACTTATGCGTCCTTAGCACGAGTCCAAGTAGCATTTGTAATACCAGTAGCACGGTATGTAATCTCATTAGTAGTATCAAACAATAGTTCACCAACAAAGTTAGGGGTTACACTACCAGTAGGGTCGCCAGCATTAAATATACTAATGGAAGTAAGTTTATTCTCTGCTCCAACAACACCAACTGGTGCATTTCCACTAGCTTCAATAACTGTAGCCATTATATTTCCTCCGGTGTAATGTCAATAATAGGAACATTCTGATCTTTGTCCCTACGAATAACTTCAATTGTTAATCCACCTTCCATCTTATGTTTATGTTCTACAACATCAACAGGTCGATGTCCAGCACGGTCAAGTACATCCTTTGCCGCAACTAATCTGGTGGCTTCATTGTCACTTATTAGTCCTCTCCCAATTGTTCTTGCAGCTAATTCACTCTGCTGAGAGATTATTTCACGTACTTTATCTGCTTTAGCAAGTAATAGAGTCTCTGTAGCAAGTTTCTGTATCTCTATATATGAGTCCATTTCTCTAATAGCAACAATATGCTCTATTTCAAGTTTTGTTGCTTTGGAAATACCTTCGTTGTCTATTCCACACATTACATATGTGATAACAACGCCAAAAGTGTTCATTTGTTTTGGTGTTACAGGAAGATCACTTAACTTCTTGGTTGTTATTGGTAATTCATCTAAAGGAGTTGCAGGTAAGGACAATAAATCATCATCATCCTTACCTGCAATATTAGTTTGATTTACAATAACTAAGCCAGAAGTGGTGTCAATACTCGTTCCGTTAGCAAGAGTTAATGGGTTCATAATGGTTAAGCATTACCAGCTTTACCACCACCACCATTACCAGAAGCGTCAACAGGATATGTAGATGGACTACGCAATGCTTCACTACCACCCGGCATAAGCAACTGTAGATCAGTAATATCGGCAGCAGTAATCGCACGTGAAGTGTTTGCACCAGTTGCAGCATCAACCAAGGGACCAACTTGTTCGTGAGATATAATAGTACGAACACCGCCCTGAACATTATTAGTAGTATCGGCAACAGCTTTAACACGACTAATAGTGGCACTAGCAGTACTTGCAGGAACAGAGTCAGTCAATGCAGCAATAAGACGTGCAGCAGTTTCTCTCATACTAACTCTACTCAATAACTGCGCCATTTTATAGCGTCCAGAGACTTTATTATTCTGTAACGAATAAACAGCACCATCATTACCACCATAGTCTAACCAGAATGAAGAATAACTAGCCATAGTTTTGTTCCTTATATTATTATAACAGTTATCGAAGCCATAATTATATTACTATAAGTGTTTTAAGGAATATTTTTATGTTGTATATATGTGACACATTATGACTTCGTATTATATAATCAACCTTCCTTTTTTACTTTCTTAGGTCGTAGACCTCATTGGCTTCTTTTTGTCTGTTTAATACCATATATTCAGGATGAAGACAAGCAGTATCGGGCCGATCTATGTAAATAGTTGGCCCGGTGACGTTTCAACCACTCAATCATCTATTACCTATGTGTCAAATACACAAATTACAGTATTTATATATTAACTTAATTAATTTATATGGAGGTGGTGAATTAAATAGATGGGAGGCAGGTTTTTAAATAAGGGGGGTGATTGATCTAACTATACACCACGCACAACTATTAAACACCCCATGTTTTTAAAAGGCGGGGGAGTTGAATACTTTATACATTGGGTGCCGCTGTGTCTCTCTACTTGCGTAGAGACACAGCAGTTGTTGTTGTGTTGTTATAATTGAAACAAGGAAACCCTAAGCATGAATGAATTTCCTCTAATAAAATACGAGTTATTATACGCTGGAAGCAATCAATGGGTGATTGAAGTAAAACGAGGAGACATGAACGTCTCACACAAATCAAAACGATCGTTCAGTTTCAAGGCGGCCTGCAGGATCGGCGACCAAATCGTTAAAAAATATAACAAGATAACATTTGAAATAGAAAGTGGTAAAGTTCCCCTATATTACTTTCTTAATGAACTGTTTGGGGGACACTTTCGGTGTCATATTACTGACATTAAACAATATCATTCACCGATTTAACTTAACACCTGAAACATGGAGATACATCATGAATAAGATTATCCGTCCAAGCATTGTCGTACTGGAACTCAACAATGGTCGTTGTACTTACGAAGTGTCAGCTAGTGGTTGGCAGAACGTGTATCGTCGGCGTCGCACTGGTACGAAGAAGGATATCACGAGTTTGGCAAACAAGTTCGAGAAGTCCTATGACAAGGAAGCGGCGATGATCGAGACTGAGGAAGTTTCTCCTCATTACATTATGGGTGACTTGGTTGCCAATGGGTTGTTCACCAGAATCCGTAAGCTTCCCGACGGTTTCACCTGTTAACAAACACCGAATAACAACGATAAGGGATGTAGATTAACGTCTACATCCCTTTTCTTGTGTATCTTGTACTATCTAGAGTGCATCTTGCATGTTGATTGCATTATCTTGAGGTTAGATAGCAGCATGTGAACCTATTTAGTGGTTAGATTGGTACTTGGATGGAGGATAGAGTGTGTATTGTGATACCAATGCTGAATAAAACAACTATAAAACAATACCAACAACAATACTATCTTATTTATATTTAAAACAACATTATATATCAATAACTTATCTATATTAATATTATATACTCTATTATCAGGAACAACTGATACCCTATGGATTACTTCTCTATATATTGGGTGTTGGTGGTACAAATTCGTGTGTGCTAAATATAAGTGTTGGTTGTTCTTGTTAGTAATACAACGTCTCGCTTCGCTTGAAGACGTTGTTTTGGTGTGTGTTTTGGTTGAAAATTGGAGAGTATTGATATGTGCATTAAAGTTGTTAATTTGCATAAAGAAGCATACGATAAGTATATAGGACGTGGAAGTAAATGGGGAAACCCATTTAGGATAGGTCCAGATGGGACAAGAGAGGATGTACTTATAAAGTATGAAGGTTGGATTGTTAAACAGAAACATTTAATGGGCAGTTTACATGAATTACGTGGCAAGCGTATTGGTTGTTTTTGTAAACCAAAGGCATGTCATGGAGATGTGTTGAAAAGGCTTGCAGAACTTGGAGAGTAATATGAGTGTTCATATAATCTTACAAACACCTCAACGTGAAGTAACTGTTGGTTATCTGAAAGGAGAGGATAAATACTATATTACTGAAACAAATCTTACTGGTATTGGTGATAAGATAACTGAAGCTAGTAAATTCTCTCTCCTTGAAGACTTTCTTCCTCGTTTCATAGCCATTGCAGGGCGTCGTAGAGCATATTGTGGTGCTATGATGGTTATGAAAGGTGAAAGACAAGGTAGGAATAATCCAGATAGTGTTGTTGACTGGACAAAACTCATTCCAATGGAGATATAAAATGAAAGTAACAACTAAAATACTCACAACACACATCGAAGATTTTACCAACGATAATGAAAGTGGATTAACACCACAAACACTTGGTCATATCATCAACGATCAAGTACAAGATGCATTACAAAATGGAGATGTAATAACCAACTTATCCATTGACATTCCTGAAAACGAATGGATATGGATGGTCAATTCACAACAACATAATACAAAGAAGAAATAGCAAATGGAAACAAATGACCAAAACTACATTGAACTTGATGCAGATGAAATTGCATTAGGTTTAATAAGTGTTCGTTGTGGTAAAAAAGGTGTGGTTGGTTACTTGAGTGATGGGGAATTAATGCAAATACTCGATGACTTCGATGATCTTCCATACACTTCCTTGCCTCAATGGATACAACAAGAACTTCAAGCAAGGAGATTAACATTCAATCCAAGACAACCAACGCAAAAAGAAATCAATGAAACGACAATCGAAGCAAAAGAACTTCGGAAATTAGAAAATAAAGAAACAATTGATGATCTATATGATAAATACATCGGAAACGGAAAGGAAAAGTAAATGTCATTCAATATTACACAATTCGTATCTGAAATCGTGGTCAAGAAAGATGATCCCTGGTACAAAGATGTACTAAGGTTCGTTGAACTTGCTTCCAATATCATCGAAGATGCTTGGTTGCTTCGTGCGTACTGGTGGGGTGTTGCAAGTGCAATGGAAAATCAGTGTACCTACCTCGGGGGAAATTTCTTGGTCAATCTGGAAGGCCAGTACAGTAGATTGGCTGATCCAACTGGATTTCTTGGTGAAAGTGACTTGTCACAAGTTAAGTTCGCCAATGAAGATCAACCTCACATCAATGACGAGATTTCAGTTGAAGAAAAACTGGAAACTCTCACACAACGTATTGACAGTGTCAAGGAAAAGATGCAGATTGCTGGTGTTATCTTCGTCTTTGCTGTGCGTCAACATGACTCAATCAGTCAAGACCTTGACCAATTGACGTATGGAGCAATCAAGGCCAGAGCCGCCAACAATCGAAAGGCCCGTAATACTCAAGTTGTCTCTCGAACAGCACTTGCGACTGGTTAATCATCTCTCCATGATCTAGTCTAGCGTTGCTAGGTCAGATTAACCAATACCGCAAACGACCTAGGCATGTCGAGATTTAAACTGCCTGTTTTTATTATAAATGGAGGAGAAAATGAACATATTAATGTCAATATTTGGATTTATCATTGGATTGATGGTATTTTCACTTGGTTTTCTGTACTATATACTATTTTAAATAGGGGACAACACCATGACCAAAGATGAAATTTTAGGAATCCTCGCTCACCCTGAAGAGGCGAGAGCCTGGGCAGAGGGGAAGGATATTGAACGCGCAATGATTACAGGTTGGGTTCTGGATATTCGCCCATCGTTTTTTCCTAATTCAGATTACCGCATCAAGCCGGAAGTGCATACGGAGATAAGATACGTGGTTATTTATGATAAG
>ENA-ORDP01000569-ORDP01000569.1-marine-sediment-metagenome-genome-assembly--contig:-NODE-569-length-23532-cov-3.959024_pt1 | contig 23532 bp, 18 predicted proteins | sample MGYA00248627_ERZ508539 | MGnify/ENA primary metagenome ERZ508539 (study PRJEB26208, sample SAMN05571518) | marine sediment metagenome | biome: deep sea; feature: Hydrothermal vent; material... | reverse complement strand
AAACCAGTTGATAGTGGCTACCTCGCCAGTACTTACAAAGGCTCGTTAAAAGCGGTGGAACAGGCCTACAATAAACTACGCAGCCAGTATGTAGTTGCCTGAAGCACGTTTTATGGTTTAGAAATGTAAGAAGGATATAATTCGGGTGGAGTTTCCACCCGGTAGGCATCGGGGTGAGTACGGGTCCATTCCTTTACCATGCGCTCGCCCTCAGTAACCCGTTCTTTCGTCATCTGGCTATACCCCTTATTATCAAGGAGTCTATCCCGTAATCTGAGCTCCAGACCCTTGCGGTCAATCCCGATGCCATCATGCTTGGCATAGCGCTGGCTGGCCAGGGTATACCACATATAGGCCTTAACTTTATGGATGTCACCATAGGCCCTGAGCGCCTGTTCGTTCATCTCGACGCCATGCGCACTGGCGTAAAGTGTTGCTAGTTCAGATTGTGCACTTGCCAGGCCTTGTTCGGCTGCGGCAAGCAGATAATAATTAACCTTGTCCCATTCGGTGGCGTAATAATCACGCTTCACCCGCCCGGGGTAGCCGTGGTAATACCAGTCTCCTAAAAGCCACTGTGCACGAGCATTATTTCCATCTGCCGACAAAATTAGCCAGGGAATACCCTGTTCCCAGTCATATTGGGTGTTTTCAGGTGGATTGGTTATTTCGTGTGGCATATAGCTGTGCGCCATGGCTAGTTGCGCATCAGTGTAACCGGCCTCGGCCAGCGGCAACAGCTGCTTGCGAGCGGATTCATATTCTTCCTGATAAATGTGCTTGCGGGCCTGTAGAAATTTCTTTAACACAGATGGATCCGAATCCGTTGTGGTCAATTTCACTTTAGGTCGATAGATCATTTGTTCTGTTTTTTCTGTGGAAGTCGCTGGTTCTGTCCTGGCTTCCGGTGTGCTTTGCTCACAGCCGACCAATAGCCATACAGGGCCCATGAGTACCAGAGAATAAAGGATAGACGAACGTGAAAAAGAAAACAGTTTTCGCAACGAACATGGTTTTGTGGTGATCATATTACAGAACATCCTTATTCCTGGTACGAGCCATCATGGTGGCTTGAGGAGTATACCTTAATCAAAGCGACCTTAAACGGTAACAATGCCCGGAATGATGGTGAGTCTTGTTGATGTCGTTTGCAAACACCCGCTCTCCGGGAGTACGGATATCAGAGTTTACTCTTCCATTCTTTAGTCATGCGTATCAGCGGCCTGTAAGGTATTTTGCATCAGCATCGCCACAGTCATCGGCCCTACCCCTCCCGGTACGGGTGTGATCCATGCTGCGCGTTCAGCTGCAGGCTGGTAGACAATATCACCGACCAGTTTGCCCTCACTGGTTCGATTGATACCGACGTCAATAACAGTCGCACCGGGGCGTACCCATTCGCCAGGGATCAACCCGGGTTTGCCTACCGCAACCACCAGAATTTCTGCTGCACCGACAACCGCCTGCAGGTCGGTGGTGAAACGATGGGTGACGGTTACCGTGCACCCGGCCAGCAACAACTCCAGCATCATGGGTCGCCCAACATGATTGGAAGCCCCTACTACAACGGCTTTGCGGCCGTGATAGGTCTCGCCGGTATACTCCAGTAGCTTCATCACACCGTAAGGCGTGCAGGAGCGCAGGGTTGGCTGACGTACTGCCAGGCGTCCAATATTGTAGGGATGAAAGCCATCCACGTCCTTGTCAGGACGGATGCTTTCGATCACGGTTTCAGGGTCGATATGATCCGGTACCGGCATTTGTACCAGAATACCGTCTATTTTCGGGTCATCATTAAGTTGATCCAGTAGTTTCAGCAACGCCTCCTGGCTGGTTGAGGCGGGCAGGTCCCAGGCACGTGACAGGATACCGGTTTGTTCGCAGGCACGGCGCTTGTTACGCACATAGACCTGTGAGGCCGGGTCATCACCTATCAGAACCACGGCAAGCCCTGGCGGGCGTTTACCCTGTGCTACACGCTGGCTAACCAGTGTGCCAATATCGTCCAGTACGGATGTGGCGATGGCCTTGCCATCGATAATCTTTGCCGTCATGAATAGTAACCACTGTATAATGAAAACGAATTTTCGCACGCGCAGTCCGCGAACGCGAGAGCAAATGCAGTCAATAAAAGAAAAACCGGGCTGTTATTGACCTGTATGGGGGTTAGCGCGTAGAATCGCAGCCCTTTCCGGGCATGGTTTGGTCGGAGAGTAAGTATCGGGGTATAGCGCAGTCTGGTAGCGCGCCTGCTTTGGGAGCAGGATGTCGGGAGTTCGAATCTCTCTACCCCGACCAATTTATTGTAATGCATGCGACCGCAGGGTATTTTATGAGGGGAGTATGTGGGAAGGCGTAAGATCAGGAAGCCCAGACCTTTGATCTACCCTGAACAGGTTGGAAAACTGCGCCCGTAGCTCAACCGGATAGAGCATCTGCCTTCTAAGCAGAGGGTCGCAGGTTCGAGTCCTGCCGGGCGCGCCAATTCCGGTAGTGATGTGAAAGTTTTTAATGGTGGGCGTAGCTCAGTTGGTAGAGCCCCGGATTGTGATTCCGGTGGTCGTGGGTTCGAGCCCCATCGTCCACCCCATTTTAAAAATGTAGGCGCATAGCGTTATGCGACGACATGGGCCTTTAGCTCAGTTGGTAGAGCAGGAGACTCTTAATCTCTTGGTCCAGGGTTCGAATCCCTGAGGGCCCACCAATTTCAGGCTGCTCCTGCTACTGGACAGCCTGCCAGACAGATAACGGGTCAGTTGCCCTGTCTGTATTATGCCGCTCTACAACCATTACCCGCGTTGCTCCAGCTTCGTATACTTCATGAAGTATGCTGAATAACGCTGTATAATAGTCGGCTTAAGTTAGAGGGTTAACTGTCATACTGGGGTGTATTTATTTATTAGTTGTTTTATTACAATAACTTACATATTATGTTGTGCAGAGACAAAGATTTGCGAAAGTGGCGGAATTGGTAGACGCGCTGGATTTAGGTTCCTGTGGGGTAACCCGTGAGAGTTCGAGTCTCTCCTTTCGCACCATATACATTCGGGATTAAATTTACACAATTAGATACAGGTTTGAGGTAGCGCTATGCAAGTTTCCGTGGAATCCACTGGTAATCTGGAACGTAAAATGACGGTTCAGGTTCCTTCAGAACAGATTGAGAGTGAAGTAACAACACGCTTGCAGAGCCTGGCACGTGAGGTGAAGCTGGACGGGTTCCGGCCCGGCAAGGTGCCTTTCAAGGTCGTCAAGAAGCGTTTTGACGGACGTATCAGACAGGAAGTGATGACGGAAGTCATGCAGCGTACCTTGTATGAGGCCCTGACTGAGGAAAAGATTAATCCGGCTGGCGGCCCTCAAATTGAGCCTGTCAATACGAAAGCGGGAGAAGCGCTGGAATACGTAGCGACTTTTGAGGTTTACCCCGAGATCGAGCTGGCTGATATGACAGACAGCAAGGTTGAGCTGCCGGTGGTTGAGGTGGGTGATGATGATCTGGACAAGATGCTGGATAAATTACGTACCCAACGTGCTACCTTTAAAGAAGTCGACCGTGCCGCGCAGGAGTCTGACGAGATAACCATATCATTCGAAGGGACTATTGATGGTGAGGCATTTGGTGGCAATAAAGCCGAGAATACTCCGCTGGTGCTGGGCTCGGGCCAGATGATAGCCGGCTTTGAAGATCAGCTGACGGGAGCCAGTGCGGGCGAACACCGTAGCCTCGATATAACTTTTCCGGAAGACTATCAGGGCAAGGAAGTGGCCGGCAAGCAGGCCGTATTTGAAGTGGATGTAGTTAAGGTGAGTGAGGCTGAATTAGCGGTGCTGGACGACGATTTCGCGAAAATATTCGGTGCCGACAGTATTGATACCTTACGTGATGAAGTACGTTCAAATATGCAACGCGAAGCGAAGCAAAGGGTTCGGGAAAAGGTCAAAAAACTGGTGCTGGATGCCCTGCTGGAAAAAAATGAACTGGAACTGCCCAAGGCATTGATTGATAGTGAAATTGATAGCATGATGCAACAGAGCATGGCAAACCAGCCGGAATCGATGAAAAACATGCAGTTACCACGCGAGATCTTTGAAAGCCAGGCACGCCGACGCGTGGCACTGGGTTTAATCATGAACGAAGTGGCCAAAGTGAACAAGATAGAGGTTGACCCGGGTAAGGTAGATAGTCTGATAGAAGATATGGCTTCTACCTACGATCAGCCGGAAGAAGTGAAGCAGGCCTACCGAACACGACAGGACCTGAGAAGTGGTATTGAAGGTCTGGCACTGGAAGAGCAGGTAGTTGATTATCTGTTGTCGACGATGAAAACAGAAGAGAAAGTGGTTTCTTTTGAAGAAACAGCGGGTCAGGCTGAATGATAAAGGCCAGTAGCTAACACTGTTTTTATGAAGTAGCACACAAAATCCGGGTATTGTCTGCCGATACACTGAGTAACAGAGGCCGACGAAGTACTTAAAGGATGAACTATTATGACCGCTATCAAGGGTAGGACATGGAATGAGTGAGATACAGGCTTTGAATTTAATACCTATGGTTGTCGAACAGACCCCACGCGGTGAGCGGTCTTATGATATTTATTCGCGTTTGCTGAAAGAGCGCGTCGTTTTCGCTGTAGGGCCTGTAGAAGACTACATGGCTAATGTAATCGTCGCGCAGCTGCTGTATCTGGAATCTGAAAATCCTGACAAGGATATTCATTTATATATCAATTCACCAGGTGGCTCGGTCACAGCCGGGCTGGCTATATATGACACCATGCAGTTCATCAAGGCAGATGTCAGCACCATGTGCATCGGACAGGCCGCCAGCATGGGCGCGATATTGCTGGCCGGTGGAGCCAAAGACAAGCGCTTTGCACTGCCCCACTCACGCATGATGATCCATCAGCCACTGGGAGGTTACCAGGGTCAGGCATCGGATATCGAGATACACACACAGGAAATTCTGTTAATTCGTGAGCGCTTGAACATGATACTGGCTGATCATACCGGCCAAAGCATGGAGCAGATCAAGCAGGATACCGACCGAGATAATTTTTTAAGTGCGGCAGAGTCAGCCGACTACGGATTAATTGACAAGGTTATGGATAGCCGCAGTGATGCAGACAGCTGATTTAGGTACTATTATTCAGTTATAGCGGGTAAGTGGAGCAGGGTAAAATCCTGTAATTAATAAGGGCTTACTTGTCATCACGGTCAGAACAGTGTTGAATTAGAGCAGGGTCACCTCGATGTAGTATGCATTGAGTGGTGGCATAACAATTGCACTAACAAATTAAAGGGTTAGGGGTGTCGAATATCAGACAGCCTGTGCCAGAAAAGTTTTATATCCGCACTTGAATTGAATCAAGTGGGATAGATCGAGTGGGAGAGTAATATGAGGTTTGGCTATGAGTGATGATAAGCAGGACAAAGATGATAACGGCAAATTACTGTACTGCTCGTTCTGTGGTAAAAGTCAGCACGAGGTGCGCAAGCTAATCGCCGGACCATCGGTCTTTGTCTGCGATGAGTGTGTCGAGCTCTGTAATGACATTATCCGCGAAGAGATGCAGGAGAAGTCATCTACCGATTCAAAGGATTTACCGATTCCACAGGAAATTAATGATGTCCTGAATGAATATGTCATTGGTCAGAGTCGGGCCAAAAAGATACTCGCCGTTGCAGTATACAATCACTACAAACGCCTTGAGCTCAAGCAGACCAAGGAAGAAGTTGAAATTTCCAAAAGTAACATTTTATTGATCGGTCCAACCGGTTCAGGTAAAACCCTGCTGGCCGAAACGCTGGCACGGCTGCTGAATGTACCTTTTACAATTGCTGACGCGACCACCCTGACCGAAGCGGGTTATGTGGGTGAAGACGTTGAGAACATCATTCAGAAATTACTGCAAAAATGTGATTATGATGTCGATAAGGCCCAGACCGGTATTGTCTACATTGACGAGATTGACAAGATTTCACGTAAATCAGAAAACCCGTCTATTACTCGTGATGTATCGGGTGAAGGTGTGCAGCAGGCACTGCTCAAGCTGATTGAAGGCACGGTAGCGTCGGTACCGCCTCAGGGTGGCCGTAAGCATCCCCAGCAGGAGTTTCTGCAGGTTGATACATCCAATATCCTGTTTATCGTTGGTGGCGCATTTGCCGGGCTGGAGCGCGTTATCCGTGACCGTTCAGAGAAGGGTGGTATAGGTTTTTCTGCCGAAATCAAAAGCAAAAGTGAAGAAAAGACTATCGGTGAAACATTACATGACGTGGAGCCGGAAGATCTGGTTAAATACGGCCTGATACCGGAGTTTGTAGGTCGTTTGCCTATAGTAGCAACACTTGAAGAGCTGGACGAAGATGCGTTGGTACAGATATTGACCGAGCCAAAGAATGCGCTGGTTAAGCAATACACTAAACTGTTTGAGATGGAAGGCAGCGAGCTGGAATTCCGTGAAGATGCGTTACGTGCGATTTCACGCAAGGCAATGCTAAGGAAGACCGGCGCACGTGGACTGCGCACCATACTGGAACATGTGTTGCTGGATACCATGTATGACCTGCCCTCAATGGATGACGTGCATAAAGTCGTTATCGATGAGGCGGTGATTAATGGTGATGCCAAACCCTATATGCTGTTTGAAAGCCGTGACCAGAAAAAGGTCGTGTCATCTTCTGAGTAGTATCTGCCCACCCTGATTCCGGTCAGGGTGACCAGGTGTTTTATCAATTGATTGCCTTGATAGGCGCCGGGCGTCATGAAAATATTATGCCGGGTACTTGAAATACCAGGGCTTGACCCGCATCTTTATCCTGAACGGCCTGCATCCAGGCCAAAACTAACAGCGGCCACGGTTTCAGGTCGACTGTCCCTTTAAGGATTTAAGTATGGATTTTGATGAGCAGAATTCAGAAGTCATAGATGGCCAGAGCCGTGTGATTCCTGTATTGCCGCTGCGTGATGTAGTGGTCTACCCGCATATGGTGATCCCGCTGTTTGTCGGCCGGGAAAAGTCTATTCGGGCTCTTGAGGATGCGATGGAAGACGACAAGCAGATTTTGCTGGTCGCTCAGGAAAGCGCAGATGTAGACGATCCGACTCCTGATGACATACATCGTGTAGGGACTTTATCGACTATATTACAGCTGCTCAAGCTACCCGATGGGACGGTCAAGGTTCTGGTTGAGGGGGCAGAGCGAGCGAAAGTGCTGGCTTATATCAGCAAGGACGATTTTTTTACTGCCCAGATCACCCTGATTGATGCGGATGAAGAAGATGATGAGCGCGAAACAGATGTCCTGATGCGTTCACTGATGACCCAGTTTGACCAGTACGTCAAACTCAACAAGAAAGTCCCGCCCGAGATTCTGACCTCACTGGCTGGCATCGATGAGCCGGGCCGGCTGGCCGACACGATTGCGGCACATATGTCACTTAAGCTGGAAGAGAAGCAGAAAATCCTGGAAATTGGCTCTGTTCGTGCACGTCTGGAGCACCTGTTGGGGCTGGTTGAGACCGAAATTGATCTGTTGCAGGTAGAAAAGCGCATACGCTCACGCGTGAAACAGCAAATGGAAAAAAGTCAGCGTGAGTATTATCTGAATGAGCAAATGAAAGCGATTCAGAAAGAACTGGGTGACATGGACGATGTACCCAATGAGATCGAAGAACTGACTGATCGAATAGAAAAGGCCAAAATGCCGAAAGAGGCCAGACAGAAGGCCATTACTGAACTGAATAAACTCAAACAAATGTCACCGATGTCGGCAGAAGCCTCTGTGGTACGAAATTACATCGACACGCTGGTATCCGTCCCCTGGCGCAAGAAAACCAAAATCAGAAATGATCTTACTGAAGCTTCAGCTGTGCTTGAAGAAGATCACTATGGCCTCGAGAAGGTGAAGGAACGCATACTGGAGTATCTTGCAGTCCAGCAGCGTGTACGCAAGCTCAAGGGGCCTATCCTGTGTCTGGTCGGGCCTCCTGGCGTGGGCAAGACCTCGCTGGGGCGCTCTATTGCTCGCGCAACGCATCGCAAATTTGTGCGGATGTCACTGGGTGGCGTGCGTGACGAGGCCGAGATCCGTGGCCATCGCCGTACCTATATCGGCTCCATGCCGGGCAAACTGATTCAAAATCTTACCAAGACGGGTGTTCGTAACCCATTGTTCTTGTTAGACGAAATTGATAAAATGTCGAATGATTTCCGTGGAGACCCATCCTCTGCACTGCTTGAGGTGCTGGATCCGGAGCAAAATCACACCTTTGCCGATCACTATCTGGAAGTGGATTATGATCTGTCGGATGTGATGTTTGTGGCTACTGCCAATTCGCTGAATATCCCCGCGCCTTTGCTGGACAGAATGGAAGTTATTCGTATTCCAGGTTATACCGAAGATGAAAAGGTCAATATTGCCAAGCGCTATTTATTACCCAAACAGATGACCGCGAATGGGCTGAAGAAAACAGAATTGAGCATGTCGGATAATGCCCTGCGCGATGTTATTCGTTATTTTACTCGTGAAGCCGGTGTGCGAAATCTGGAACGTGAATTGTCCAAGGTCTGTCGTAAGGTGGTCAAAAACATTCTACTCAAGGAAGCGGGTAAAAAAAGCACTGTCACCCCCAAGAATATTGAGAAATATCTGGGTATCAAACGTTTCCGCTTTGGTCGTGCCGAAGAGAATGACCAGGTCGGCCAGGTAACGGGTCTGGCCTGGACAGAGGTGGGTGGTGAGCTGCTTACCATCGAAACCACCCAGGTGCCCGGCAAAGGCAAGCTGATCTATACCGGCCAGTTGGGTGACGTCATGCAGGAATCCATACAGGCGGCAATGACAGTCGTGCGTAGCCGTTCGCAGGCGCTGGGCATAGAAGCTGATTTTTACCAGAAATACGATATTCACATCCACGTGCCTGAAGGCGCAACACCCAAGGATGGTCCAAGTGCCGGCGTGGCCATGTGCACCGCGTTGGTATCGGCGCTCACTAGCATAAAAGTGCGCGCTGACGTGGCCATGACCGGTGAGATCACCCTGCGAGGCGAGGTTTTGCCGATTGGTGGACTGAAAGAGAAGTTACTGGCCGCCCACCGGGGTGGTATCCAGACGGTGATTATTCCGGAGGAAAATCGTCGTGATCTGGCTGAAATCCCTGATAACATACTGGAACAGCTGGATATTCACCCGGTGAAATGGATTGATGATGTGCTGGGTCTGGCCTTGCAGCATATGCCAGTTGCGCTGCCTGATGATGGTGGTGAGGTAGCTAAAAAGGGCAAAACAACGGCTAAGGGAAAAGGCGCGATTCGCCCTCATTAAGCTGGATCGGGTCAGATACCATGTTGTAAGTGCCTGAATTTTAGCAAACGGCGTCAATATTTGTATAAAAATAACGAAACTGCCTGTTGACAGGGATTTTGCTGCCCTGATAGTCTGCTTGCGAATTATGCATAAAACTGGATTACTGGCTTTAGACAGGCGTATACGCTCGTTCAGCTATTGAAATACCATGCGGGTAAAAACCGTTATCCATAACCTTCAAGAAATTCAGAGCCAGCTGTGTGACGGGTTGCTTGCAAGAGATGCACGAACCCAGGCAGGCGGATACGAAAATGTATAAGAGATTAACCAAACTAAAACAAACAAGAGGATGTGTGAATGAATAAAACAGAACTTATTGAAGCTGTCGCAGATGCTGCAAACCTGTCAAAAGCCGATGCTGGACGTGCCGTAGATGGTGTGCTCGATTCGATCATGAATGCCCTGAAATCGGGTGATCAGGTAACGCTGGTAGGTTTTGGTACCTTTAATGTTCGTGCTCGCGCTGCTCGCACTGGCCGAAATCCACAGACGGGTGAGACGATGCAGATCAAGGCGAGCAACTCACCTGGATTTAAAGCTGGCAAAGCATTTAAGGATGCCGTAAACTAGCGCGCTCTTTTGGGTGCATAGCTCAGTTGGTAGAGCGTCGCCCTTACAAGGCGAATGTCGGGAGTTCGAGTCTCTCTGCACCCACCAGCTTGCATCGGCTGCTGCTTGCGCAGGCAGGCAGGTAGCAGCCGGTTAGTTAGTGGGAATAGATACAGGTAGTCGGGCTGATGATTACCTGACAGCAATTCGGTGTCTTTTCGGATTGCCTGTTAAAACAGCCAGGAGTGGTAGTTCAGTTGGTTAGAATACCGGCCTGTCACGCCGGTGGTCGCGGGTTCGAGTCCCGTCCACTCCGCCAAACACTACAGGCGCTTCCTTACTGAGGGAAGCGCCTTTTTATTGCGTATTAAAGAATGACTACAGTGTGCTAATTCCTTGCATGAAAGCCCATTTCACGCGGTTTTATGGTAGTCTAGGCAGCTTGTTGATCGGCCTGACAGGGATTATCGGTAAAGCTGATGATGAGCTCAGACCCTTGATACATAACGTTACCTGGATAAAACAACAAAAGGTGGTTTACAAAGATGCTGCAGGCCATTCGTGACCGCGCAACCGGCTGGTTTGCATGGTTGATTGTCGGACTTTTAATTATTCCTTTCGCTTTATGGGGCGTCAGTGAGTATCTCGGTGGGGGCGGTGTGCCTGAAGTTGCGACCATCAACGACACCATCATCACCCGCGATGTGCTGGCTCGCCAGGTAGACATGCAGCTACGAGACCAACGCCAGAGGCCGGAAGGTGCTGCCTTTGTTCAGTTCCAGCGCGCGGTGCTGGAGCGTATGATACGTGAGGAATTACTGGTGCAGGCAGCCCGGGAGGCAGGGATGCGCATCAGTGATGAGCAGCTTGCCAGCGTTGTTCGCAATATCGAGTCCTTCCAGGTCGATGGTAAATTTGACAAGGATCTATTTAAACAACTGTTACGTGATAACGGCTATTCAGTTGCAGCCTATGAGCAGGAGCGACGCCGCGACTTGCTGGTCAGACAATTTGTGCAAGGTATACAGAGCTCAGAATTTAGTGTTGCGGGACAGGTTGATATGATGTCGCGCCTGCAGGGTCGGAAGATCGATCTGGTTTATACGATGATCAGCGCAGAAGGCTATCGGCAGAAATTACAACCCGATGATGCCTCTATCCAGGCTTACTTCGAGGTGCATCGCGATAAATTTGTAAAGCCGGCACAGGTAAAGGTTGATTACATAAAACTGGATATACGTGATATTGAAGAACTGATTCACCCGGACGAAGCCGCCTTGCACCGTCTCTACAACGAGGTCAGGGATACGTTGGGCATGAATGAGCAACGCCGTGTTGCTCATATCCTGGTGAGTGTCGATACGCCTGATGCAGAGCAGGCAGCGTTGGCGAAAATTACGAAAATCAGGTCAGAACTGGACGCGGGTGCCGATTTTTCGGAATGGGCAAAAAAATATTCGGATGACAGTGGTTCGGCTGCACAGGGTGGTGATCTCGGTACAATCGAAAAAGGAGTGCTGGATCCTGCATTTGAAGATGCAGCGATGGCACTGAAACAAGGTGAAACCAGCGAGCCCGTGCGTTCACAGTTTGGTTATCATCTGATTAAACTTACCGAACTGAAACCAGGCGACATCAAAACATTTGAGCAGGCAAGAGATGAGCTGGCAGCACGATACAAGCTCGAAGAAGCCGAAAAAATATACTATGAACGTTTCGAGCAGTTACAGGATCTGGCGTACGAAAACCATGAATCGCTTGACGTGCCAGCGAGTACCTTAGGATTAAAGATCGAGCAGAGCGAGTTTTTTGATCAACGAGGGGGTGAGGGCATAGCCGAATTTCCGCAGGTGGTTAAGGCGGCATTCAGTGAGGACGTGCTGGCAGCAGGTGATCTGAAGCGTGCCAGTAATAGTGGCTTGATCGAATTGCCGCAAAAGGATTCAACGCGACCCAAGACGGTCATTGTGGTACATGCGGCTGAATATGTGGCTGAGCGCCCACTGGAACTGGGAGAGGCGCGTGCCACGATCAGCAAACAACTGGAGTCCATCGCAGTCAATGACGCGATGACGGCGCTGGCGGATGAGTTTCTGGAAAAACTGAAAGCCGGTGGCAAGCTCGAACAACTGGCTAAAGAAAATAAACTTGAATACAAAACCGCTAAGTTGGTTGCGCGTTCTGACCCAGCGGTAGACAAGACCGTTCTGGAAGCTGCATTTCGTTTGGGTAAACCATCTGATGGCAATCATCTGGATAGCAAAACTTATACCGCAAAGGGTGACCTTGCTGTATTCAGTGTATTGGCGGTAGAAGATGGTGATGCAGCAGCGCAGCCGGAAGCTATGAGAGGCTTTATTCAACAAATGATTCAGGCGGCACAGGCCGATGATAATGTGCGCAACCTGGTTGCGAGTCTGCGCAGGTCGGCAGAGGTTAAGGTTTTTGAGTCGCGTTTGATACAGCAAGATAATAATTAATTCAGAGTCTCACGGGCAGTTAAAAAGGACATTGTCTGGGTAACCGTTCCCGGAGACGAATTTCGAGTAGCAGGATGCGTCTGAAATTACATTGGCAAATATTAATAGCCCTCGTGCTTGCGATTCTGGCTGGGATTCTAGCCGGCAGAGATGCGTCGCTACTTGGTATTACCTTTCTCTCCATGTTTGCGTTTATTGGTACCTTGTTTCTGAACGCATTGAAGATGATCATCGTGCCACTGGTCATGTCCTCTATTATCACCGGTATTGCCAATGCCGGTGATGGCCAGGGACTAGGGCGGCTGGGTGGCAAGACCATTTTATTTTATGTAACCAGTACCATGCTGGCTGTTATAACCGGCCTGGTGTTTGTCAATTTCTTTACACCTGGTCTACTTGATGGCGAACCATTAAACAAGGTTCTCGGGCTGGATATGTCTCTGGCACAGGAAGCGGCTGACAAGGTAGGTGATCGCGATATCAGCGTGATTGCAGATGTGTTCCTGAGTATGGTGCCACCCAATATTGTTGAGGCAGCCAGCAAGGGACAAATGCTGGGCCTGATATTTTTTAGTTTGTTGTTCGGCTACTTTATGACCCGCGTAGAAAGGCTACCCGGTGAGACCATGAAAAACTTCTGGCTGGGTCTGTTTCAGATTATGCTTAAGATTACTGATTTGGTGATGCGCTTCGCACCGATTGGTATTTTCGGTCTGGTGGCAAAGGTTGTGGCTGAGATAGAACCATCAGAGTTAAGCACGCTGGCCGAGTCGACAGGCCGGTTTTTTATAACGGTACTACTTGCGCTGGCAGTGCATGTGTTTCTGACGCTGCCACTGGCTCTGAAGTACATAGCGCGGGTAAACCCGCTGCGTCATTATCAGGCAATGTCTCCAGCACTGCTAACTGCATTTTCCACTGCATCTTCGTCGGCCACCTTGCCTTTGACAATGGAATGCGTAGAGAAACGCGCCGGGGTATCAAATCGTACGACCAGTTTTGTACTGCCTCTGGGTGCCACGATTAACATGGATGGTACAGCCCTTTATGAGTGTGTGGCAGCGATGTTTATTGCCCAGGCTTATGGGATGGATCTGAGTATAGGTACCCAGTTCCTGGTGGTGACTATTGCTATTCTTACCTCTATCGGTGTGGCGGCCGTGCCGGCGGCCAGTCTAGTCGCGATTTCCATTATACTGGCAGCAATCGGGCTGCCTGCCGAAGGAATAGGTCTGCTATTGGCGGTAGACCGGATACTGGATATGTTGCGCACAGCTACCAATGTATTCAGTGATTCCTGCGCTGCAGTAGTCATTGCGAGTTCGGAAGGTGAAAAGAACCTGCTCAACAGCTAATCTGTACACCAAGAGACCATAAATAACTATGCCTGAAAATCAACAGATGTATGATGAAAAGTCCAAGCAGGCTGGCCGGCTGCTGCTGATACTGGACTTGATGCTGGCGGTGCTCGTCTATCTGTTGGCCTATCATGTTGAAAGGATGTTTATTAAACCGGTATTTTCAGACCTGAACCAGTATATTGCGTTGGGTTCTTTTTTCATGGTTCCGTTTAGCTATCTGATGACTCAGTACGGGGTTTACAGTCGCTTGTCGATAACTTCACTGTATGACTATGTCTGGTCAGTTATCAAGGCTATTGCAATTAGTGGCCTGGTGCTGCTGGCATTCATCTTTGTGTTCAGGCAGGATCTCATTAGTCGAACCCAGCTCATTATATTTGTTGTGGTGCTGTTCTTCATTGTCGTGATAACGCGTCTGGTTCTGGTGTGGTGGTATTTCAAAAGAAATGTCGAATCCAAAGAGAATTTTTACAAAGTACTGATAATTGGTACTGGCGAGCGGGCACAACGTCTTTCCCGAACCCTGCATGAGCACACCGAATGGGGAGTACATATCGTCGGATATCTTGATCCAGACAAAAGCAAGGTCGGTACAGATTTATGTGACTCAAAGGTGATTGGTGTTATAGATGATATTGATCAGGTTCTGAGTAACAAGGTAATTGATGAGGTGATCTTCGCGGTTACCCGTAATATGTTCAGTGATGTTTCCTATATCGTAGAGGCTTGCGAGGAGCAGGGTGTCAAGTTCAGACTAATGGCAGATATTTTTGACCTGAAAGTCATGCGTACACGCCTGGTGGATCTGGCCGGCATCCCGTTGCTGACATTTGAACCGGTGGCGCAGAATGAATTGCAGCTACTCGTCAAGCGCATGTTCGATCTGGTGGTGACTCTGGCATCCATGCCGGTCGTATTACCCATTATGATACTCGTTGGTTTGGCAGTTAAACTGGATTCACCTGGCCCGGTATTTTTTACACAGGAACGCGTAGGCAAAAACAAGCGTCTGTTCAATATGATCAAGTTCCGGTCTATGGGGCTTGGTAGTGAAGAAAAAATCAGGGAGATGGAAGACCTGAACGAGGCAGATGGACCTAATTTCAAGATAACCAATGACCCGAGAATAACACGTGTGGGCCACTTTTTACGTAAACTTAGTCTGGATGAACTACCACAGTTGTTTAATGTCATCAGAGGCCATATGAGCCTGGTTGGGCCACGCCCGATGTCGCTCCGGGACGTTGCCCTGTTTGATAAAGGGATACAACGAAAACGCTTTAGCGTGAAACCGGGTCTGACCTGTATCTGGCAGATATCGGGCCGTAGCAATCTGTCTTTTGAAAAGTGGCTGGAACTGGATCTCGAGTACATTGAAAACTGGTCACTGGGCCTGGACATGAAGATTCTGGTTAAAACCATACCGGTCGTTTTACTATCAAAAGGTGCGGTGTAGCTTCGCCTGCCGAACCGGGTATCCTGCCTGGCTCAAACCTTATGTTATTACCTGTAATGTGCCCTGTAAATTATTCGTAAAAATCGATATAAGTATTAGATAATAAAGTTGATTCAGTAGGCATAAGTTTGACAATTGTTCACAAAATCGGTAGCTTGTAACTGAAGTACTGTCATAATTTGGAAGGTGTGGTCTGAGGGAAAATTGACCTGGATCAAGGTCGGAAACATAAGTATATGGGATGATACTAAATAGGCATTAAATACTAAAGAGAAAAACATCTATGCATTTGTTAGCTCGCTTACCGTTTAAAAAAGATTTATGTAAGATTTGTTTATACGTGTACTACACCGGTCTGGTTCTGGTGGCTTTAACACCAATCTATTTAATTTATAGTAACTAACTTTCTATATTCACTGCACTGGCTTACTGTAGTTCCCTGACTGCATTAGCCAGGGTCAAGGCCAGAGAGATTTTATTGGCAGGATGTGGAATACTGTCGCTGCGTTGCAGTGATCAGAGTCTGTCTTGAGCTGGCAATATCATCAATCAGGATAGCGTTACGGTGTTTATACTCAAAATCAGGTAAGCCAATCGAAACGCATGTATCTGAGTGGCGCTGTTTTTCAGCAATAACATAATCGCACCCGGCCAGTCTGGCTATCTAAGATACCCATTGTTCTGACTCACTATCGGGACCGACCAGCAGGCTGTGGTCTTTCATGTTTTTTATATATTCACTAATAGCGACTGCCGTAGTGGTATGACATGCCTGGATGTTCGACATAATCTCGCTCAGGGAGCTTATCCTGTGCAGGTGTGGGTCAACGGTAATCAGATGGTTAAGAGGTGGGCCCCACCGGAATATCAATAAGCAGGTTGGTCGAACCGGCAGCCAGTTTTTTTGACAGAATAGAGGCTACCATCTGACCGGCTGAGTCGATAGCCAGCGGACGCTCAACCGAGATCAGGCGATCATCGACCGGAGCCAGTTTCGCAGTGCCACCCCAGGTAATACAGCCTCGTTCCTGTTCGACTATATGACGCAGTTCTTCGACTGGAAGGTTGACTTGTGCAAGTACCTCCATGGTATCAGCAGTCCCTGAGGGTGAAGTAATGGCCCGGCTGGAGGTCTTTGGAATCAGTATGCCATGTGCGGCAATGATCGGTACCACGATCATCGAAGTACGGTTACCGGGGATCCCGCCGATGCAGTGTTTGTCGGCCACCAGCTCAGCATTCCAGCTTAAGCGGTCGCCAGTGGCCAGACATATGGCCAGCATACAGGATGACCCGGATTTGCGGCAGTTGTGTAATGCGTTGCATGACAGTTACCCAGACCTTTGTGCCGGTCTGGATTTTGAACTGATACAGGGCGAAAAGGGTGCGCAGGTGAAAAAGTGGGTGAATAAAAACCCGGAACCAGACAGGGAACAGATCAAACACAGGCTTGAAGGATTAAAGCGCGACTGAACCAGACAGAAGCAGATGTCACCCGGCAGCCGTAGCAGCCGACTTACTTTTTAAAAACCTACAACTGCATACCAATAATATTGTAGCCACTGTCTACGTGCGTGATTTCACCGGTAATACCAGATGCCAGGTCGGAACACAGGAAGGCACCGACATTGCCCACTTCCTCGATTGAGACATTACGGCGCAATGGCGCAGTGCGCTCAACCAGATCCAGCATCTTGCGAAAATCGCTGATGCCGGCAGCGGCCAGTGTGCGGATAGGGCCTGCCGAAATACCGTTGACACGGATACCTTCGGGGCCCAGCGCCTGTGCCATGTAGCGTACATTGGCTTCAAGACTGGCTTTGGCCAGCCCCATAACATTGTAGTTGGGCATGGCCTTTTCAGCACCCAGGTAACTCAGTGTGATCAGGGAGCCATTACGGCCCTGCATCATGTTGCGTCCTGCCTTGGCCAGGGCGGCAAAACTGTAGGAGCTGATTTCATGGGCTATGCCGAAATTTTCACGGGTAACCGCATCAAGGTAATCACCTTTTAGCGCATCCTGTGGTGCGAATGCGACCGAGTGCACGATAATATCGAGGTGATCCCAGTAGTCGTCCAGATGTTCGAATACCTGCTCAATCTGCTTGTCATCGGCAACATCGCAGGGCACGACAATCTCGGAATCGCATTGTGCAGCAAGTTTTTCGACCCGTTCTTTCAGTTTGTCGCTCTGGTATGAGAAGGCCAGACTGGCACCTTCGCGCTGCATGGCCTTGGCGATACCCGACGCGATAGACCGATTACTGGCCAGACCAACGATTAGTGCATTTTTTCCTTCAAGCATACCCATGTTACGATCCCGTATTGTCAGAGTCGGGCAGATAAAATAGCCCTCAAGTTGGGATTGTATTGAATTCATCAACAGTAAGGCAAGCTTTGTCTTGCGGCAAATGACATTTTTCCGGGTTGGGGCTGTTTGTAACATCTAAAATCCCCTGTTTTACCCGAAATACGTATAATAGGATGTCAGGAGGCTGCCTCTTTAGCAGTAGCCTCTTTGATTATCTCTGGAACAAAGGATACCAGTGGCACACAGACTTGGTTTTCACAGCAAGGCATTGTTTTTTACTATCAGTATGCTGGTGCTGGCGGCATGCTCTGATCGGCCGTGGAATAATCCCTATCCGCCTGCAGATGATGGTAAAAATATTCTGTACCAGGCATTTTCGGAACGTCCGAAACACCTCGACCCGGTACGCTCCTACAGTTCTAATGAATATTCCTTTCTTGGGCAGATAGTCGAGCCTCCCCTGCATTACCATTATCTTGATCGGCCCTATCGTCTGGCTGCGCTGACGGCGAAACAGGTACCCGTACCCGATTACTATGACCAGCAGGATCAGCTGTTACCGGCAGATGCCAGGCTGGAAGACATTGCCTACAGCGTTTACGAGATAGTGATACAGCCCGGTATCCAGTACCAGCCTCATCCTGCGTTTGCGCGTGATGAGCAGGGCGAGCTGCGCTACCAGAACCTGACGGAAGCGGATCTGACCGACAAATGGAAATTGTCTGATTTTAGCCATAGCGGTAGTCGGGAACTGGTGGCGGCGGATTACGTGTACCAGATCAAACGCCTGGCGCACCCGCGACTGGATTCACCGATATACAGCATTATGAGTGAATACATCGTCGGCCTGACTGACTATGCAAAAGAGCTGAAGCAGGTCGATAGCAAGCTGACACCAGAGCAGGATGAAGGCCGTCACAAACCCTGGCTGGATCTGACGAAATATCCGCTGCAAGGGGTGCAGATAGTTGATCGTTATCGCTACCGGATCAGGATAAAAGGCAAGTATCCGCAATTTCTGTACTGGCTGGCCATGCCTTTTTTTGCGCCCACACCACCGGAGGTGGATCGTTTCTATGCACAACCCGGCATGAAGCAGCGCAACATATCAATGGACTGGTATCCAGTGGGCACCGGTGCCTACATGCTTAGTGAAAATAATCCAAACCTGCGTATGGTGATGGTAAAAAATCCCAACTTTCGTGGCATGGCCTATCCAGCCAGGATTGGCAGCGGGAAGGTGTCGCCGGAATTGCTGGTTGACGCCGGCAAGCCGATGCCGTTTATCGACAAAGTGGTCTACAGCCTGGAAAAGGAAACCATTCCGTACTGGAGCAAGTTTCTGCAGGGCTATTATGATTTGTCTGGCATCAGCTCAGACAGCTTTGATCAGGCCGTACAGTTTAATGTCAGCGGTGAGGTTAACCTGACCGATGCGATGCAGAAAAAAGGCATACGTCTGTTGACCGAAGTGCAGTCCAGCACCATGTACATGGGCTTTAATATGATCGACCCGGTAGTGGGTGGCGACAGTGAGCGGGCGCGGTTGCTGCGACGTGCCATCTCCATTGCGATAGACTACGAAGAATTTATTCGTATTTTCCGTAATGGTCGCGGGCTGGTTGCACAGAGTCTTTTACCGCCGGGTATCATCGGTTTTCAGGAAGGCGAGCAGGGCATGAACCCGTATATATTTGACTGGGTCAACGGCAAGCCACGACGTAAATCGGTCGACCAGGCCAGACAATTGCTGGCACAGGCCGGTTACCCGCAAGGGCGTGATGCGAAAACCGGACAGCCACTGGTGATCTATCTGGATATCGCCGCCGGTGGTCCGGATGACAAGGCCATGCTCGACTGGTTTCGTAAACAGTTTGCTCGCCTTGATCTGCAACTGAGTGTGCGCAACACTGATTACAATCGTTTTCAGGAGAAGATGCGCAAGGGTAATGCCCAGTTGTTCATGTGGGGATGGAATGCCGATTATCCGGACCCGGAAAACTTTATGTTTTTACTGTATGGCCCAAACAGCCGGGTCAAACATGCCGGTGAGAATGCAGCGAACTACAGTAACCCTGAATTTGATGTTCTGTTTGATCAAATGAAAAACATGGATAACGGTCCGGAACGTATTGCGGTGATTAACAGGATGCTGGAAATAATCCGTGCCGATGCCCCCTGGATATGGGGTTATCATCCTAAACAATACGTGTTGCATCATAGCTGGTATGGCAATGCAGTATCGAACCTGTTTGCACACAATACGCTGATGTATAAACGTATCGATGCACGTGTGCGTGAACAGAAGCGCCGGCAGTGGAACCAGCCTGTGATCTGGCCGATCTTTGCGGTCGTGTTGCTGCTGGTGCTGAGCCTGGTGCCCGGTTTTGTGGCTTATCGCCGCAAGGAACATCGTTCCCAACGCCATGCCCTTAATTCTTCAGACAATCAAACGGGCAAGCATTCATGATCGCCTATATTATTCGACGCACCCTGTATGCCATACCGATCCTGATTGGTGTGAATCTGATCACATTCACCCTGTTTTTTGTCGTTAACAGTCCTGATGATATGGCGCGCCTGCATCTCGGTGTAAAACGGGTCACGCCGGAGGCAATCGATAAATGGAAACAGGAGCGCGGTTATGACAAACCGCTGTTATATAACGAGGGTGCTGCGGGCGCCGGCCGCATCACCGACACCATTTTTTACGAAAAATCGGCACGCTTGTTTGTGCTGGACTTTGGACAGTCTGATGAAGGGCGTGCGATAGGCGAGGATATTCGTGAACGCATGTGGCCCAGTCTGGCGATAGCGATACCGGCATTACTGATAGGCTTGCTGGTTAATATTACCTTTGCACTGCTGCTGGCCTTTTTTCGCGCCACCTACATTGATTTATGGGGTGTTGTCGCCCTGGTGATTATGATGTCGGTTTCGACACTGTTTTATATTATTGGTGGGCAATATCTGATCGGTAAGTTAATGAGCCTGGTGCCGATATCCGGTTATGATGATGGCGGGCTGAACGCGATACGATTTCTTATACTGCCGGTTCTGATCGGCGTGATTGGCGGTGTTGGGTCGGGTACACGCTGGTACCGGACTATCTTTCTGGAGGAAATGGGCAAGGATTATGTGCGCACCGCACGTGCCAAAGGCCTGTCTGAGTTGAAGGTATTGTTCAGGCATGTACTGAAAAACGCGATGATCCCGATACTGACCGGCGTGGTAGTGGTGATCCCCACGTTGTTCATGGGCAGCCTGTTACTGGAGTCTTTTTTCGGGGTGCCAGGCCTGGGTAGTTATACCATCGATGCGATCCGCAACCAGGACTTTGCAGTGGTGCGGGCAATGGTCTTTCTGGGTTCATTGCTTTATATACTGGGCCTGTTACTGACTGATATATCCTACACCCTGGTTGACCCAAGGATACGACTGAGCTGATGCCGCTAATCCGCACACAGGCGTGGTGGTTCAGACCAGCACTGATCATTTTCATAACCTTGTTGCTGCTATGGATCGGTTTCGCCAACAGCGGTGTGAAAGTCGTTATTCTCGCCACCGATGCCTTGCTGGGTTTGTTGCTGGCCGGATTATTATTTCTGGTGGCATACATACGCCAACGACCTGACCTGCTCGATCCCTGGCAGCAGGTCAGCAAACGACGCATTCCGGTAGCGGCAGGTGTGATCCTGTTAACCTATGCTGTTATCGCGTTGATCGATTCTGTACATTTCCGTGTGCCACTGGAAAACGCAGGTCATGGCGATAAGGTACATTACTCAGTTGAAGTCAGCAGTCTGCTGGATAAGGTATTACAGCAATTGCGCACACAGGAAGAGTCCACCTACTCCGCGCCGTTTGCAATACAGCTATACAGTAAAGAGATGATCGAACAGGCAGATGGCCAGATGGTGCGTGATTACCCCCGACTAAAATACGGCGGCGCACACTTGCAACATGCAGATGAACGCACAGCAGATATCATCAGGCTTACCCTGGTTGGTAGCATCAAAGGCGTACTGCTATGGTCTGGCTTGTTGATCATAGTACTGGTCGTACGCAGGCGCACCACGGGCACAACGACCAAACAGGTATGGCAGGCATTGTGGCACGACCCGAGCACCCGTATGCTACGCACTGCGCTGGTTACTTTTCTGGTGGTACTGTTGCTCGCATCAGTGGCAATGCAACTGGCCGATGTCTATCACATATTCGGTACCAGCAAGGTGGGTCAGGATGTGTTTTATCAGGCCGTCAAAAGCATTCGTACCGGCCTTATCATCGGCACGCTTACCACCCTGGTGATGCTGCCGTTTGCGATACTGATGGGCATTGCAGCCGGCTATTTCCGTGGCTGGATAGACGATGTGATCCAGTATATCTATACCACGCTCAACTCGATTCCAGGTGTGTTGTTAATCGCAGCCGCGATTCTGTCTATACAGGTTTACATTAGCAACAACCCGGACATCTTCGAAACGGCTGCCGATCGGGCCGACCTGCGATTACTGGCACTGGTGCTGATTCTGGGTGTCACCAGCTGGACCGGCCTGTGTCGCCTGTTGCGCGGCGAGGCGCTTAAAATACGGGAAATGGAGTACATTCAGGCAGCAAAGGCCTTTGGCGTTTCACCATTCAAGGTGCTGGGGCGTCATATCTTGCCCAATGTGCTGCATATAGTATTAATTATCGTGGTGCTGGACTTTAGCGGACTGGTGCTGGCTGAAGCGGTGTTGTCCTATGTTGGTGTAGGGGTTGATCCGTCTACCATCAGCTGGGGCAACATGATTAACAGCGCCCGACTGGAAATGGCACGTGAACCGCTGGTCTGGTGGTCTCTGCTGGCCGCTTTCTGCTTTATGTTTGCGCTGGTGCTGGCGGCCAACCTGTTTGCCGACGCGGTGCGGGATGCATTTGACCCACGTATGCGTGTCTCCTAATGGTATTCACATGCACTGTAAGGGTATTTATGAGATAATCTGGCTCCCTTTTGGGAAAAATAGACCTTTTTTGGGGAAATATTGTAAAATCAAACCCAGACAGATAGGTTACGGGACAGATCAGCGGACCTTGTCCACCCAGACCAGAACAGTGGTAACACTGCCCTGGTTATGTATTCAGGGACTGCAAGAGAGTTATGGAGTAGGAACATGGCAACCGAAGTAGAAAAATTTTCAGATCGTCTGAACATGATGCTGAATGATGTTGGCTTACCCCGCATGGGGCAGGGGCGACAAACAGCACTGGCAGATGAACTGCGCGTATCACCTGAAGAAGTCAGCCAGTGGCTCAAGGGTGAATCGTTTCCGCGTACATCGATACTGGTCAAGCTGTCACAGTTTCTGGGTGTGCGCTCAAACTGGCTGATGACCGGTAGCGGTAAACGTAAACGATCAGAATACGGAAATGGTGATGGCGACACTATCGAGATGGAAAGCCCGCATTACCTCCTTAACAACAATAGCAGCTACGGTGGCAATACTGGCAACAATGGCGGCAGCGACCGCAATGATCTGAGTGCCGATGCGTTTGATATAGCCGTTACCTGGATGAAGTTACCCATCGCCCAGCGCAAAGCCTTGCGCAAGGTTATCAAGGAGCTGGCAGCAATTAAATGAGTGCCGAAGCCCTGCTGCAACTGGATCAACTGACCACAGAACTGGACAGCGTGCGCGGTGTTGCACGAGCAGTAGACAAGCTTTCTATTCAGATACGCAAGGGTGAAACCTATGTGCTGCTAGGGGAATCCGGCTGTGGTAAATCCATGACGGCCCTGTCGATTATGGGGCTACTGCCCAGCCCTGCCGGTCGTCTTGCCGGGGGTCATATCTACCTGGATGGTGAAGACCTGACCGCCTTGTCTGAACAGCAGATGCGCACGGTACGTGGCACCCGCGTGGCAATGATCTTCCAGGAACCCATGACCTCCTTAAACCCTGTTTATACCATTGGAAACCAGATGTCTGAGGTCTTTCTGGTCCACCGATCTATGAATAA
>ENA-ORDP01000568-ORDP01000568.1-marine-sediment-metagenome-genome-assembly--contig:-NODE-568-length-23569-cov-9.742026_pt1 | contig 23569 bp, 18 predicted proteins | sample MGYA00248627_ERZ508539 | MGnify/ENA primary metagenome ERZ508539 (study PRJEB26208, sample SAMN05571518) | marine sediment metagenome | biome: deep sea; feature: Hydrothermal vent; material... | reverse complement strand
CCATACCGCCAGCACCCATACCTCCCGGCGCCGCGCCTGTCTGTTCTTTCGGTTCCGGAATTTCCGCAACGGCTGCCTCGGTGGTGAGCAAAATTGCCGCAGCAGAAACAGCGTTTTCAACAACGCTCCTCGCCACTTTCGCCGGATCAATAATACCTGCTTTTGCCATATCGGGTACTACTTCGTCTTTGAGCGCATCGTAACCGGCAAAGCCCTTCACCTTTTCAATTTCTCGCACAATAACTGATGCGTCTTCCTTACCGGCATTGAGTGCAATCTGACGAAGCGGTTGCTCAAGCGCGCGCACGACAATATCAAACCCTGTCTGCTCGTCGCTGCTCATACTCACCTGCTTGCCGGAAAGTGTGCGCGCCGCTTTTGCGAGCGCGGTGCCGCCTCCGGGCACAATACCCTCTTCAAGCGAAACCTTTGTCGCCTTCACCGCGTCATCAATCTTGTCTTTGAGATATTTCATTTCTGTTTCGGTTGCCGCACCAACGCGGATGACCGCGACACCACCAGAGAGCTTCGCAATTCGTTCTTCCAGTTTCTCTTTGTCAAATTTAGAATCCGTTTGCTCGGCAAGTGTTTTGAGTTGTGCGACGCGCTCCTCAATGTTTGCTTTTTTGCCCTTCCCACCCACAAACACCGTTGCGTCTTTTCCGGCAACCACACGGCTTGCCTTTCCAAGCATCGCGAGTGTCGCGCTCTCAAATGTTTCTCCGAGATCAGACGAAATCACCTGCCCGCCGACAACAGTCGCAATGTCCGATAGTAATTCTTTCTTTCTATCTCCATAGCCCGGTGCCTTCACGGCTAGCACATTAAAAGTGCCTCGCAGCTTGTTCACTACGAAAGTTGCCAAAGCATCGCCCTCAATATCGTCTGCAATAATAACCAATTCTTTCTTGCCGGACTGTGCGACTTTCTCCAAAAGTGGCAAGATTTCCTGTACATTTCCAATCTTCTTGTCAGTGATGAGAATGGTTGCGTCAGAAAACTCGGCTTCCATACGCTCAGGATTTGTCACCATATACGGTGAGACATACCCTTTATCTATTTGAAGTCCTTCCACCACATCATACGAAAGCTCCGTCCCTTGCGATTCTTCAACGGTAACCACACCGGTCTTGCCAACTTTCTCAACCGTCTCGGCGATGATATTTCCAAGCTCCTCTGACTCTGCAGAAATACTTGCCAACTGCCTGACATCCGCCTTGCCGGAAATCGGCTTCGCCATATTTTTTAGTTCTGTAATTGCCATATCGCGGGCACGCTCCATACCAGAGCGAATTGCCATCGCATTGGCACCCTTTACGAGATGATCAAGACCCTCATTGATCATTGCTTCAAGCAATACGACCGTTGTTGTTGTGCCGTCGCCAACACTGTCATTTGTTTTGTTCGCAACCTCTTTCACAATCTCTGCGCCCATATTTTCAAACTTGTTTTTAAACGAAATTTCTTTTGCAATAGCCACTCCGTCATTTGTGATACGCGGAGCACCATACGAACGGTCAAGCACCACATTTCTCCCACGCGGTCCAAGCGTTACCTTTACTGCCTGCGCGGCCTTGCCGATTCCTTCGTGGATTTTCTTTCGTGCTTCTTCACCAAATAGTATTTGCTTTGCCATAATGATTACTTCTTAGGAATAATTGCCAACACACTTGATTCAGAGAGAATATAGTATTCATCTCCATCAATTTTTACTTCATCGTAGCCATACTTGGAAAATAAAACCATATTCCCGACCTTCACACTCATTGGCACGAGTGTGCCGTCTTCATATTTCCCGGGACCAGTAGCGATAACCGTACCGCGTTCCGGTTTTTCCTTCGCCGCGGTTTCAGGAATAATAATGCCCGAGGGAGATTTTCTTCCCTCATTCTTGTCCGATGGCTTCACGACCACACGGTCACCAAGCGGTTGAATAGAAATTTTTTCTTTTGCCATAAATAAACGATGCAATCATATATGCTGATAATGAGAACCCGGCGAGCGTATACGCTCGCGAACCCCGCGCGCGCCACGCGCGCTACCCCACCACTATAAAGAAAATGAAGCGAGTGTGCAACACGCGACATCTTTGTATAAGTTCACTAACCTATGAGACTCCTAATAATACTGTGGAAAATATACCCGACTTCGTAAGTCGAAGCGACTTACGAAGTCGGGTATAACAAATGAGTGGGGAGCCCAAAAGGAGGAAGTCCGACTTCCTCAAGAAGCTCATCAAGGTCTGCCCATTCACTATTGACGAGCTTCAGACCGACAACGGAAGTGAGTTCGCCTTGCGCTTTAGAGAAGCTTGCACCCTCCTCTCCATCACTCACTTCCACTATCCCAGAAATCAAGATAGCACCTTCAAGATGTCATCTTGAAGGTGCTATCTTGATTTCTCTCAACCGCCCGCTACTTAGAGACATCCTCTCTGCCTTCAATGAGAAGCTGGTGGATGCACAAGTTCACTAACCTATGGCACTCCTTATAATACTGTGGAAAATATGAGCGACTTCGTAAGTCGTCGCGACTTACGAAGTCACTCATTGGTACGGGGGTGGTGGACTCGTACACTTGAAAAAGTACATCATTTCATTGATAATTCCAAAGAGGAGCTAAAAGATAAAGACCTTTATCAAGAATTAGTTAAGAACTATACAAGGATTGTAAAAACTTTTTGAAGACATTACGCTTTCACTGCAATCCATTCTGAAAATAATTTATTTATAAACCCTTATTTTTTAACATAATTACTATGAAAAAATTGCCGTTTAATAAAAAACAAATGGATGAATTATCTAAAAAATATCCAACTCCTTTTTACATATATGATGAAAAAGAAATAAGAAAAAATGTTAAAAATTTATACAAAACATTTTCTTGGGTTAATGGATTTAAAAATTATTTTGCAGTCAAAGCTTTACCAAATCCATCAATTTTAAGCATCTTAAGAGAAGAGGGTTGCGGAGCAGATTGCAGTTCTTTAGGTGAATTATTCTTGTCACAAAAATCAAATATTAGTGGAGAGAATATAATGTTCACTTCAAATGATACTCCTGTTGAAGATTTCAAGAAAGCTCATGAACTTGGTGCCATTATAAATTTTGACGATATTTCTCACATAGATTTTTATGAAAAAAATGTTGCAAAATTACCAGAGATTGTTTGTTTTAGATACAATCCGGGCTATCTAAAAGACGGTAATGAGATTATCGGTCAGCCAAAGGATGCAAAATATGGTTTAACCACAGAACAGATTTTTGAAGCATATAGAATTTGTAAGAAAAAAGGAGTAAAAAGGTTTGGACTTCATACTATGGTTTGTTCAAATGAAATAAATCCAGAATATTTTTTAGAAACAATAAAGCTTTTGTTTTCTCTCGCTAGAGATACTTTTAAAAAAGAAGGGATAGTTTTTGAGTTTATAAATATAGGTGGGGGTCTTGGAATACCATATAAAGAACCTGAGAAAAAACTTGACATAGAAAAAATATCCAAAGGAATGAAGATTTTATATAATGAATCTTTAATTCAGGAAGGGCATCCGGAATTAAAGATTTTCATGGAATCGGGTAGGTACATAACAGGACCTTATGGATACTTAGTTTCAAGAGTAAGACACAAAAAAGAAATTTACAAAAATTATATAGGCGTTGATGCTTCAATGTCTAATTTAATGAGGCCCGGTATATATGGCGCTTATCATCACATAACGGTTTTAGGAAAAGAAAATATGAAAAATAATAAAACATATGATGTGACTGGATCTTTGTGTGAAAATAATGATAAATTTGCGATAGACAGAAAATTACCAGAAATCAATGTCGGGGATTTGTTGGTCGTACATGATGTTGGTGCTCATGGGCATGCTATGGGTTTTCAATATAATGCAAAACTAAGATCCGCAGAATTTTTATTAAAAGAAAATAAAGAGTTTGAAATGATTAGAAGAGCAGAAAATTTAAACGATTATTTTTCCACACTTAATTTCTAATACGAATATAAATAATAAGTTTATTCAAAAAACTGCATAAGTTCACTCACACTGCACAAGTTCACTCACATAGGGCACTCCTCATAATCTGAGGAATATGAAATAAGAGTTTTGTATATAAAAGCTATATGATATGGGGAGAGTTTGATATGTTAAACATGTTATACTGTTGAATGTGAATAAGACATCTCTCATTGTGATAGGAGTGATAGTATTTCTCGGTGGGTCTAGTTTTCTACTTGTTCAAATATCGTCACAATCTGCTAAACAAACAGTGGAGCAGCAAACAACATTGCCAACCACTAAACACGAGGTGACGAAACAACAAACACTGCCGAGCGACAAACAAACCATAAAGCAGCAATATTCGCAAGTATGTACACCTCCTGCGAAGCTGTGTATTATCTCACCAAAAAATGGAACCGTAGTTGTACCAGGTGAAACGGTGTCGGTAGTTATAAACCTGGCATCAGGTGTTACCTATCCTAACGGGGTTACGGTCGCTGGGGGTGGAACGGCAGCTGGTTCGATATTGACAGCATCACCATTCCACTTTAATTACACGGTGCCAAACGACGCACCTGTTGGGAAGCTTCATCTCACAGCGATGGGATCTTCAAAACCACAACAAGTAGAGTTCTCTGCTCCAATTACTTTATATGTTGAACGACCAGACACACCAACCGTTCTTTCAGTGGTCCCATTCCACATACAATTTTCTGCGCCCGGTGATCAACAACGGCTTGATATTGAGGGTACGTTTCCTAATGGAAATGTGCTACCACTCAATCATTCCTCACTCACCACCATTTCATCGACAAACCCAACTGTTGCATATGTCGATAATAGAGGTTTTGTTACAGCCATGAGTGCCGGGAATGCCACAATTATAATAAAATACCGTGATAAGGAAGTGAATGTGCGTGTCAATGTTCCGCATACAATCCCCGGTGACCTCAACGGCGACGGTATCGTTGATCAGGAAGACATTAATCTTGTACTCGCCGCTCTGGGTTACTCAGCAGATAAACCATTTGATGCTCGCGACATCAACAATGACGGGGTGATTAGTATGCTTGATGTAAAAAAGCTAACGCTTTTGTGTACATATTCCCATTGCGCATCGCAATAATCAGTATTACCGTAAGTGATTCTTAAGAAAGAAAGTGCGCCAAACGAGGTTGCATAGGTCAGACCTATGCAACCTCCATTTCTCTCAACCGCCCCCTGCTTCGAGACAACCTCTCTGCATTCAATGAGAAGCTGGTGGATGCGCAAGCTCACTAACCTATGGCACTCCTCTTAATACTGTGGAAAATGTGAGCGACTTCGTACGCTTCGACTTACGAAGTCGCTCATTGGTACGGGGGTGGTGGACGCGTACACAGATTTGTAAAAATAATCAAGGTATGGTATGATACATTAATCATGCTTACAAAACGCGTAAAAACGAATGTCATCAAGAATGTGGCGCGCCACGAGGCTGATACCGGCTCGCCGGATGTTCAGGTTGCGGTGCTTACGCGCCGCATTGATGAGCTCACGAAGCACCTCAAAAAAAATAAGAAGGACTTCCACTCGCGCCGCGGCCTTTTGCAAATGGTCGCTGATCGCCGCACTCACCTGCGCTATCTTGAAAAAAATGACAAGCGACGCTACAACGCTGTCGTGAAAAAGCTCGGGCTGAAACATTAGGGGAAAGTTGGCAGTTTTTATGCTTCTGTGTCTCGTTTTTATGCGAGCATCGGTGACAGTGTCGGCTGGTAGCAGTTTTTTTAAATTGTACTGGTGGTAGTATGGAGTGAGGGTGCTTAGCAGTTTTAATAATAATTTTTCATAACACTATAAATTTATGGCAGTTATAAAACACACCGCACAGCGGGTAGGGGTATTCATTGACGCGCAAAATCTTTACCACAGTGCAAAACATCTTTACAAGGCGCGCGTAAACTTCGCAAAAATCCTTGAGGACGCAGTTGGCGGTCGCATATTGGTGCGAGCGATAGCGTATGTAATAGCCACGGAAAGTGGGGAAGAACAGAACTTCTTTGAAGCGCTCACAAAAATCGGCATTGAGACAAAAGTAAAAGATTTACAAGTATTTGCCGGCGGAGCGAAGAAGGCAGACTGGGATGTCGGTATGGCTATTGATGCCGTAAAACTCGCGCCGCACCTTGACACTATCGTTCTTGCAACCGGCGACGGTGACTTTGTGCCGCTTATTCAATACCTGGACATAAGCAAGGGCTGCCAAGTGGAAGTAATTTCTTTTGGTAAATCCTCGTCCGGAAAATTGAAAGAAGCCGCCCACGCATTTACCGATATGTGTGACGATCCACAAAGATTTACTATCGGTTCGTACAGCTCATAGAAGTGTGTGCGAGTTGCGTATTTTTTTGCGCATACACAGAATTGCATCGCAATGACATTGCGATGCAATTTTATGCGTTAGAATAGAAAGTAAAGATTATGAGTGACGCACACAAAGCTGAGCCGTTGAAAATGGATTACGATCCGAAACGAGTAGTTCGTACTTATGCGGGCGACCTTGCGGCGCTACAAGGTACCGCGGGGGGAGGGGCGGCTGGTATTGCGACGGGTCAAAAAAATGCTGCGGAAATAAAAATACAGAATCCTGTTGCGATGGTAGTACCAAAACCACCGTCAAAACATGCTGACGGCTCCGGTCAAAATACTGCTTTTGCACAAGCTGCTACTGCACCCGGTGCGCCAGCGCGGAGCGGCGGCGCGCAGAAGCCGCCCGCACCGATTTCTAAAGCGTATGGAAAAACAAAAGAGCGACCGGAAATTCCGCTTGACCTTGTGGTTATGCGCCGGCAGCCAACTACAATAATCTCATCGTTTTGGTCAAAGATTGTGTCATTCTTTACAGCAAAACCAAAAAAACAAGAGGTGGGCGGATCAAATATTATTCATGAAGACATAAAGATTTCCCATGGCGGAGGTACGGCTGGTGGCGAGGAAAAAACGGTACTACAAAATATAGCTGCCATTCCTGGCGGCGCACTAAGGCCGGTGCGTGCAAAAAAAGAGCCAATGATTCAAGAGTTCAGGAGAGAGCAGTGGGCGGGGGACTCTGCATCTGCACAGCCAATACAAGCAGCCGCACAGGCGCAAACTGTTGAACTACTGCAACCAATCCTGGCACCACAAACAGCCACGGTGTCGCGAGTTGCTGAGCCACCACCACGGGCGGCGCCTACGGCGCCGCCCGTGGTGGTGCAAAAAATAAAAACCCAACAGCCCCAACCATTTCAACAAGCGCAAAAAATACAACTCGGCGCGGCAGCGCTGCCGACAGAACCAACAGCGCTGCAGCCAGAACCAACAACTCCGCCGACAGAACAAACAATGCCGGCCAGCGAACCGAAAACACCATTTTCTGATATAACCCAACGAACAGCATCGATAGCACGGGCGCCCGGCGCGGCAATGCCGCGCCGGGAATCAACAACGCCGCCCTCCGACACGCCACTTGCCGGCGCGGCGGCGGAGCAAACCAAACCGACAACGCACACTCTTGATGCGAAAATGCTGCATCCACAATCGGCTACACCACCGACCGGTGCGTCTCCGCATTTCGTACCACCGGCGCAGCAAAAAATGCAAAATCCGCCCGCACAAGAAATCCCCTCGCGGGGTGAAATTCTCGCGCGCCTGCATGCAAAAGTAGAAGCAGACAGAAGTGCAAACGAACTCCTCGTAAAGGAAAGCGTTCCGCCAGAACCAGAAACGGCGACGCGCGCCACGATTTCAGTACCGAAAACAACTCCGGCGGGGCCGTCGGAAAATCCGCCGCGCACCTTCGCACCACCAGCCGACACGCCTTCGCCAATCCATACTTACAAAACAGATTTCGTTGACCATATACAAAACACACAAGCATCAACCGCCTCTATGCTTGCCGCCGAGCAAGACGCCGGGCAAATGCCGGAAAGGGAAGATGTACCTCTCCACCCGCACACACTTATCTTTGCAATCGTGGGTGCGCTGCTGTTTATTATCGGTATCGGCGGAATACTCTACGCGTTTTATTATCACGCCAGTCTCTCCGCGCCGGTTGCCACAAAACAAACCGCGCCATCGCTCATCACCACCGGCAGCACAGAGCAGCTTTCCGGAACGGGCAGCACTCTTATGCGAGCACTGGCAAATGCCGCCACGAAACCGCTCGCAGACGGGGCGATGAAACTCACCTATATCACTATCGCCACCACAACCCCGCGGGGTGCCACTACGACCACCGCCGAACCGGGCGGCTATCTCATCGCAGCTATGAATCTGCCGATGCCAAACATTCTTCTCAACAATATCGCCGTTGACAGTACGGTGGGCATCATCCACGCCGGCAGCGAAACACGACCATTCTTCCTTCTCCATATCGCATCCTATGACAACACCTTCGCAGGTATGCTGCGTTGGGAAAGCACAATCGCTACCGATTTCGCTACGATTTATCCTCCGTATCCACCCGCAACAGTAATCTACACGAATATCACTACCACAACCGCGACAAGCACCGAGACAACGGCAAGCACATCCGCAGCAACTAGCACAGTGACAACGGGGACGGTAGTACAAAACGCCCCAGCAACAAACACTTTTGTTGACGAAATTATCTCAAATCACGATGTGCGCGTTCTGCGAGACACCGCGGGTCGCAGCATTCTGCTGTACGGTTTCCGTAACAAACACACGCTCATCATCGCACGCAACGGCGCCGCATTCACCGCAATTCTCAACCGACTGAGTAACACAAACACCCCATAACGCGCTACCCGTAGATGGCTTGTGCCGCTCGCAAGAACATTTTATACTGGGGAACTTATGAAAAATATCGCATCCTACAAAAAAATACTTACTGAAGAAAAGGAACGGCTTGAGAATCAGCTTTCAAGTATTGGGCGACGAAATCCTTTGAACGGGGTTGCGTGGGAGGCGTTACCGCAGGAAACAGGCAAAGAACCCGACGAGGGCGACACGGCTGATATTATTGAAGGATATGAAGAAAATCGCGCAATTCTTGCCGAGCTTGAAACGCGATATCGAGCAGTGCTCGCCGCGCTAGAACGAATTGAAAAAGGGTCGTACGGTAGGTGCGAAGTTCCCGGACAAAAACACCTCATAGAAAAAGAGCGCCTAGCCGCCGACCCGGCAGCAAAAACTTGCAAGGGACATCTGCGCGGAAAAGGGGGTGGGTAAAAAACCACCAGTGCCGTATGATTGAAACTGTGGCTCACTCGCAAACCCCAAAAGAACCGCTCGCCGTGCACGGCTATGCGACAATAACCGCCGCGCAGCCGGTTGGTGCCGGTGCGGAACTAGTAACCATAGAGGCCGACCTCACGCGCGGACTTCATTCTTTTTCTATTGTCGGTCTTGCAGATAGGGCGGTGGAGGAAGCGCGCGATCGGCTGTCGGCGGCGATACGCCATGCCGGATTTAAACCTCCAAAATCTGAAAACCGGCGTATTGTGCTCTCGTTGTCTCCCGCCGACCTTAAAAAAGAGGGTTCTCATTTTGATGTTCCTCTCGCGCTTTGTTATCTCGGCGCCGCCGGGGAAGTGGTGCTTCCGCACGAGCCGACACTCTATGCCGGAGAGCTTGCGCTTGACGGCGCCATTAGAAATGTCCGCGGCATTCTTCCGCAAGTACTCGCCGCGAAGCGGCGCGGCATCACAAGCGTTTTTGTCCCGCGCGGGAACGCGCGGGAGGCGCTTCTTGCAAAAGGTATAAAAGTTTTTGCTCCAAACACTCTTGCGGAGTTAGTTGCACATCTTTCCGGCAGCAAAAAGCTTGCGCCGGAGCGCCGGAACCACACGAAGTCCGCATCGCCGCCCTCGGTTGATTTATATGACATACGCGGACAAGAGAGCGCAAAGCGCGCGCTTGAAATAGCCGCGGTTGGTCGTCATAATCTCGTGCTTTACGGTCCGCCCGGCACTGGGAAAACACTTTTGGCGCGCGCCTTGCCTGGGATTTTGCCGCCGCTCGGAGATGATGAAATTCTTGAAGTAACCGCAATCCACTCAACCGCAGGCATACTCAAAGAAGGTGCTGTAGTGCGCTGGCCGCCGTTTCGCTCGCCGCATCACACGATTTCGCATACGGCGATTGTGGGTGGCGGTTCGTTTCCGCGCGCAGGCGAAGTAACGCTCGCACACAAAGGCGTGCTGTTTCTTGATGAGTTTCCGGAATTTGATGCTCGTGCGCTTGAGGCGCTTCGCCAACCACTTGAGGACCGAACCGTAACCGTTTCGCGCACGCGGGGCACGGTAACCTTTCCGGCAGATTGTATGCTCGTAGCGGCAATGAACCCCGCCGACACACTTTCAGTTGACGCTTCGGTTGCACTGCGAGCCGCACAAAAACAAGCACGCAAAATTTCACGACCGATTGCCGACCGTCTTGATTTGTGGGTTGAAGTACCAAATGTACCTCACGAAGTGCTCGCGGGACTTGCGCGCGGAGAGGCATCATCTGAGGTACGAGCGCGTGTCATTTCAGCACGCGAGCGCTCCGCTTCGCGCGCAACAGCTGAAAAACACGGGCATTCTTTGAAAGACACTGACGAGCTACTCCTGTGTTCAAACGATGCGAAAGATGCGCTGCTATCGGCGGCGAAAAAACTTGACCTTTCGCCACGCGCGTATTACCGCACTCTGCGCGTCGCCCGCACCATTGCCGACCTCGCAGGAAGCGCGCCCGTCGCACCGTCACACATTTTTGAAGCACTTCAGTATCGCCCGCGCGGTATGTTTGGAATGGTGTAGTGCAGTGAAAGAAAATCCATCTTATTTGAGTAGCGTGCTTAGAAAGCAGGAAGATGCTCTGTTTCGGTAAAACACCCACACAATGCTACACTGACGAGAATGAGAGAAAGTTTTCGTATCACAGGACTTGGCGGGGAACACACGCTTACCGGAGAAATCCCCGTACGCGGGGCAAAAAACGATACGCTGAAAATTATGGCGGCGTCACTTCTCTTTGAAGACACGGTGCGAGTAACAAATGTACCCGAGGTGGCCGATGTGACCGCACTGGCAGAACTGCTTACCGACATCGGCACGACCATCTCTCGCGCGAAAAATGACAGAAGTATTTCGCTTGTCGCACCCGAGCACGCACACACGACGCTTGATGAAGGTCTCGCGAAAAAACTGCGCGCATCCGTAGCGCTTATTGGTCCGACACTCGCGCGCTATGGAAGCGTGTCATTTCCGCACCCGGGCGGCTGTGTTATCGGTGCGCGTCCAATTGATCTTTTTATAAAGGCATTCCAAAAAATGGGCGCTTCGTACACTTTTGATAATCATCATCACCACCTTACCGTGCCGAGTGGCCGTCTGCACGGCACTGACCTATTTCTTGATATCGCAAGTGTCGGAGTAACTGAAACGATTCTGATGGCGGCGACGCTTGCAGAGGGCACCACCACCATTCGCAATGCCGCGATGGAGCCGGAAATACAAAATCTTGCACACTACCTCAGCGCATGCGGCGCACATATTGAAGGCATTGGTACTCCGTTACTTGTTATTGCGGGTGGAAAACTACTTCAGGCGGGGAAGAAAGAGTATGCGGTGCTCCCCGACCGCATTGAAACGGGAAGTTTTGCTATTCTCGCCGCACTTGCCGGGAAAGAAGTACGCATAACAAACTGTAATCCTCTCCACATAGAAGCGCTGCTGTCACTTTTTGAAAAAGCTGGAGTTTCTTACACTACCGACACTACTTCAATAACCGTGCGTAAGCCAAGGGCGCCTTATAGCGCAGTAAGTGTGCGCACGCACGAGTATCCCGGGTTTTCAACCGACCTGCAAGCGCCAATGACGGTCTTTCTCACACAAGCCGCCGGCGAGAGTTTGGTATTTGAAACTTTATTTGAAGGACGGCTGCGCTACAGCGATGATCTTGTGCGTATGGGTGCTGATATCACTATGTTTGACCCACACCGCGTGATGGTGCGTGGTGCACGACCGCTTTTTGGCAAAGACCTTGAGGCGCCCGATCTTCGTGCGGGCCTTGCCTATGTTATTGCAGCTACAATTGCGAAAGGAGATTCGCTTATTCATACCATTGAACATATTGACCGTGGATACGAGCGCGTTGAAGAGCGTTTTCATGCGCTCGGAGTTATGATAGTGCGTGTGAGTGAGTGAGATAGGGGGCGCGCCGAAGGCGCGCCCCCATACTAGCGAGCTATCGCAAGAAACATTTCGTATCTACTTCTCCAACCACACAGTTGGCAAATGGATTTTCTGCACCGCGCACTCCGAAGTGGAGATGTGGGCCGGTTGTTCTGCCGGTAACTCCGACATAGCCGATTACCTGTCCTTTTTGAACATACTCACCGACACGAGAGATGTCGCGCACCATATGTGCATAGAGTGTTTGTGTTCCGTTTCCGTGATCAATAACAACATAATTTCCGTAGCCGCCGTTCCACCCACGCACGCGTGCGACGATAACCGTCCCGGCGGCGGCGGCGTGGATTGGCGTTCCAATCGGTACTCCAATATCAAAAGCATTCCATCCGTGAATAGTTTGGGTGATGATGCCGCCCGGGATTGGATTACCAAAGAATCCCGGGAGTGCTCTCCCGCTGCCGCCAAGATACGGTTCTGCAGGAATAGTGCGCGAGATACGATGCCACACCCCACGGATACCGTGACTAACCCTGCCGCGGCCGCGCCGGCGCGGCCGCGGCATTTCTCCATTCGGAATGATGATAGTGTCTCCCGTCTTAAGCGACGCTCCTACGGCAAGACCGTTATAGAGCGCGATACCACCCGCTTTCGCATCGTATTTTTTTGCGATAGATGAAAGTGTCTCGCCTTTTGTAACGGTATGCCGAACACCCGACACCGGCAAAATAAGAAGTGTATCTCCGGGCTTGATAAGTCCGGGGTTGGTAATATTGTTTGCCCAAAAAATAGTATTTACCGAAACCCCAAACATCTGAGCAATTTCTGAAAGAGAATCCCCCGGACGCACCACATAGAGTGAAATCTGACCGTCTGAATTTGAAAAGGTGTGCGCGGAAGCACCGGAACCGTTCGGACCGGCGGCGGCGATGAGTGCCAAATCGCCCGTCATAGCGATAGCGACATTATCTGCGGCTGCGGCGGCGGCACGCGGGTCAGGCGCGGTTGGTGCCTGCAGCAGGCCCATAGCACTGTTGTGCACAAACGGCATCTCTTGAGAGAGCGTATCGGCCGCGGCATTTGAAAAAGGCCAGAACGCTCCTGCCGGTGTCGGGAGAATTGTGGTAATCAAAGAGAGCGCGACGACGGTCGCTCCAACAATACTTCCTACCCAATATGCATTCCGCCCATGCCGCAAAAAGCGAGCATCACCGGAAGGTTTCTTTTTAGACAAAATAATGCGAATAGGGAATTATAGGATACTTCCATTTACAAAAACGGCTCAACAAAGCCATTTCTTTCATACTTCCGTAACAGTCAGTATCGCTGATTATACCGCCATCTATCTTTCGGTCAACCGTGTTTTGGGCGGGGGTGTTGAGAACTTTTTTGTACACATTCCGCTATAAAATTACTATTTTTGTAACACAAAGCTTGAAACAATTCGTTGTATGCTTCGGCTCAGGTATAGTGTGTGTACAATGAAATATTTAGAGGGACTGAATGAGCGCCAGAGGATGGCGGTACTTGCCACTGATGGGCCTGTGTCAGTATTGGCGGGTGCCGGGTCCGGGAAAACGCGCGTACTCACCACGCACATTTACCATCTCATCCGCACGGGAGTACCGGTTGAAAATATTCTTGCAGTTACATTCACAAACAAAGCGGCGCGCGAGATGCGCGAGCATCTGCGCGCGCGGCTCGGCGAGGCGGCACCTATGCCGCTCGTTGCCACCTTTCACGGTCTTGGGCGCGTGCTGCTTGAAGAGTACGGAAGCGTGCTCGGCGTACCGCGCTATTTTTCTATTTTTGATCGTAGCGATTCCGAACGAGTAGTAAAAAATGCGCTCAAAGAAATGGATATTGATCCGAAGGAGGTGCCGCCGCGCGCTATTCTTGCGCGTATCTCAAAAGCGAAAGGGGAGGGAATGACCGCCGCGGATTTCCGCGAGAAGCATGGGCGCGAGAGTTTCCGCGCACGCATCGCGAGCGAAGTGTGGCCGCGCTATGATGAAACGCTTGCCGCCGAAAAGTCACTTGATTTTGATGATCTCATTGCGCTTCCGGTGCGTCTTCTGGAAGAACATTCCGACATACGCCAGACGGTGCAGGAGCGCTTTCATTATGTGCATATTGATGAGTACCAAGATACGAATGAGCTGCAGGGTCGGCTCGCAAACATACTCTCAAAAAAATACGGTAACATTTTTGTGGTGGGAGATATTGACCAGTGCCTTGTCGGAGGTACAAAAGTTCTGATGGAAGACGGCTCAGATCGTGCAATTGAAAACCTTCGGGTGGGGGAACGCGTACTTGCAAACTACGGTGGTGGCACTCTGCTGCCGGCGAGTATTTCGCGCGTACGCTCGCGAATGCATAGGGGGAAACTCATCCGCCTCACCACAGAGCGTGGCAAAGTACTTGTGAGTACGCCAGACCATATACATTTTGCCGGATACGCGTCCGGCAAAATACCGCCGCCCGGCATTTTGCCGGGCGGCGGTATTGAGCGCACTATTGTGCTCACACTCTGTGCTTCGCGCCGCGGGACTACCACCACACACCGCATCTGCGTGCGAGGAAATGACCGCGCGGGCGCCAGGGCACTTCGAAGCGCTGGCTTTTCAGTACGACCGATAAAAAAAGGTGCGCCCGGCTGGCGTTTTGAAACAACCGCAAAAGAGTATGGCACCCTCCTAAAATATGCCAGGCGTATACAGGACATTTTCCCGGAAGCAATGCTCACCAGGCGGGCGCGCCTTGGCGCGCCCGCCGCCGGCAGAAACAAATCTCTATCCTTTCTTCCGGCCGCGGCAATCGCGCGCGGTATGGTTGTTTTTGATAGGAACGGCAAACAAGATCTCGTTAAACAAGTTGAACGCGTCTCTGGAACGCGCCGCGTGTACGATATTGATGTAGCACAGGTACACAATTTTATTGCAAACGGTATCACCACGCACAATTGCATTTATACTTGGAGAGGTGCAACGATTGACAATCTGCTCTCATTTGAACACGCCTATCCAAACGCAAAGACAATCGTGCTGGAGCAAAATTACCGCTCATCGGGCACAATCGTAGCTGCGGCAAACGCAATTATTGAGCAAAATAAAAATAGAAAAGAAAAACGCTCTGTCACCAATAACCCGTCAGGAGAGCTCATCACACAATTCGTCGCCGGCAGCGCCGAGCAAGAGGCGTGGTGGATTACCAAAGAAATAAAATGCGAGATGGCGCGAGGACTTTCCCCGGAACATTTCGCGATACTTTTCCGTACGAACTTCCAATCCCGTGCACTTGAAGAAGCGCTCCTGCACGGAAGCGTACCGTATCGCCTCCTTGGCACGCGCTTTTATGATCGCAAGGAAGTGAAAGATGTGCTTTCGTGGATACGCCTTGCGCTTGAGCCAAGCCGCGAGTCCGACCGTATGCGTGCGGTACAGGCACCAACGCGCGGTATTGGTAAAGTAACGCTGGGCAAACTTGCATCCGGACAGCGTGGAGCGCTTCGCGCGGGCGAGCTGGTAAAAGTTGAAACATTTGAAGCGGCAGTCGCGAAACTCTCTGAAGCGGCGGAGCACGCCGTACCGTCGGCATTTGTTCGCATGGTTATTGAAACAAGCGGTCTTGAGGGTGCCCTTGCAAAAGATGGCGAGGAGGGTCGTGAGCGACTCGGAAATATCCACGAGCTTGCGACCCTTGCGACACGCTACGACGCCACAGCAGGTAGAGCGGGCATCGCCGCACTTCTCGCCGACGCAGCGCTTGCAAGTGATCAAGATGAGCTTGACCGCGATACGAACAAACAGGGCGTAACTCTTATGACCGTGCACGCGGCAAAAGGGCTGGAATTTGATACGGTATTTGTAACCGGTATGGAAGAGGGTCTTTTCCCGCACGAAGGAATGGGAAACAATGAGGACCGTGATGAAGAAGAAGAACGGCGGCTGTTTTATGTTGCGATTACGCGCGCAAAGCGACGGCTCGTCCTCACTCTCGCGCGCGTGCGACGCATTTATGGCGTAGACCACTTTCAAGAGCCCTCCTCATTTCTGCAAGACATCGACATGAAGCATCTCACCTATGCTGATGCCGATGACGAATCGTCTGTGTATCTTTAATAAAATGTCATATGAAAAACACACATAGCGGCGGGGAAAAACAAGCAAAGAAAGTGACTAAGACTTGGCCAAGCGGTCCGGAGCGGTCACTTTTTTAGCACAAAGAACTCTTGGCGTAAGAAGGTCGCGTGGCTCCGGGGCAGCACCTGCAGAAAAGATGACTAAGACTTGGCCAAGCGGCCCGGAGCGGTCATCTTTTCTGCAGGTGCTGCCCCGGAGCCTGAGCCGGAGCCTGAGATTGACTACTGCTTGGCCAAGCGGCCCGGAGCGGTCACTTTCTTTGCTTGTGCCGCCCCACAGCCTGGACCAGTCGCTTTTTTACACACACCACCCGCGGTTACTGTTGTACCAACAGTAACCGCGGGTGTACCTTTATATAAATCCTATGTTTGCAAAAAAATCACTTGGGCAACATTTTCTTATGCACCCGCGCATTGCAGAGCGCATCGCAGCAGCGGCACATCTCACAAAAAAAGACACTGTGCTTGAAATTGGTCCCGGCACCGGCATCTTGACAGAGCCGCTACTCGCCCGCGCAAAAAAAGTTATCGCCGTTGAAACAGACGCGGAGCTTGCAAAAAAACTTCACGAAAAATTTGCGAAAGAAATTGCAGGTGGAACACTCACACTCCTTACACAAGACATACAAACTTTTAATCCACTCTGCATCAACGAACCCTACACGCTCGTCGCAAACATTCCATACTTTCTCACAGGAAAAATTATCCGAATGTTTCTTGAAACCGCGCATCCGCCGCGCGCGCTGACGCTTTTAGTGCAAAAAGAAGTCGCCGCGCGTATTGCTCGTGAAAAAAAAGAGAGTTTATTGTCGCTCTCTGTCAAGGCGTACGGAGTACCGAAGTATCTTTTTACCGTACCGCGCGGTGCGTTTATTCCGGCGCCATCAGTTGATTCAGCAGTACTGCAGGTTGCCTCCATACGAAACCCTTTCGCAGATGATGAGGAAAAACACCAATTTTTTTCACTCCTGCACGCAGGGTTTGCACATAAGCGCAAGCGCTTGGCAAAAAACCTAGAGGAACTCCTCAAAAAAGAGGTTGTTTTAGATGCTCTTGCCGGCGCGGGGATAGATTCCGGCGCGCGTTCGGAAGAAGTGGCGCTTGATGCGTGGATGCGTCTTGCCGCGCATACGAAAACACTTCGTTTGTACTAAATTTAATGCACAGATGTGCAGCAAGACACTCTCCACACAAAATTAAACTGGTATACTATAAAGCGTACCGTGGCTTGGATAAAACAACAGTGGGGCTTACTTTCCGCGATCACGCTTGCAGTGGGTATGATTGCTGGTGCCTATTTTCTTGCGGCCGGGACGCTTGCTCCGCATCAAGCAAGCGCCTCTGACACCAGCGCGCTGCTCAAAGCAATTGCCACGCGCGATAGCAACGGCGACGGCCTCCCCGACTGGGAAAAAGTACTCTACGGCATCCCCGTGAACGCCACCACCACCGACTACTTCCACCTCGGTATGACGGACGGGGAGGCCGTCGCTCGCGGACTTATTGTTCCGCAAGCACTCACGCCGTCCGCCTCTACAACCACAAACAGCACCTCAACATCAAAAATCTTAACAAACCTGTCCCTTCCGCCGGCGCCAAAAAACGAAACTCTCACCGCCGCGTTCGCCAGAAACTTTTTTACTATTTATCTTAACGAGAAACGAGCAAACAACGGCGCACCGCTCTCGCAAGCCCAAATGAATAAAGTTTCCAAAGAGGCGCTCGGGGAGCTTTCTCAAGCGGTTGCGGCAGCGCCCAATTTCAAATCCGCCAAAGACCTCACCGTCTCCGGGTCGGGCGCGGCGGCAATGAAAGCATTTGCTGTTTCAGCTGACGCAATACTTCGTAAAAAAACCGGCATTGCCACTACGAGCGAGATTGTCTATCTGAAACAAGCACTCGCAAACAAAAACTCCGACGCCCTTTCTTACATCGCGTCTATATCAAAAACCTATCACGATTCCGCCATAGGGCTTTCGGTGCTTCCGGTTCCAAAAGAGCTTGCGCCGGAAGACCTTGCACTGATTAACGCTTTTTCGCGAATGGGTGACATCACGAACGATTTTACGAAAGTAAATACTGACCCGCTGGCAACTCTTTTAGCGCTTGAACAGTACCCGAAGGCAGTGCTTGCTCTCGGGAATGCTTTCATCGGCATTAGCAGTGTCTACATAGCGGCAGGCGTTTCTATTCCCGCCGGTAACCCGGGCTCGGCATTCATCACCTTTATACCAAACCTCGCAAGGTCGCAAGCGACATCCTCCACAAAACCATGAACACTTTTCATACAAAAAAAATTATTGGTGCGTTTCTTGTTTTTGCGCTTGTCGCTCCCGGCGCTTTTTTGGCAGCGCCGCAGCGGGCGCATGCACAATGGGCCGTGGTAGAAGTTGGTGCAAACTTGGTAGAAAATACCTATGATGTGATAAAAAATACCATCACCGCCGCCGCAACTATTCTGTCTTCCGTAGCGAATATAGCAATGGAGATTAATCAATATGTTCTCCAACCACTTGCATTTGTACTCTCGGGAGAAATCCTCAAAGCGATGACCTCAAGTATTATTAAGTTCATTAATGGGGAGACGAATAAAACCGGCATGCCGCAATTTGTCCAGAACCTGCGCGGCTATATGATGGGCACTGGCAGCACGCAGGCACTTGCATTTTCATCGCAATTTGGAAGATATTCAAATTCACCGTATGCGGCACACATTGCTACCTCGCTTCGCGATAACTATTTAAAAAACTCCACCACGCAAGGGTTCTTTGCGAGAAATACCAATACTCTTGCAAAATATTCATCTGACCCTAAGGCGTTTATTAATGGTGACTTTGGAAAGGGTGGGTGGAATGAGTGGCTTTCCTTAACGACGGACTGTCAAAATGACCCGTATTGTCTTCAGTACCGTGCGCAAAGACAACTTTCAGGACTGGTACAAACCAAAACAACAGCAGCCCTCAACGAACTTAAATGGGGAAACGGTTTTCTTTCTTGGTGCGGGGGAAGTGTTTCTTCTCCCGCTTCCGCCACCAATGGAAGCGGCCCTTTGGTTTCAAAAGGAAATACGAGCTCTTCTGGCGCATTAAACGCCGGTGCTGGTATAAACACCGGAGTAAATACCAAAGGCAATGGCAGTGGTCCACCATTGGTTTCAAACGGGAATACCTCTCCCACCACCGCCTCCGGACAAAAAATTGGCACGGCGTCGGGAGATGCTTGTACAAAAAAAGATGGGTCTCCGGGAACGATTCTCACGCCCGGGTCGGTTATAAAAGACGAACTCCAATCAGTAACAAAGGCAAATATCTTTAAAAATACTCATATGGGAAACTTGGGACCTGAGGTGAGTTCTATTATGGGCAGTATGGGTAAAATAATGTCTACGGTCAGTCTCGCAACAAGTATCCTCGGCGTTGGTGGTAGTGGTGGCCCGGCAGGTCTCTCTGGAATAAGCCAGTCGTCGACTGGTGGCGGCAGTTCAACACTTGACCAGTATGCTTCTCCTACAAAAGGATATCTCGGAGCAACCTACGCCGGCGTCATTAAAAGTTCTTCTTCTTTCTCAGCAACTCCGAAAGCAGTGCTTGGTCGTATTGCTGAATACAAAGCATCGTGGAATACAATAAACTCCGCAGCAAACAGCGCCTCCACAGTACTGGGGCGTATTGGTGCAGTGTGCACACAAAACCCAATAAACACTTTTTGGCAAAACGCCACCAATGCGGCGGTGCAAGCGTCCGCAAACACCGCGCTAACAAACGAGGTGTACCCTGTACTTTCTCAAGTAGCCACCGCGTCTTCAACAATCACCACCGCGCGAGCGCAAGTGAAGAAAGTACAAACAGAAGCAAAAGCAAGTACAAAATCAACTACAAGTACTTATGCGCACGATACTTATGCTCTCACGACAATATCGCCCACGAGTGCGGATGTCGCGCGGGCGCAGCAAGAAACACTGTCTTCTAATTATGTCGGCGCAAGTACGCCCGGATCTGCCGGCGTATCAAGCGGAGCGGTTGCCAGCCCGCGCGGCTCACTTACCGTCTCCGGTGGTTCAATTGTAGAACGGATGAATCTGATTACTCAAAACGCAGGGAGAATGCTTTCCACTTGTGCCCCCTAGCCGCTATGAAAATCATTCCCCGCATTTTTATCATCACCGCACTTTTCTTTACAATAGGAGCGGGCGCAGTGGCGGCGCCAATACTTACTTCCACCGCATACGCAACAAACACTTCTGCAGGTAGCGGAACAACTGCGAAAACCGCCTCAACAAAAACTTCCGCAAAAGGAACGGTTGCGGCAAAATCCGCGCCGCCAAATTACAACGGGCCAAAACCGGGAGCCCCCGGAGAAATTATCGGCGGAATATTGAATTCTATTCTGCAACTCTTTGCATGGTTTGTCGCCGCGATGGGCGTTTTGGTTGGGATAGCAATGTATCACACCGTGCTTGAGGCGGGGTCATATATAAACCAACTCGGCGCAGTGAGAACCGCCTGGGAAATGTTTCGCGATTTGGGCAATATCATTTTGATATTCGGATTTATTGCTATTGGTATTGCGACGATTTTAGATAACGCCTCTTATGGCGCGAAAAAAGCACTTCCCAAGCTACTCATTGTCGCCGTTATGCTCAATTTTTCACTTTTTGCGGCTGAGTTTATCGTGGATACCGGCAATATGTTTGCAACACAGTTTTACACACAGATAAATGGTGGCTCCATTCCGGCGGCGGGCATTAGTTTAAGCAACGAACCGATTTCTCATATTCTTATGAACAGCCTCCGCCTCACAACCGTCTACCCGAGCGTGAGTAAGTCGGCGCCAAGTACGGGCAGCTCAAATAATCAACAGCACTGGTTTATAACATTTATGCTTGGTATTGTGTTGTTTATTATAACGGCGTTCGTACTTGGCGCTATCGCCATTATGCTTATTACTCGTTTTGTAATACTAATCTTTCTTCTTATTGTTTCTCCGATTGGCTTTATTGGCTTAGCCGGTATCCCGCTCATCAGTAGTTATGGCAAGAAATGGTGGTCGGCGCTGACAAATCAAACGCTTTTGGCGCCGGTGCTGTTGTTGTTTTTGTTAGTGGCACTGAAACTGATTCAATCATTACCGCTATCAAACAGTAGCATTGCAGTAGCGACCCAACAAAACAACACAGGAGACATTGCTTCAATTCTGCTGAATTTCACCATCGTTATCGGTCTGATGCTTGCCGCAATAATTATCTCCAAAACACTCTCTGGCAAGGCAGCTTCGTTTGCCACAAAAGCAAGCGGTATGGCAGTTTTTGGCCAACTTGGTTTTGCCGGACGCCACACAATCGGACGGCTCTCGCAGCGCGGGGCAGAAGGTGTCCGCGGATCAAATTGGGCGAAAAAGCACGCTTTTACCGGACGCCTTCTTTCGTCAGGTCTTAATTTCGGTGCTAAGTCAAGTTTTGATGCGCGCGGCGGTATGAGAAGTGGTGGTTTTGATGCGGGCACTGCCTCCGGTCGTGGTGGATTTCGTGGCGCACAAGAGAAAAGTATTAAAGGCCATGAGCAATATGCCGATAGTCTGAAAGAGCTCACTTTGCGCGAGCGGCAAGCACGCGAAGCGGCGCGAGGTGAAAAGACGACCTCAAAAAGAGAGCTTGAAACCGCCCAAAATGAGCAGAAAAGAAATACAACATTTATGGAAGACAGACATACGGCAGAGCGTGCCGGGTACGATACGCGTGTCGCTGATGCTCAAGCGGCGCATGAGGCAGAAAAAACTAAGCCGCATCTTGAGGGAGAAGCTGGTAGGATACAGGAAGAAAATCTTAAGAAAATGGAAGAGGAGCTCAAAAAAGAGGAGGAACTCCGCAAAGAAAAATTAGAGGAACAAGAGAAAGAGCTTGCCGACCTTAAGGATACTCATACGCAGGAGACCACAGCCAGACAACAACAAGTTGCTCACGCGGGAGCCAAAATTTCCGGCATTGAAGAGGGAGCCAAAGATCGTGCAAGAGGATACGCCAACAATATAACCGGGGTGCTTGGCAAGCATTTCAAATCAAATCAAATCGCGCGGCAGAATATACAAGACACGATTGGAAAATCAGGAGACCAGAAACAGGTTGACTCTCTTTTGAAAGCGATAAAAGATGTAAAAAATACTGGTGAGGCATCGAAATAAAAAGAGTCTTAATTACTTATAATTTAACTAGCTATGGATACTTCTCAACCGGAAAATATTTTTGAAAATGTACAGGCAGTAATCAGTGATCTTCCCGTACCAATTCGCACCTTTCTAACCGATGGGAGTGTTGAAAATGCCGCACAAACGATTACTCAAAAAAACCATCTTCACGCAGATCAGGGCACGGTGATTGAGCGAGAATTACTTTTAACACTTATGGGAATACAAGACCCGGCATCACTTCCTGAAACGCTTTCAAAAGATGCCGCACTGGACGAACAAGTATTGCCTGCTATCTTGCGTGATATGGATGAAATTGTTTTTACCCCGCTTCATAATGCGATGAGAGAGTCCGGTTCGGCGCCTCCGGTGGAGGCGCCTCTTGAAAAACCGCTGGAAGTACCGTTGCCGCCGCGCCAACAAATGCCCGGGCACCGGCGCGTGCCGGAAGGGGTGATTTATAACGCACTGCCAAATATGGGTGCGCAGGTGCCTGCGGGCGGAGCGCCGCAGGGCGCGCCGGCGGCGAGTATGCCCGCCCAAAATGTACCACCGCCCGTGCCGGCGCGCCCGAACACAAGCACCCCGGAGGTACAACCAAACACCTACAAACCAGCGGAAAAATTGGAAACACCCCCCATTCCTCTTCAACCGAAAAATGGTGTACCACTCGTGAAAGAATATGCGGTTGACCCGTACCGCGAACCGCCGGAACAATATTGAAAACAATGTACCCCTGCGCACAAGTGGGGGAGAACACGCGAATTATACGCAGTGTTCAGGTATACTAAAATGCAATGGAATACCAAGTACCACAGTTTATTGAAGTAGAGAGTAAGCTTGTCGGTCCGCTTACTCTAAAACAATTTATTTACCTCGCCGGGGGCGGCGGAATTTGCATCATACTTTTCCATTTCTTGCCATTTTTTCTTGCGATACTTGCAAGCCTGCCGATTGTCGGTTTTTCCGGTGCGCTTGCGTTTTACAAAATAAATAATAAACCGCTCGTCTCAACCGTTGAAGCTGCATTCCATTTTTATACTTCCTCGCGTTTGTTTTTGTGGCACAAAGAACCAAAACAGG
>ENA-ORDP01000567-ORDP01000567.1-marine-sediment-metagenome-genome-assembly--contig:-NODE-567-length-23573-cov-4.685475_pt1 | contig 23573 bp, 20 predicted proteins | sample MGYA00248627_ERZ508539 | MGnify/ENA primary metagenome ERZ508539 (study PRJEB26208, sample SAMN05571518) | marine sediment metagenome | biome: deep sea; feature: Hydrothermal vent; material... | reverse complement strand
TTTGCAAAAAACATCGTAACATGGATTTAAGCAAAATTTTGTCAATTGCAGGGAAACCCGGCTTGTATAAGCTGGCCGGGGAGGCGAAAAATAACCTCGTTGTGGAATCGTTGACGGACGGGAAAAGAATGCCTGCCTTTGCACATGAGCGGATAAGCTCGCTGAAGGAAATCAGTATTTATACGACGGATGAGGATTTGCCACTACACGATGCACTGAAGATGATTTATGATATGACGGACGGACAGAAAGTGGAGAATCCGAAGAAAATATCCTCTGCTCAGCTGAAGGAACTTTTTAAAAAGGCTATTCCTGATTATGACGAGGACAGTGTTTATGTTTCTGACATGAAAAAAGTCCTTACTTGGTATAATATGCTGTTAGAAAAGGAATTACTAGATTTTAGCGAAGATGAAAAACCTGAGGGGAAATCAGAGGTAACACCTGAGAAAGAAACAGAAGAAAAGCCGGTTGATGACGAGCAGAAAGCCGATGCCGACGATAAAGAATAGACATGCTTTACAAAACCTTCATCAGGCCGTTGCTTTTTCGCTTTGACCCCGAGAAGGTTCATCATTTTGTAAGCAGTTTCCTGAAAATCATATTCCGGGTTCCCGGAATGGCCGCATTGGCGCGTAGTCTCACGGAGGTGAAAGATGTCCGTTTGGAGCGGGAGGTCTTTGGCCTGAAATTTAAAAACCCTGTGGGTGTGGCTGCCGGGTTCGACAAGGATGCCCGTCTTTTCGGCGCATTGGGTAACCTCGGTTTCGGCTTTGTGGAGGTAGGAACCATCACACCCAAAGGTCAGCCCGGAAACGAAAAACCCCGTCTTTTCCGTTTGCCTGCAGACGGTGGCCTTATCAACCGCATGGGTTTTAACAATGATGGACTGGAAGCAGCCGTAAGCCGGCTGAGAAAGAGGCGGAAATCCGGCGTTATTATTGGCGGGAACCTCGGTAAAAACACGCTGACTCCTAATGTAAAGGCGTCGGATGATTATGTCCGGCTTTTTGAAGGCCTTTTTGATGTGGTGGATTATTTTGTAGTGAATGTGAGCTGTCCGAACATCAGCAATCTGCGTGAGTTGCAAGATAAGGATGCGCTCCGCGAAATTCTTGACAGGTTACAAGCCCTGAACCGCAAAAAGCCACATCCCAAACCTGTTTTGCTCAAGGTGTCTCCCGATTTGAACAATTTACAATTAGATGAAGTGATTCAGCTTGTATCGGAAACCGGCATTGCCGGCGTGGTAGCGGTGAATACCACTATCAGCCGTGAGCATCTGAAAAGTCAGGAAGAACGTATTCGTTATATCGGCAAAGGCGGTCTCAGCGGAAAGCCGTTGCAGAACCGGGCGCTGGAGGTAGTGCATTATCTTTCGGAAAAATCCGGGAAAGCGTTTCCCATTATCGGTGTCGGGGGAATTTTTACAGCGGAGGATGCATTACAAATGCTGGCTGCCGGTGCTGACCTGGTGCAGGTGTACACTGGATTTATTTATGAAGGACCTTTTATTGCAAAGCAGATAAATAAGGCGGTTCTGAAGAAATTTGGTGTGAAGTAATTGCCGGTGGGATTTCTTTCGCAATGGAATACTGAGGGTATCGCAAAGTCGCAGACTGATAATGCAAAAGAAGATTTTTTTTACTTACGATATAGTATTCACTGAGAAATGCTTACTTTTGCAGTTCAAACAAATAGGGGTGCCTCAATACACGGGCTGAGATCAAACCCTCTGAACCTGATGCGGATAATGCCGTCGTAGGAAAAAGAGTACTGACCCATTTCAAGAGAAGGCTTTCCTCTGTTGATTTAATTTAACTTAAATCAATTGAGTCATGCGAAAAAATATTTTTTTATTATTAATCATCTTACTGATACCCTGGCTATTAAGGGCTCAGATCAGTCTGACCGGAAATATTTCCAGTCAGGACAACCACCAACCGCTCACCGGCGCAAATGTCATCCTCGGAGAGTCGTTTATGGCAACGACTTCAGACAATGGCGGCAATTTTTCTTTTAAGAATTTGAAGCCGGGAGAATATACTTTAAAGGTAAGTTTTGTGGGCTTTAAAAGCATTAAAATGCAGATAGAACTTACAAAAACTAAGCACATGAACATCCTGCTCAAGCCAACAAGTTACCTGAGCGATGAAGTCATCATTTCAGCCACCCGTGTGAGTGCTTCTTCGCCAACAACCCACGAAGACATCAGCGGTAAGACACTGAACAAAAATAATATGGGGCAAGACCTGCCCTATCTGCTCAAAATGACCCCATCGCTTGTAGTCAGCTCCGATGCCGGCGCCGGTGTGGGCTATACGGGTATGCGTATTCGTGGCGTTGACCTTACCGGTATTAATGTTACACTCAACGGCGTTCCGGTAAATGATGCCGAATCGCAAGGTGTCTATTTTGTTGATCTCCCCGACATGGCCTCCTCTGTCGATAATATCCAGATACAACGGGGGGTAGGTACTTCGGGGAATGGCTCGGCAGCCTTTGGCGCCAGCATCAACATTAAAACCGATCGCTTCAACCCCAATACTTTTGCAGAAATCAGCAGTGCGGCAGGCTCTTTCAGCACTTTCAAAAATACACTGAATTTTGGATCAGGATTGTTAAACAAACACTGGGTTATCAGTGGTCGCCTTTCGCACATTACTTCCGATGGATACATCGATAGAGCCTCTTCCAACCTGCGATCAGGATATTTTTCAGCCGGATATTATGGTAAAACAAGTGTTTTTAAAGCCATCGTGATGCTGGGGCATGAAAAAACCTACCAGGCATGGTACGGCGTTCCAAAAGACAGCCTGGCAACTAACCGCACATATAACCCAGCCGGCGCTATTTATGACGGCCAGGGAAATCTGACCGGATATTATAAAAACCAGACAGATAATTACACCCAGAATTACTATCAGCTGCACTATGCTCATCAGTTTAACAAGAAACTAAATATGGCCGCAGCGCTTTTTCTGACACGCGGTTTTGGTTATTACGAATCTTATAAAAATAATCAGAAGTTTTCTAAATATGGCATGAATGATACCATCATCGGAAGCGATACGATTGGCCTGACCAACCTGATACGACAAAAATGGTTGAATAATTATTTCTACGGTTTCAACCTGACGGGAAATTATAAAACTATGCGCAGCACTTTTTCATTTGGCGGAGGCTGGAATCATTACGATGGTGACCACTATGGGAAAATTGTCTGGGCCCAGATTGCCCGACTGGGAGATTACGACCGCAACTGGTATTTCAATACGGGACTAAAAACAGATTACAATATTTTTGCAAAATGGAATTACCGTATCGATGAGCATTTCAGTATTATGTCCGACTTGCAATACCGTATCATCAATTATCAGATAAACGGAACCCATGACGACCTTCGTGATTTAACACAGGAGCATAACTTCCATTTTTTCAACCCCAAAGCCGGAATTTCTTATGCGTTAAATCCCCGGAGCAATTTCTATTTTTCTTTTGGTGTATCTCATCGTGAGCCCAACCGTTCGGTCTATCGTGATGCAGACCCACAACAGGACATCCGCAGTGAACGACTAATCGATTATGAGTTAGGATACAAAATCGTCAGAACAAAACTCTCGTTCAGTACCAACTTATACTACATGGATTACAAAGACCAGCTTGTAATGACCGGGAAAATCAACAACGTGGGAACTGCAATTCTGACAAATGTCCCCAAAAGTTACCGGGTTGGTGTGGAAGTCTCAGCCGCATGGCAAATTACCCGTATGCTAACATGGAATGCCAACGTAAGTCTGAGCCAAAACAAGATTATAAATTTTACTGAATATGTGGACAACTGGAACTATTGGGATGATCCGGCCAACGAGCCCTACCAATACAAAAATAATCTGGGAACCACCAACATATCTTTTTCACCGGGAGTAGTCGCCGGTAGCAATCTGATGGTTAGCCCCCTAAAAAGCCTGCATATAGCCTGGGTATCAAAATACGTGGGACGGCAATATATTGACAATACTTCAAACAAAGAACGAAGCCTGCATCCTTACTGGGTGAACAGTCTGAAATTTGACTACACTGTACACTTACGCGGAGTCAAATCGCTGGGTTTTATGCTGAGCCTGAACAATATTTTCAGCACATCGTACGAAACTAACGCCTGGGTTTACCGTTATGTTTATAATGGAGTTGAATCGGAAATGAATGGTTATTTTCCACAGGCAAAATTTAACTTCATGGGAGGGATAAATCTGAAATTCTAATCTGCAAATGAGTATTGGAATGCTGTAGAACGTGGTATTCACCTGAGTACTCTATTAGAGAGCTCATGTTCAACATCCTATTTCGTATGAAATATATGACAATTATATGCCGTTTGGAGGTTTGGAAGTTTGGAAGTTTGGAAGTTTGGAAGTTTGGAAGTTTTGAGGTTTGGAGGTTACGCCGAAAGGCAAGTCTTAGTAATAACCTTTATTTCTCCCAACATTCATTAGCACATTATCAAATTAGCAAAAGGTATTCTATTGCTGAGGGAAAGAAATCGGAAGTGGTCAACGCTGCCGCAACACTTCACGATAGCGGGTACCGTTGGGGGCATCTACTTCACTGAGGATATTGATCATTGCATTCTTCTCGGCGGGTGTGGCTTTAGAGAAAATATCAATAATTTCGCTTCGTTTGGCATCCAGCAGTAGTTGCAGGTCATATAATCCCGGCCGTTTGTTGTAAACCTTTTTCAACAACGAGAGTGAATTCAGTATCACTTTTCTGCCTTCTGTCGCATTGCCGGCCATAACGTCAAGTCCTTTCCGGTGGTATTGATACAGAAAAGTACGCAACGGCTCGTATGCTTTGTTTAAATACTGCTCAACAAAATGATATCTGTTTTTTTCACTTTCGAAAGATTGCCAGCCGGTATATCCCGAATTCTGTGCAGACTGCACCACCGACATGGCTTTCTGATAATAAACCGTACCGCCATCCGGAGCGAAAGAGTCGAAATCAATGCCAAGCATCATATAGGAATAAAATGCAAGCAGAGAAGTCAGGTTATCGGAATAGGTTCCTTCCGAAAAATTCATTGCCTGCGATGGCGTATATTTAAACCGGATATTTTTATCTATCATATTCAACAATGGCGAACGGTAACTGGTATTGAATACCGGACGTTGCATTATAATGCTAAAAGTACCTTTGAATTCGTCGGAAGAAATAATCTGACTAACGGTGAAAAGCAAGGTACATTTTATGCGTTCTTCAGGAGCAAAATTATAATTACTCCATTTCCGGTTGTTTATGAAATCGGTCATCGCCGTTTTCAAATCACTCACCACACTACGATCAAAACCTTGTACCTGTTGGGTGTTGATATCCACTTTGCAATAAAATTCCTGAGCAAAAATCCCTGTCGTCAGCAGGAAGATGAAAAAGAATAACAGGCCTGTTTTTTTCATAAATCGGCCCTTTCCATCAACAATTTAATGGCGGAAAGAATATCCAGAGCAACAGCGGCTTTTGATTTCAATGGAAATGGCCGGGGGGCATCATTTCTTGTAAGAAGTGTAATCTTATTGGTATCTGTGCCAAAACCTGCTCCTTTGTCATTCAGTGAATTCAGGACAATCATATCCAGATTTTTCTTTCGGAGCTTTTCTTGTGCGTTGGCAAGTTCATTCTCCGTCTCAAGGGCAAAGCCAATAAGCAACTGCCCTTGTTTCTTTACTTTTCCGAGACCGGCAAGGATGTCGCGGGTGGGTTTCAAATGAATAACTTCCGGGGCTGCAGCTTTTTTAATTTTTTCAGCAGCTGGCTGTAAAGGTGTAAAATCAGCCACAGCTGCTGCCATGATGGCAATGTCAGCATCACGAAAAGCCTTTTGACAGGCAGCATCCATCCCGGCAGCAGTATTAATTTCTGTCGTATGAATTCCGGGAAACCGGGTATTCAAACCGGCAGGTCCCATTATAAGTTCCACATCTGCTCCTTTCAGAGCAAAGGCTTTGGCGATGGCCAGCCCCATTTTTCCGGAGCTGCTGTTTCCGATAAAACGTACAGGGTCAATAGGTTCATGGGTAGGGCCGGCACTCACCATCACCTTCTTTCCTTTGAAGGCCTGCATTATGGAGAAATAGTCGATGAGCACCTGCAACAGCTCTTCAGGCTCTATTAACCGGCCTTTACCTCTGAGACCGCTGGCCAGTTCCCCCTCTGCAGGTTCAATATAATGATAACCAAGCGCCTGTAGTTTTTTGATATTTTCACTCACCGTGGGATGCTGAAACATGTCCAAATCCATGGTCGGTGCAAAAAACAGGGGACAACGTGCAGAGAGTACCAGTGTCAGGAGAAAATTATCGGCAATACCGACAGCCATCTTTGCCATAGAGTTGGCTGTAAGCGGAGCCATCAAAAGCGCATCAGCCCACAAACCAAGGTCAACATGACTGTTCCATCTGCCCTCATTTTTTAGGAAATAGTCGGAAAGCACCGGTCGTTCTGAAACTACCGAAAGGGTAAGTGGAGTAACGAACTCCCTGGCAAAAGGCGTCATAACCACTTGCACCTCCGCCCCTTCTTTTTTTAACAACCGGATAAGCAAAGGAATTTTGTAGGCAGCAATTCCTGCCGTAATGCCTACAATGATTTTTTTTCCTTTGAGCATGGTTTTTATTTACATCACAAAAGTAACCAATTAAAAATCGGTAGCGATTTCTTTATGTGGATTTCTTATGAAGGTCTGGTTGTTCATAAATTCGTGAATAGCCAGCAATGTGGGTTTGGGAAGCCGCTCATAATATTTGGCAACTTCAATCTGTTCCCTGTTTTCAAAAACTTCTTCAAGGTTATCGCCAGAGGAGGCAAACTCAGAAATTTTCTGATCCAGTTCCTGTTTTAACCCTGCAGCAATCTGGTTAGCTCGCTTCGACAGCACAACCACCGTCTCGTAGATGTTACCGGTTTGCTCATAAAACTTTTCTTTATGGCGTGTAATGGCGGTTGTTTCAGTTTTAATTTTTTTGTAATCCATATTTGTTTATTTTAAATATTCTTTTGCTTTTTCACTCATCGGTTTTAACTCGGGCAAATATTTGCTTTTCGGATAGAGAAATAACAGGTTGTTATATGCTTCCACCATTTTTTCAAAACGTTGTTTTTGTTTCTCAACAATACTATTATCTGCGTACACATAATAAGATTTGGCAATATAGTAAAGATACAACTCTTTGCTCTGGCTCTCCGGATAATTGTTCAGCAGGTTCTTGAAAGAGGTAATAGCAGCCTGGTAATCTTCCATACGATAATAGAGATAGGCAATCTTAAAGTCTTTTATCTCCAGTTTCCTATGAAGATTATCCATAAGCTGGGTAGCTTTCCCTACTCTGGTACTGTTGGAATAGCGATTGATAAATGACTGAAGTTCCTGCAAAGCCTTGTAAGTGTTGGTTTGATCCAACTCAGGGCGGGGAGAAGTGAGATAAGTACAGTATGCCTGTAAATAAGCTGACTCTTCCGCATATTTCCCTTTGGGGTACATCTGCTGGTACTGATGAAAGTAATAACTGGCCAACTGGTAGTCTTTCGTTTGGAAATAACAGTTTGCCGTATAATACGTTAGCAACTCTCCTTTTTTGGTACCCTGATAAAAAGTCCGCAATATATCAAAGAATTCCAGCGCTTTTTTAAAATTACCATTTTCATAAAGGTCAATTCCCGTTTGATACTTCAGAGTATTGTCAGGTCCCTTTAAAATTTTGGAATAATTATTACATCCGGTGTTAACTACAATGTAACCAGTAATTAACAAGAAAAAATAAGCCTTTTTTAGCATGCGGCAAAATTATAACAATTTATTGAAGTACAAAACGAAAATTCAAGGTATATCGTATAAATAGTGCTTCAACTTTTCCATAAGCCAAAAGATATAGAAGCAGGTTTGCCTTTCGAGATGATAACGTTCCGGTAATCAATCGTTTGTCATAGAAACAGAGGAATTTTACAGAAAATAATAAGAACTCGGGTATGGCATATTTTTCCTTTATTCCGGTGGATATTGCGACAGCTGATTTTTGAACACTCGTTTAATTTACCTACTTTTGCCTCTTTATTTTAAAAGCAAAAAGAATGGACATTTTTGATAAGTGTGAGGTAAATATGGGGCCTCTCGGAATATATGCCAAACAATCGAAGGGATATTATATGTTCCCGAAACTGGAAGGTGAAATTTCCAACAAAATGATGTTTATGGGTAAGGAAAGGCTTATCTGGAGTCTGAATAACTACCTGGGACTGGCCAACCAGCCCGAAGTGAGAAAAGCGGATGCCGATGCCGCCAAAGAATGGGGATTGGCTTACCCTATGGGAGCCCGGATAATGTCGGGGCACACAAAATACCATGAAGAGCTGGAAAAGCAGTTGGCTTCCTTTGTGAGCAGACCGGCTGCTTACCTGTTGAATTACGGTTATCAGGGGATGGTCTCCATTATTAATGCCATGGTAAACAGAAAAGATGTGATTGTTTATGACTCCGAAGCGCACGCCTGTATAATCGATGGTATGCGGTTGCATTTTGGAAAACGTTTTGTATATCCGCACAACAACATGCAAAACCTGGAAAGAGAGCTGAAACGTGCTACCAGACTTGCTAAAAGAAGAGGAGGGGGCATCCTTTTAATTACGGAAGGAGTTTACGGTATGGCCGGTGATCTCGGTAACCTGCCTGAAATTATTGCACTAAAAGAAAAATATAAATTCCGTATCCTTATGGACGATGCTCATGGCTTTGGAACCATGGGGCCAACGGGAGCAGGAACAGATGAACACTTTGGCGTTCAGGATAAAGTGGATATTTACTTTGGTACTTTTGCCAAAGCCATGGCTGGTATCGGCGCATTTGTTGCCAGTGATGCAAAAGTCATTAACTACCTGCAATATAACATGCGGTCGCAGATTTTTGCGAAATCACTTCCCATGCCCATGGTGATAGGTGCCATGAAGCGTCTTGAGCTCCTGCGGGAAGACTCTTCTCATCGCGAAAAGCTTTGGACCATTGTGAATGCCTTACAAAAAGGCTTGCGCGATGCAGGTCTTGACATTGGCAATACTGCTTCGCCGGTAACACCGGTTATGCTCAACGGAACCATTCCCGATGCAACACAAATCACCTACGATCTGCGTGAGAATTACGACATCTTCTGCTCCATCGTGGTTTATCCCGTAGTACCCAAAGGAACCATCCTGCTGCGCCTGATTCCCACAGCAGCCCATACCCTGGAAGATGTGGAATACACGGTAAATGCTTTTAAAGAGGTCAAACGAAAACTGGAAAACAACGAGTATTCCAAAGAGTTTAAGATAGGACATGAGTAGTTTTCCTGTTTTCTGAAAGAATTTCACAGCCGGGTAATAAAATGACCCGGCTTTTTTTATTTTTGCTTTTATGAAAACTAAATCAAAGCTCACTCACAGAAACATTCCAGGCTTATCTCTTAACAAATTTTCGCAAAATCATTTTTTTGCCGGAAACCACTTTCAGGAAATAGATACCTCGTGGTAACATACTAATATTCAGTGCCTCTCCACTGTTTACTTTCTGCGAAAGAATAACTTTTCCGGAAAGGTCAATGATAAAAGCCATGCTGTTTTTTGAAAAGCCCGTATAATAAATTTTGTCAGAAGCCGGGTTAGGATATACCAGCACGGTGGAGATCTTTTGCTGTGCGATGCCGGTGGTACTATCGGATGCCAGTACCACATTAAGCACAGTGGGTTTTCCGTTGACAACCAAGACATTTTTTACAATTTTGGAATGATGACCGGGTGCTGTATATTTAAATTCATAGATCCCCGCATAAACCGGACGGAAATAGAGACCGCTTATCGAATCAGAATAAACCTGCGAATTGTCTATGTCGTGATTTATAATAAAAATCTCCGCCTTTAGCGGCTTCCCCGAAATACTATCGGTTACCGTTCCCCGTAACCCATCCAAAACCTGATGTATATAATCCAGCAGCGAGCGATAGTTGTCCTCCCAAAACTGTGGCATTGTAGCCGGATCGGGCATTTTGGCATCTGATAATTCCAGTGTAAATTCACGGTCATATTGGAAATAATTCATATAATCCTGCCTGCCACCGGATATACTGTACCAGTCATATCCATTGGTAATTCCGTTATTTAATGCCGTAAAATAACCTGCCGGGGCATAGGTATGCACCGTATCAGCATACTGCCTGCACACCTCCTTCCACCAGGCATCATCCGCCGAGCGAACCGACCATGTATCCCACGGATAATTGGCCACTTCGGAGCCGGTGTGCATGTTGCTCGACAGAACAAAATGATGATTTGAGGCAAAATTCATAAACGCCTTCGTTTCAGGCTGCCAGGCTTTTCCATCGGGATGCTGACCATCTTTGGGATCTGGATAATTGCGATTCAAATCAACATGGTTGGCATTAAAACGGATAGCACCATAAACCGAAGCATCTCCACCGGCATAGGTTCCATCCGGGTTAGCCAATGGGTTTATCCAAATATCCACACTATCAATTAAAGCGGTAACTTCGGGCTTGACGCCATAATTACTTAAAAGATAATCAATGAGATGCAGCATTAAAATATAGCCGGTAGTTTCGTCTCCATGCATAGTGGAAGTGTACATAAACTCAGGAACAGAATGGAGCGTATCGTCCAAATGGCCGATATGTGCGAAAAGCAGATCCCTGCCCTGAACCGATTTTCCGATAGTCACCACTCGGCAAAGTGCAGGATAGTTCTTTTGAAAACTTTGCATCAAACTTACATACTCGTTGTAAGACGGATAATAATCCCAACTGAGTGAGTTTTTGAAAGTCAGCGGCAGAAGTTGTTGTTTTTCCAAAAGTTTTGAGGGTGGTGTAAGCAAAACATATGGTAATCCGGTTTGCAAGAACCGGGCAAATCCCCGCGTATTGGCATAAGCAAACACGGTGTCCGACTTCACATTATCTATAGAGATAAAGTGCCCAAGCTGCTGAATTTGCTGCCTGTCAGTAAAAAGAAATTTAAAATAGACCTCTCCGCGATTTTGCAGGATCTGCGCATATTTGGGTGAAATCGTCTGCTGCGCTTTCAGAGGAAGAAAGCCAATGCATCCTGAAAGAAAGAACAATAAAAACAGACGTTTCATAATCGGCCCTTAAAGGTTCTTACTGAAATTCCTGCAACATTTTTTGCAACGCAAAATAGACAGCTTTGTTGGCTTTTACCATAGGCAGACGCAGGTTGTTTTTAATGATTCCTTCTATTTCGAGTGCAGCTTTTACCCCGGCTGGATTTCCATCGGCAAAAAGCTGTGTAATGACCGGAAGCATAGCATAATGCAACGCCAACGCTTTTTTAGATTTTCCTTGTAACTGTAGATTCACCATTTGGGAAAATTTCGCAGGAAGCACATTGGCAACCACCGAAATAACACCTGAAGCACCGAGGCACATCAGCGAAAAAGTAAGAGCATCATCTCCCGAAAAGAGTTTGAAACCTTCCGGCTTCTGCCGAAGAATATCCATCACCTGAGACATATTGCCGGAGGCCTCTTTTACAGCTACAATGTTCTCAAAATCATGGGCAAGCTGCAAAACAGTTTCGGCTGAAATGTTACTGGCGGTACGCCCTGGAACATTATACAGAATGACAGGTACGGGGCAGGCGGCTGCAACATTCTTAAAATGGCTGTAAATACCTTTTTGATTTGGCTTATTATAGTAAGGGGTAACCGAAAGAATAGCGTCAATCCCATCGAAATTGGTTTTATTAATTTTACCAACTACAGAATTGGTATTGTTGCCACCCAAACCCATGACAATAGGTACGCTCCCTCCTACCGTATCCTTCACGAAACCCATGACAGCATCCTTTTCATCACAGGTAAGTGTAGCTGCCTCGCTGGTAGTTCCCAAAGCAACAATGAAATCAACACCACCGGTAATAACATGATTGAGCAATTTTTCAAGACTACTGAAATCTATGGTTCCATAATTGTGAAAAGGCGTAACAATGGCCACACCGGTTCCTTCGAGATTGGTTTTGATTTTCATGGTAAAAGTTTAATATTCATTTGCTTAAAATATTTTTTTAATTCACTGTAAAAAGTGTCATAACTTATTTCCTCGCCAGGTTTTCCCAGGCTAATATCCTCTACGGGCTCAGCCGAGTCCAGCGACCAGCCTGCTTTCAGACGGGCTTTGATGGCAGTGTTCAATTTTTTGCACCGTTCGTTTTCTTTTCGGCAAAAAACAAGTAACAAGTCAAAGCCTTGCTCTTTAAGCCATTGCCTCAAAACCGGTTTTTCCTTTCCGAAAAGATTAAAGTCCTTTCTGTCTATTACCAAAAGATGTGCTGCCACAGGTTTTGGTTCCATTCTGCCGCCGGTGTAATAAACCAATACTTTCAGATTGGGATACTCATGCAAAACCTTTCGTATAAAAGCCTCCGTTTCATTCCATTCATCCTCTCGATGAAGACAAAAAAACAACCCCGGGTTTTTCACCTGTTCTTTAAAATAGGTTTCGACTGTTGTCTGATTGTTTGTTTGTGCTGTGGAACCGGCTCTTTCTGCCTGCCTTTCCTTCATTTCCTTCCAAATAATTTTCTTATTGTCTTTTAGGGACGATGTAAAAATAGTAAGAATTTGAATAGGAAGACGATGATAATTTTTGCCAGAACGATTATTTAGCGCCTACAGTACATTTTGGTCAAAGTCAGAAAGTGGTCAAACAATTGTCACTCAATCGTCAAACAGTTGTTTGGTTCCGAAACAGGTTTACAGTAAAAGAAAAAAATTCAGGCTGGGTCGTTCCATTCATCATTTACCTTATATCCACAGGGGGCTTCATTATGAGAAGCCGGAATGCATGTCAGTATTGGCGTAGCACAGAAAAAAGCAACGCAGGCATAGTATTAGTTATGGTGAATAGGTTTTTTCGAGCATTCCCAATAATGGTGTGCAGTATGGATTCGTAATAGATAACTCCAGCGGATTTAAGGATTTAATATTCCTCGTTCAACATTGCTTCGAAAAACCTACCTTTGGCACTAAATTTCAGAAGCGCAAAGTATGAAGATTACTTTTCTCGGAACAGGTACTTCGCAAGGTGTCCCGGTGATTGCCTGCCCCTGCGATGTATGTAGCCAAGGAAGCAAAAAAGACCATCGGTTACGAAGCTCTGTTCATATTGAGCAGGACGGTTTCCATATTAACATCGATGCCGGGCCTGATTTCCGTTACCAGCTGTTACGCGAAAACATCAAAAAACTGGATGCCATTCTCGTCACACACTGCCACAAAGACCACATTGCCGGACTCGACGATGTGCGCTCTTTCAATTACCTATACAAAAAAGCGATGGATGTTTATGCACTTCCCCGTGATATTGAAGCCATTCATAGAGAATTTTCTTACGCTTTTTCTGAGATCCGCTATCTCGGAACGCCTGATTTTCATACAGTTCCCATTGGCTACAAGAATTTTCGCGTAGGGAATATGGAGGTTATTCCGCTACCGGCACTGCACATGAAAATGGAGGTTCTGGGTTTTCGCATCGGCGATTTTTCTTACCTCACCGATACCAACTATATTCCGAACGAAACAATGATCCGCATGATAGATAGCAAAGTTATTGTTCTCAATGCTTTACGAAAGAAACCCCATCCCTCCCACTTTTGTCTGAACGAAGCTGTTAAAATATTGAAATTTCTCCATCCCGAACAAGCCTATATCACCCACATAAGCCACCTGATGGGTTTCCACGAAGAGGTGGAAAGAGGACTTCCCGACTTCATCCATTTGGCTTATGACAGGCTGCAGATTGAATTGTAGCGTTTTCTCCACCTGAAAGGAGATGGAGAACTTACTTTATCACAATTTCCGTTCTGCGATTCTCAGCCCGGCCTACAGGTGTTTGGTTATTCGAAACGGGTTGTGTATTGCCGAAACCCTGATACTGCATACGCCCGGGAACAATACCTTTGGAAACCAGATAATCAAAAACAGCTTTCGCCCTTTTCTGCGATAGTTTTAAATTATAAATAGCACTGCCCACATTATCGGTATATCCGGCAATAAGAATTTTTACCTTGGCATTTTCCACCAAAAACCTGACCAGCTTATTTAGCTCTGGAAAAGCCAAAGGAGTCAATACAAAACTATCAAATCCAAAACGGATATTGTGTAGCCGCATCACCGCCCCTTTTGTTATCGGCGAAAGGACAAAGGTATTATTTACAGAAGCTATATCCGGAAATTCTTTTAAATTAAAACCCTGAGAATACATCATATACCCTTTCTTTTGAATATTGAAAGCATAGTCTGTTCCGGCATGTAAAACCATCAAAAAACGACCTGTAACAGCATCTGAAACCACCGAATCGACTGTCCTGCTGTTGGCAAGATTGGTGAGCACCACGGCCGCAGCCAGTTTTTTGCCATTACGGACATCTTGTACAACTCCTTTGACAAAGAATACTTTTTCGGGTCGCATTTTGGCATAAACCGGAAAAGAAAAAATATCAAATCCGGAGTTGGTTGTGTCCCGGTCGGAGGAGAGCCAGGCACGAAGGCCATCCATGCTTACAAAAATATTTAGCTCGTTGGCTTTGGTATTGACGGGAAAACCGAGATTCACCGCTTTGGACCAATCACCTGCACTGTCTTCATGGGAAACATAAAGATCGTATCCGCCCAGGCCGGGTCGCCCGTTGGAAGAGAAATAGAGCGTCCGGCCATCGGCGTGTAGAAACGGTGCCATTTCGTTACCCGGGGTGTTGATGCTATCGCCAAGATTGATGGCTTTCCCCCAACGGCCATCCGCCTGCCTGACACACATCCAAATATCTGATCCACCTTTGCCACCGGGACGTTTGGAAGCAAAGAACAGTCGTTTTTTATCGGATGAGATCACCGCCTGTGAGTCCCAGTGGGAAGTGTTTACATTTCTGTCTAAATGTTTCGGGAACATCCAGGCATGACCCCGTTTTTGGCTGGCATAAATATCACAGCTTCCAAATCCACCGGGCCAGTAACAACCTGTAAAATACATCGTCCGGCCATCGGCTGAAAGGCTCATTGCACCCATATTCAGTGTCGAATTCCAGGGAAAAAGCATTCTTTTTGGCGTTTGCCACACGCTATCATGCCACAAGGCGAGGTAAAAATGTTCTTTAAATACCCGCTGCTTCTGCCGGTGTTCCAAAACTTTCCGGGTAAAGATGAGCTGTTTTCCCTCCGCATCCACAAAATTGATGTATTCGTTAGCCGGAGAATTGATATCAGGGCTTAATTTTGTTAAACTTGTCTCTTCGGGATGGGCTACAGCATTTGTGGCAAAAGCTGTATTTTGCAAAAGTTTTTCAGCTTTTTGATAACGTGACGTATTTGTTTTTCCCCGTTTTAAAAAGTATCGTATGTCGTGTAGAGAAGCTATATAATCACCTGATTTGTATTCCCATCCGGCCAGCACAAAAAAAGCAAATGGCGAAGAGACCGAGTCAAGAACAAGTCCCTGACGATAGCTTTCAATGGCTCTGTCCAACCGTTTCCGGGAAGCATAAATATCTCCCTGAAGCAAATAAGCTTTCATAAACCCGGCATCTCTTTTCATGACTTTTCTCAGGTAAAATTCGGCCTGAGTAAAATTATTTGCCTGATAAGCCTCTTTTGCCTGTCTGAAGATTTTCATGGTTTTATTATCCGGATGCGACTGTGCCTGCATGTGGGTTACAAAACAAGGAGCAGAAAGAAATATCAAAAACAGAAAAAAGACAATGTACCTGTGCTGAGCCTGAGGCACAGGATAAGGTTTTTGGTATGTTCCCCCATAATTCACCGGATACTTTGAATTTCAATAACAATTCAGACCGGCAACAAATGTAACGAAAACTCAAAGAGGATTGATACCAACAATGCCCCTAAATACCGATGGGGACAAGTCAACAAAAAATATTCTTACGGAATTCCCATGTATTTGTGTGCCTGTAGCGAGATACGCCACTGGGGATGCTGCATGACATAATTAGTGAGCATTTCCATGATTTGGCCGGCTACGCTCCATTCAGGTTGTAGAAAAAGATGGCACTGTGGAGAAACCAAGGCAGCATTTTCCTCCGCCCATAGTAAATCAGCTTCTTTCTGTATCACCACTTTCAGCTCGTTGGCACGGCTATAAATCTCTTTTTGCGGAGGCGAATTTTTCTTGGGAGAGAGACAAATCCAGTCCCACGTTCCGGTGAGTGGATGAGCGCCCGAAGTCTCCACCATAGTGACTATTCCGCTCTCATTCAGTGCTTTGGTAAGGATGCTCAAGGGATACAATGACGGTTCTCCACCGGTAATCACCACCGTTTTGGAAGGCATTCTTGCAGCCCGCTGTACAACCTCTGCCACCGGAACGGGCGGAAAAAGATCCGCATTCCACGATACTTTACTGTCGCACCAGGCACAACCCACATCGCATCCGCCTACACGGACAAAGTAAGCTGCTTTTCCCATGTTATAGCCTTCTCCCTGAAGTGTATAGAACTCCTCCATCACCGGCAGGTTCCGGCCTTCATCCAACAAAGCTGCTTCTGACTTTTTCATTCCGGCAGGTCCGGGTTAAGTTAAGAATAGATTTCCTTTTTATGTGCCAGCAGCGTATTTTTGAGCAACATGGCAATGGTCATGGGGCCTACGCCACCGGGAACAGGCGAAATAAAGGAGACTTTTTTGACTACCTCATCAAAATCCACATCGCCCACAAGATGGTAACCCGATTTTTTGGTTTCGTCTTTTATACGGTGAATACCCACATCAATCACCACAGCTCCTTCTTTTACCATATCGGCTTTTACAAACTGTGGTTTCCCGATGGCAGCCACCAGGATATCAGCCGTGCGTGTAATCTCTGCCAGATTCTCCGTAGCACTGTGACAAAGGGTTACGGTAGCATTAGCGGCTTCATCTTTTTGCGAAAGTAAGATACTCATGGGACGACCCACAATGTTGGAACGTCCCAGCACCACGCAATGTTTCCCGGCAGTGGAAATTTTGTAATATTTCAGCAGTTCCATAATACCAAAAGGTGTTGCAGAGAGAAAAGCCGGTTGGCCCAGCACCATTTTCCCCACATTTTCGGGAGTGAAACCATCCACATCTTTGGCAGGGTTGATACGGTGAATAATTTTATTTTCATCAATATGTCCGGGTAGTGGAAGCTGCACAATGTAGCCATCCACTTCTTCATCGTCATTCAGATAATCTACCACGTCCAACAGCTCTTTCTCCGTAATATCGGCAGGATAACGATAGGTGGAAGAAATCATTCCCACGGCATGAGCAGCTTTTTCCTTGCTGGCTACATAGGTCTCACTGGCGGGGTCGTCGCCTACCAGCACAGCGGCAAGATGAGGGCTGACATCATTGCTGTCAACCAGTTCCGCTACCTCTTTTTTAATGGATTCTTTGATTTTCGCAGCCACCTGACGGCCATCGATAATCACTGCTTTTTTTCTCTTTGCCATGATTTCGTTTGTTAAGAATTAACCGCGTCCGCCCATCATGCTCATCATATTTTTGCCTTTCCCGGTGGTCATCTTTTTCATCATTTTACTGGTTTCGCCAAATTGTTTTATCAGCCGGTTGACTTCCTGAATGGTTGTTCCGCTGCCCATAGCAATACGTTTTCGGCGCGAGCCGTTGAGTAGCCGGGGATTATCACGCTCCTGAGCAGTCATGGAATGGATAATGGCTTCGATACTTTTGAATGCATCATCGTCGATATCCATATCTTTCATGGCTTTTCCCATACCGGGAATCATGGCCATAAGGTCTTTGACGTTTCCCATTTTCTTGATTTGCTGGATCTGTTTCAGAAAATCATCGAAGTTAAACTGGTTTTTAGCAATTTTCTTCTGTAGCTTACGTGCTTCTTCCTCATCAAATTGTTCCTGCGCCTTTTCCACCAGAGTAACAATGTCGCCCATACCAAGAATACGGTCAGCCATACGGGCAGGGTGGAAAAGATCAAGGGCATCCATTTTCTCACCAATACCAACAAACTTAATAGGCTTCTCCACTACCGAGCGGATGGTGAGAGCAGCACCACCGCGGGTATCACCATCCAGTTTGGTAAGTACGACCCCATCAAAATTTAATCGTTCGTTAAACGTTTTGGCTGTATTGACAGCATCCTGACCAGTCATGGCATCCACCACAAAGAGAGTCTCCTGCGGACTAATGACCCTTTTGACGGAAGATATCTCATTCATCATCTGCTCATCCACAGCCAAACGACCGGCTGTATCAACAATCACCACATTTTTGCTGTTGTCACGAGCATATTTTACAGCATGCTTAGCAATCTGAACCGGGTTTTTACTTCCCTCTTCGGTATAAACTTCCACTCCTACCTGATCGCCAAGTACTTTCAGTTGTTCAATAGCAGCCGGACGATAGACGTCGCCAGCTACCAGCAGTACCTTTTTGCTTTTTTTCGATTTCAAATAGTTGGCCAGCTTGGCTGAGAAGGTCGTTTTACCGGAGCCTTGCAAACCAGCAATGAGTATCACAGCCGGACTTCCTTTTATGTTGATGTCCACCTGTTCGCCACCCATAAGGCCGGCCAGTTCATCGTGAACAATTTTCACCATGAGTTCGCCCGGTTTCACCGCAGTGAGCACATTCTGGCCGAGGGCTTTTTCTTTCACATCAGACGTAAACTGTTTGGCAATTTTATAGCTGACGTCAGCTTCAATCAGTGCTTTCCTAATCTCCTTAACCGACTCAGCCACATTTATTTCAGTAATGCGACCCTGTCCTTTCAGAATTTTAAAAGAGTGGTCTAGTCTGTCACTTAATCCTTCAAACATAATGCTTACAATTTTGGATGGCAAAAGTAATAAAATCTACGGCACGTAAGAAAAGGCCACAGAATGTTTCAGGTCAAAAGAAAAACTGTTTCAGAAACCCATATTTGACGTAAATTGCAGGACAGTTAAATGCAATTAACTTTAAACAATTTCTATTCATTCCAAAATCATAAACGTTGGACGTAAAACAATTTCTGGAAAGTAAAACAACCGAATACAACCGGCCGGCTTTCATTGCCGAAGATCCCATCAGCATACCGCATAGTTTTTCGCGCAAGGAGGATATTGAGATTTCGGGATTCCTCACAGCGTTGATTTCCTGGGGACGAAGGTCTGCCATTCTAAAGTCGGCTCAAAAGCTGATGCAGCTCATGGATTATGCCCCTTATGAATTTATTATTGGGGCAGATAGTTCGAATTTAAAACGAGTTACAGGCTTTGTCTATCGTACCTTCAACGCCTCCGATTTACTGTTTATGATGGAAGCACTACGGCATCTCTATTTGGAACAAGGCGGCCTGGAAAATGTTTGTGAAAACTGTTTCCAAAAAACTGAAACAGTAAAAGGACTTATCACCGGCTTGCGGGCAGAGTTGTTAAAAGCCAGCCATCTCACCCGATCGGAAAAACATCTTGCCGCCCCCGAAAAGGGTTCGGCAGCCAAACGGATCAACATGTTTCTGCGCTGGATGATCCGCCGCGATGACAAAGGTGTGGATTTCGGAATTTGGAAAGGAATTTCCCCCTCCGCACTCATGATTCCACTGGATGTACATGCAGGGAATACGGCAAGAAGGCTCGGTCTGCTTCAGCGAAAACAAAACGACTGGAAAGCAGTGGAGGAGCTTACGGAAAAGCTTAGAAATTTTGATCCGGTAGATCCGGTAAAATATGATTTTGCCCTCTTTGGAACAGGCGTTTACGAAAAGCTTATGTAACCTGATTCGCTATGACTCAACATCTTCGTTGGTATCAATTCCCAGATCGATACCCAGACTTTTATTATATATGGCCATAGCCTTCAGGCTCATCCCCATGCTGGAGAAACCACCATCGTGATACAAATTTTGCATAGTAACTTTCCGGGTTAAATCGCTAAACATGACAATGCAGTAATTTGCACACTCTTCGGCATCAGCATTTCCCAACGGCGACATGCGATGGGTGAAGTCCAATAGTCCATCAAAACCTTTTACACCCGTACCGGCAGTAGTCTTTGTCGGCGACTGCGAAATGGTGTTTACCCTGATTTTATGCTCCCGGCCATAGATGTAGCCGAAGCTACGCGCAATGGACTCCAGCAGGGCTTTGGCATCAGCCATATCGTTATAGCCGTATAGCACACGCTGAGCCGCAATGTATGAAAGCGCCATCACCGAACCCCATTCGTTTATAGCATTCAGTTTAAACGCCACTTGCAACATTTTATGAAAAGATATGGACGAAATATCGAGCGTTTTATTCAAATAATTGTAATTCAAATCGTTGTAAACACGTTTCTTCCGAACATTTAAAGACATGCCAATAGAGTGCAGCACAAAATCGACCTTACCGCCGAGAATCTCCATAGATTTTTCAAAGACATTCATCAGATCATCCACACTGGTGGCATCTGCCGGGATCACTTCCGCATAGCATTTCTCTGCAAGTTCGTTCAGCTGTCCGAAACGCAATGCCGTAGGTGTATTGCTCAATGTAAACACTGCGCCTTCTTCATAAGCTTTCTCCGCCACCTTCCAGGCAATGGAATTACTGTCGAGTGCGCCGAAAATAATTCCCTTTTTCCCTTTTAATAAATTGTATGCCATTTTGGATTATTTAGAATGAGTTCAGGCGGCAAAGATAAAAGAAAATAAAAACAAGTTTCAGAAATGCCATTTTCCGGTAAAACAATTTATACATTCTTCAATAGTTCAGTAGCAGCAGCTCTGGAGATCTTCGTTACCTCTTCATCGCTCAGCATTTTAGCTATTTCTTCGATACGGTCTTCAGGTGCTAACGGTACTATTTCAGAAACAGTCTTCTCATTTTCGATCCGTTTAAAAACTTTGAGGTGCACATCGGCACGCGAGGCAATTTGCGGTAAATGAGTAATATTCATCACCTGAATGTGTGCAGACATTTTTTTCAGGATATTTCCCAGTTTTCCGGCAATATCTCCGGAGACGCCGGCATCAATTTCATCGAAAATGATGGTAGGCAGCACGCCGGCCTGATGTACCAGTGATTTAAGTGCCAGCATGAGACGCGAAAGTTCGCCACCGGAGGCCGTTTTGGCAATAGGAGCAGGTTCGCCACCCTTGTTGGCATTAAAGTAAAATGTCAGTACCTCTTTTCCGCTGGAAGTAAACGTATCCAGTTCCTCCAACTGCACATGGAATTGCGCCTCTTTCATGCCCAGCTGCTGCAGCAACGCCTCCACCTCTTTTTCAAAACCGGGGATCCTTTGTTTTCGTGCAGCACGTAATTTCATAGCTGTATTTTCCAGCTTTCGCGAAATATTTGCCAAATATTGTTTTTCTGCTGTTAGCTCTTTGTCCAAGCCAGAGATAGCATCCAGCTTTTGGCTATACTCTTCGCGCAAAGCGATAAGTTCATTTATACCTGTCACATGATGCTTTTGCTGCAGGCTGTACAGCGTATCTAATCGCTCCTCCACCTGTTTCAGTTCTGCCGGGTCAAAACTGCTTAATGAAGCAAAATTTTCAATCTCTGCTGCCAAATCAGTTAGCTCAATATAGGATGATCGCAGCCTTTCGGCAAATTCCGCAATAGACGAGTGAAAATCGGAAAGCCGGACAAAAGTCTCTTTTAGCCTGCCAAGCTGGTCCAAAACAGCAGTATCCTCTTCTTTTAGCAGACTCACACTCATATCAGTGGCCGTTTTTATTTCAACAGCATGTGAGAGCAGTTTGTTTTTTTCCTCCAGCAGGGCCAGTTCAGCCACATTCAGCTCTGCCGATTCCAGCTCGTCCAGCTGAAAGCGGAAATAATCTTCATCGCGTTTGGATTGCTCATTTTGCACTTGCAATGCTGCCAGCTTCTTCTGACTTTCACGATACTGGTGATACAATACGTCGTATGTATGCAGCAGCTCCGGCTGATTTACATACGCATCAAAAAGTTCCATTTGAAAACTGCTGTCATTGAGCAAAAGTGTCTGATGCTGCGAATGAATATCCACAAGGCGGTTTCCGAGAGTCTTCAGCAGATTCAGATTCACAGGGGTGTCATTCACAAAAGCGCGCGATTTCCCGGCCGGATTAATCTCACGCCGTAAGATGGTTATTGATTCATAATCCAGATCGTTTTCTTCAAAAAAATGGTTAAGATTTAACTCACTGATATCAAAAGCACCTTCTACAACGCACTTTCTCCCCTTATCCATGAGTACCGATGGGTCAGCACGTTTTCCGAGTATCAACGACAAAGCACCGAGCATAATGGATTTCCCGGCTCCGGTTTCACCGGTAATGACAGTAAAGCCTGGACGAAAACCAATTTCGGCTGCGCTAATCAGTGTATAATTTTTTATGGATAGTTTCAGCAGCATGAAAATTCTCTTATTAGTGGACAAAAATAAGAAAACGTCGCGATGAAAAAACAAACCGAAAAAATCGCCGGAGATTTTGTCCAACCTCCGGGTAGCACAAAGAAGCATTTTATTACTTTTGCCCCATGGCAAAAAAGCATATAATCTTTCTTTTGCTGGGCAGCAATATTCATCCCAGAACTGTTTATCTTAATAAGGCTATCGAATTTATTGATAAATCGTTAGGAGAGATAATATCGGTTTCTTCGGTGTACGAATCCGAACCATGGGGATTTGAGGCTTCTGTAGCTTTTTTGAATCTGGTGGTTCGTGTAGAGTCAGCATTTGAGCCCCTGGAAATTTTGAAAAGAACACAGGAAATTGAACGGCTGCTGGGGCGAACAACAAAGACAAACGGAGGGTATGTCTCCCGCACACTGGATATTGATTTGCTCTTTTTTGATGACGAGATTATCGATATGCCCGAGCTGACCGTCCCACATGTGCAGATTGTCAACCGGCGTTTTACACTGATGCCACTGGTCGAGGTGGTTCCGGCAAAAATTCATCCGGTCTTAAAGAAAACCTGTCGCCAGCTGCTGGATGGCTGCACCGATGGCAGCAAAGTATGGAAATTTAAAGAAAAACAGGTTTATGCGTTATAATTTTATTGCCATAGAGGGAAATATTGGCGCAGGAAAAACTTCTCTCGCTACAAGAATATCGCAAGATTACAACGCACATCTTATTTTGGAACAGTTTGAAGAAAACTCTTTTCTTCCCAAATTTTACAAAGAGCCGGAAAAATATGCTTTCCCGCTGGAGATGTCGTTTATGGCTTCACGTTATCAACAGCTGAAAGACCAGTTGTTGTCCATGGATTTGTTTAAGACTTTTACCATCAGTGATTATTTCATTGTAAAGTCGTTGATTTTTGCCCGGCAGAATCTGCCACAAGATGAGTTCAAGCTATACACCAGCTTTTTCAACATCATTTATCAGCAACTTCCCAAACCGGATCTTCTGGTTTATCTGTACGTAGATACTGAGCGCTTGCAGTCGAACATTAAGATGCGCGGTCGGCCTTACGAACAAAATATTCAGGATGATTATCTGAATAAAATTCAGGGCGGTTATCTGGAATTTATCAGGCAGC